>Ga0153915_10003762_pt1 | contig 13945 bp, 6 predicted proteins | sample Opewatmetagenome_2_FD_107003 | JGI IMG/M metagenome (GOLD analysis project Ga0153915, IMG submission 107003) | Freshwater wetland microbial communities from Ohio, USA - Open water 3 Core 3 Depth 3 metaG | ecosystem: Environmental > Aquatic > Freshwater > Wetlands | place: USA: Ohio, Lake Erie... | reverse complement strand
GTACTCCGTTTCGACGAAGAGCTTGCTGAAGGCCGGGTGGGCCAAGTCCGCGGCGGCCGTGGCCAGGACGATCTCGGCGTAGCTCGTGATCTCGAGCTCACGCGGGCGGTCGCTCCGGTTGATCACCGTCAGGCGTCGTACCTCGACGTCGTCCTCGGTGGAAACCGCAATGTCGAGCTGCGTCGCGATGTCCTCGTGACGGCGGCGGAACACGGCGCGCTCGGCATGGAAGGTGACCCGATACTCCTCCGGCTCCCGGTCGGTCGGATGGTAGGCGGCGGACCACACCGATCCGCTGCGCACGTCGCGCAGGTAGAGGAACTGGCTGCCCGGGTCGCGAGTCGAGTCCTCGCGGTAGCGCGTGACGACCTTGCCGCGGCAGAAACTGGCCCCGCCGCCCGCGTTGGTGACGACGGCGGTATAGGCGCCGTTCGAGAGGAACTGGGCGTGCGGGTAGCGCGTGTGCGGCGATCGGAAACGGCGCACCGCGACGGCGGCGGCGGGCGCCGGCACTCTCGTCTCCTCGGCGGGGCGGGGCCGGGTGATCGGCGCGTGGCGCGGCACGCGCTCCTGCAGCAGTAACGCGGTGGCCTGCACCCGGGGATCGGCGTGCAAGCGCTGCACCATCGGGGCGTCGAGGAGGGCGTTGGCCAGCGCCACCAGACTCATGCCCTGATGATGGGCCATGAATGTCCGGACGATGGTGCCGCGGGAACCATGGGGTCGAGGCTCGCTCGCGCTCTCGCCGTCCTCCGTCGTGCGGTGAGTGTAGTCGATCGCCTCGTAGAACCCGTACCGGCCGTCCAACCCTTCCCGGGCCAGCCGCCGGAAGTTCTGGGCGGCTCGCTCCGGGTCCACCATGGCAGCCAGCGCCGTGGCGTACGGAGCCACCACCAGCGCCTCGCCCAGGCCGCGCTTCAGTCCCAGGCCAGGGACGCCGAAGGCTTTGTACTGATAGGTCCCGTGGTGATCGACAACGTTGAAGGCCGACTCGGACATTCCCCACGGCACGCCCTGCTGCTTCCCGAATTCGACCTGCCGGCGCACCGCCATGCGGCACGACTGGTCCAGCAACGTCCCGGGATAGCTCTTCATCAGCAGGAGGGGCATGAGGTATTCGAAGAGGCTGGCACTCCACGACAGCAGGGTAGGGGCGCCATCCACGCTGGTGAGCAACCGCCCCAGGTGGAACCAGTGGCCGTCGGGAACGTCACCCTTGGCGATGGCGACGAAGCTGGCGAGTCGGGCCTCGGAGGCGAGCAGGTCGTAGCAGTTGGGATCGAGCCGGCCCGTTCCCTCGGCGTCGGCGAGGCGATACCCGATGGCAAAGATCTGGCGCTGCCAGTCATAGAGAAAGTCGAAACTCATGCCCTCGACGAAGTCGAGCGCGCGCCGCGCCAGGGCCGCGAGGCGCGGCCCGAGGTCGATCGCGTCTTCGTGCGGGGCGGCCAGCCCGGCGGCCAATGCCCGCGACCAATAGACCAGTTCGGTTCGGTCGGCGGACGCGGGCCCCCCGGCCTCGACCCGGGCGACCGCCTCGGAGAGGGCCGGGCCCAGGGCACGAGCGTGCGCCAGCCGTGGAGCTGCGTCATCGAGAGCCTCCAAGGCATCCCGGACGGACGAGACGGTGGCAGCCAGGTCTGCCGTTGCGTCGCCGGTCGCGGCCGGTGTGTCCGCCCGGCGGCGCAAGCACTGCTGCGCGATCTCCGCGGTGTCGGTCAGGCCGTCGCAGATCCGTGCCGCCGACTCCCGCTCGCCCGCCAGTTGTTGCAGGCCCTCCGCCAGGGCCAGGAGCGCGCCGGCGAGGTTCCCGCTGTCCACGGTCGAGACATAACGGGGAGCCAGCGGTGCCAGCGTCGTTGTGTCGTACCAGTTGAGCAGATGACCTTCGAAGCGGACCAGCCCCTCTGTGGTGGAGAGCGTCGTCTCGAGTCGCTGCACCAGGTCGCCGGTACCGATGAAACCGAGGTCGTGCGCCGCCAGCGTCGCGAGAAGACCCATGCCGATGTTGGTCGGGGACGTGCGGTGGGCGACCGTCGGCAGGGGCGTTTCTTGAAAGTTGTCGGGGGGCAGGCCGTGGTCCACGGCACCCATGAACGTGTCGAAGTAGCGCCAGGTCCGTCGTGCGATGAGACGGAGCAGGCGTCGGTCCTCCGGAGCGAGGTCGTGACGCTCCGGCACCACGGGCCGGCTGAGCCAGTACGCCACGAGCGGGGCGGCGATCCACACGGCCAGCAGGGGCCCCGCCACCACGAGGCTGCTCGGCCGGGCCGCGGCGATGCTGCCGAGCAGGATGAGGGCGATGACGGGGCTGGCCGCCATCTCCGCGAGAAACAGCAAAGCGCCGGCTCGGGGGCTCAGCCCCGCGGCCCGCGCGGCGGCGGCCGCGGCCGTTTCCCACTCGAGGAGGCGGCGCTGGGTCAGGACGAGGCGAACGAGGGTGAGCGCGATGGCATGCACCATCTCGTAGGCGTGGTAGGCGAGGAACGTGATCTGCAGCAGCGTCTGGGCGGCGGCCGTCTTCACATCGTCGCCGAGAATCCGGAGGAACACGCCGAAGGGTTGCTGCGCGGCCGGACCGGCGCCGAGCCGGACGGCCAGCGGATATAGAGGAAAGGCGATGGCGGCAAGCACGCCGACGGTCCAGACCAGGGGATCCCCAGGCAGCCGCAGCCATGCGAGCGCGAGGAGGGCGACCGTGGCGGGCGCCACCAGCGTGCGTCGCAGGTTGTCGAAGATCTTCCACCGGGAAATGAGGGGGAGGCGGTTGCGCTCGAGCCCCCTCCGAGTCGGGACCAGGGGGAACAACCAGAACAGGATCTGCCAATCGCCGCGCGCCCAGCGATGCTGGCGCCGGGCATGCGCGAGCACGCTGGCGGGGTAATCGTCGACCACCTCGACGTCCGACACCAGTGCGGCGCGGGCGTGCAGTCCTTCGAACAGATCGTGCGACAGCAGCGCGTTTTCGGGAATCCGACCGTCGAGAGCCGCTATGAATGCATCGACGTCGTAGAGTCCCTTGCCCGTGAAGATCCCTTCGTGGAACAGGTCCTGATACGTGTCGGACACCGCGGTGGTGTAGGGATCGACTCCGGTATGGCCGGCATACACGCGGGCGAACAGCGAGCCGGCCGCGCTCGCCATCGTCACGCTGACCCGGGGCTGCAGGATGCCGTACCCCGCGGTGACGCGGCGTACACGGGGATCGAAGACCGGGCGATTCAGCGGATGCGCGATGATGCCGATGAGCTTGCGGGCGGCGTGCAGCGGCAACCGGGTATCGCTATCCAGGGTGATGCAATAGCGGACGCCGGGCAGCACCTCCGGGTCGCCCACGTGGAGGCGATAGCTCGTGTCGGTGGCGCCGCGCAACAGGCGGTTGAATTCTTCGAGCTTGCCGCGCTTGCGCTCCCAGCCGATCCACGACCCCTCGGCGGGATTCCATTGCCGCACGCGATGGAATAGATGGAACCGGTCGGCGCGGCCTTGGCCATGGCGCGTGTTCAGGTCGCGGATCCCGGCCGTGGCGGCGCTCAGGATCGCCTCGTCGTCGGGCCGCTCCGGCGTGGCGGCGTCGGCGAAGTCGCTGAGAATGGCGAAGTGGATGCGCGGATCGACGTTGCCGAGCGCCATAACCTCCACGTGCTCCAGCAGCTCGGTGACGCCGGCCACGCTGGTGAGCAGCGTCGGGACGACGACCATGGTGCGGGCGTCCTCGGGGATGCCGGCCTGGAAATCGAGGCGCGGCAGGCGGCGCGGCGCCACGAGGTGCGCGGCCAGACGCTGGATCAAAGCGATGGCGAGCTCGCTTGCGGGCAGCAACAGCAGCGCCGCGGTTCCGATCAGAACATGGACGGTGCCGCCGTGCGCCTGCAGGTAGGCCACGGCCAGCGCCAGCACGGCCCCAGTGACGAGTCCGATCGATCCCAGGTAGACGCCGGTCGCGTGCCGGAACAGGAACCGTCGCGCACGGCCGGCGAATCGGGGGCGATACTCCACGTCGGTCTCGAGGTCGCGCCGGCCGTTCCCGATCAGGTGATAGCCCACGTGGGCGGACGGGTCCTGGGCTGATTGCTGCTCGGCGGCCTGGCGGGCGCTTTCGACGGTGCGGAGCGCCACGCGGAGCTGCGCCTCGCCGGTCGCCTCGGTCAGGTCCTCCACCGCCTGCCGGTATCGGTCGCGGCTCTGGAAATCCATGCGTCCGTACACACCGGCCGGGTCGCGCTGCAGCACTTGCTCGATCAGGCTGACGTGCTCGAAGAACTGGGTCCAGTCCAGGGTCGCACACAGGCGCAGGCTGGTGATGGCGTTGCCGACGGAGACCTGCCCCGCGGCCTGCGCCTGATACTCCGTGCGGATCGCATCCTCGGCGGTCATGCCCTGGGCGGCGAGGCGTTCTTCGACGGCGGCCCGCACCGGCGAGACGAGGGGGCCGTACTCACGCATCCGCTGCAACAGGCGCACGACGTAGGCCGTCTCCAACCGCTCGGGGAGGGTCGCCAACGGCACCGCCTCTTTGGCGTCGTCGATCTGGGCGAGGTAGCCGTCAGCCTGGAGGCGTGCGGCGCGTCCCTGAATCGTTTCGTCCGCGAGCCGCCGCAGATTCTCGATCAGTGCCAGCTTGAGCATGCTGGGCCAGGCCCAGAGCTCCCCGATGGTCAGAGGGGCCACCGTCTGGTAGGCAGTGACAAAACGGGCGAGCTGCTGTCGTTCGAGGCGACCGTCGGTGTGGCGGATCAGCTCGAGCGCCATGGCGTAGGCCCGGGCGATCCCCGCCATCTCCCGGGAGGCGAGCTTCGGCAGCTGCAGGTAGTAGGGCCGCGGCAAATTGTGCCGCGTATCGCGGATCTCGCCTTCGATGAGATGGAAATTGTCGAGGAGCCATTCGGCCGCCGGGGGGATGAACGCACCGCGGTGGACGTCGTCGGAGAAGATGCGATAGGCTGCGCGCAGCACCCGCGCGTTGTCGTCCAGCCGGGCGAAGAACGGGTGGGCCTGGCGGTGCGGGTTCCGAGCGAGGGTGAAACTGGCGGCGAGGGCCTTCGCCCGCTCCTCCAGCCGCTCGATCGTGAGGAGCTCGGCGCGGAGGGGTGAGCTCCCGAAGCGGCCGAGCAGTGGTGCTCTCATCGAATAGCCTTCGCTCCGGGTTGGCGTCGACGTGAATGATAACCGGTTCGTCGACCCGGCACTGACCGGGCGCGGCGGATCGTGACCATCTGCCGGGGCGAGTCATCGGGGGGTAACGTTGATCGCATGAATTCGCTCGCGCTCCTGCTGGCCACGGCCGTCGTGACGCCCCAGCAGCCCCTCGCCCGGGACACCGCTCGCTGGGCAATCGAGGCCCACAACGTCACCATCATCCGCGACGACTGGGGCATCGCCCACGTCTACGGCAAGACCGACGCCGACGCCGTGTTCGGCATGGAGTACGCCCAGGCCGAAGACGATTTCAATCGCATCGAGACGAACTACCTCAATGCGATCGGCCGGCTTGCGGAGGCGGAAGGAGAAGGGGCCGTCTATCAGGATCTGCGTATGCGGCTCTTCATCGATCCTGATTCGATGCAGGCCCGATATCGCGCCAGCCCGGCATGGCTGCGGAAGCTGATGGACGCGTTCGCCGACGGCCTGAACTTCTACCTCTACAGGCATCCCGAGGTGAAGCCCCGCGTCCTCACGCACTTCGAGCCGTGGATGGCGCTCACGTTCAGCGAGGGGAGCATCGGCGGCGACATCGAGCGGGTCAACCTGAGCGAGCTGGCGGCATGCTACGGCGGCGATTCGGCGCGGCCCGCGCCGACCGGCGGTGACGGCGAGGACGCCGCGTTCGAGCCTGGCGGGTCGAACGGCATCGCCATCGCCCCCGCGATCGCCCACGACCATCACGCGCTCCTGTGGATCAACCCGCACACGTCGTTCTACTTCCGGTCCGAGCTGCAGATGGTGAGCGACGAGGGACTCGACGCCTATGGCGCCGTCACCTGGGGGCAGTTCTTCGTCTACCAGGGGTTCAACCGCACCGCGGGATGGATGCACACCTCGAGCGGCGTGGACAACATCGACGAGTTTCTGGAATCGGTGGTGCAGCGGGGTGGCCGGTATTACTACCGGTATGGCGACCGGGAGGTGCCGCTGAGAGTTCGCACCGTCACGGTACCGTTCAAGACCTCCACCGGCATGGCACACAAGACCTTCACCGTGTACTACACGCAGCACGGACCGGTCGTGCGGAAGGTCGATGGCCGGTGGGTGAGTGTGAGCCTGATGCAGAACCCGATGAACGCGCTGATTCAATCGTACACGCGAACCAAGGCGCGCGACTATGCCGAGTTCCGCAAGATCATGGAGCTGCACACCAACTCGTCCAACAACACCGTCTTCGCCGATGCCCGTGGCAACATCGCGTACTTCCACTCGAACTACATTCCGCGGCGCGATACGTCGTTCGATTGGACCAGGCCCGTGGACGGGAGCAATCCGGCCACGAGCTACCGCGGGGTGCTGTCCATCGACGAAACCCCGAACCTCCTGAACCCGGCGATCGGGTGGCTGTACAACTCCAACAACGCGCCCTGGTCGGCGGCGGGTCCCGAGAGCCCCAAGCGCGATGCCTTTCCCCGCTACGTCGAGACCGTCCCCGAGGAGACGCCGCGTGGGTGGCATGCCTTGCGGGTGCTGACGGGATCGCGGGACTGGACGATGACGAGCCTCACCGCCGCGGCCTTCGACAGCTATCTCCCCTCGTTCGAACGGATGCTGCCGCCGCTCCTGAAAGCCTACGACGCACTCCCGGCGGGCGACACGCTCTCCGCCCGCCTGGCCGAGCAGGTGACCGCGCTGCGCGGCTGGGATTACCGCTGGGGCGCGGCGTCCATTCCCACGGCCCTGGCCATCTATTGGGCAGAGCGCGTGGTGCACCGGGTGAGCCAGGAGGCCCGGGCCGCCGGGATGTCGGCGCAAACCTACGTCGCGCAGCGTGCGTCGCCCGAGGAGCTGCTCGGTGCGCTGGCGGCGGCCTCGGACGCCCTCACGGCGGATTTCGGGACCTGGCGGACGCCCTGGGGCGACATCAACCGGTTCCAGCGGATCAACGACAGTATCGCCCCGCACTTCGACGATACGCAGCCCAGCATTCCCGTCCCGTTCACCTCGTCGCTGTGGGGGTCGCTGGCCTCGTTCGGCGCGCGGCCGTACCCCAACACGAAGAAATGGTACGGCACGAGCGGGAACAGCTTCGTCGCCGTCGTGGAGTTCGGCGACAGTGTGAGGGCCAAGGCGATCACGGCCGGGGGGGAGAGCGGCGCTCCGGGCTCACCGCACTTCAACGACGAGGCGGCGCGGTACGCCGCAGGCGATCTGCGCGACGTGTACTTCTACCGTTCACAGCTCACGGGTCACACGGAACGGGAGTACCACCCCGGGAGCTGATCCCCCGAAGGGAGCTTCACGCTCGCTTCACGCCCACCTCGCGACCAGTTCGCAGTTTCCAGGGCAACGAGGGAGGGTCCGCGCATGGAGAAGATTCGGATCGAGCAGCACACCTTCGCAGGCGGCCTTTGGTTCGCCGGGTGGCTCTTCACGCTCGGTTTCCTGCACCTGTCCTTTTGGAAGGGGTTCCTCGCGCTCGTGGTGTGGCCGTACTACGTGGGCGTGGCGGTCAGCGCGATGCTGCAGCGCTGAACACCGGGCCCGCTCGAGCCGGAGCGACCTATGGCCGACGATTCCGCCCAATTCCCGGCGACACTGGAGATCGACTACCCCGATCGGGAGCTCAACCGGCTCACGACGTTCTTCCGGCTGCTCACGGTCATCCCCATTGCCATCGTCCTCGGGCTCGTCTCGGGGCCCACGTGGCGGGCCGAGACCTCGAACTACGCCTTCACGTCTGGCGGCATCGTGTTCCTGGCGACCGTGCTGATGCTGGTCTTCCGGCAGAAGTACCCGCGATGGTGGTTCGATTGGAACCTGGCGCTGATGCGGTTCAGCACGCGCGTCTCGGCCTACCTCTGTCTGCTGCGCGACGAATATCCGTCGACCGACGAGGACCAAGCCGTGCACATCGCGCTGCCCTACCCGGACGCGCCGCGGGAACTCAATCGTTGGCTGCCGCTCGTCAAGTGGCTGCTCGCGCTGCCGCATTATGTCGTTCTCGCGGTGCTCGGCGTCGCCGCGATCGTGGCGGTCCTCATCGCGTGGTGCGCCATCCTCCTCACCGGTCGCTATCCACGCCCGCTGTTCGATTTCGTCGTCGGCGTGTTTCGCTGGGGCCTGCGGGTGACGGCGTACGCAGTCCTGCTCACCACTGATCGCTATCCGCCGTTCCGCTTGTCCAGCGATTGACGGACCTGGGCCGCCGCGCGTAATTCCCGCGCATGCCGGAGGCCCACGAGTTTCTCAGGTCGCTGACCGTCGTCCTGGCCGTGGCCGCCGTCACCACGGTGGTGTTCCAGCGGCTGCGGCAGCCGGTGGTTTTGGGATACATGATTGCCGGCCTCATCGTCGGACCGCACCTCTCGATTCCCCTCGTGGCCGACATGGGCGTCGTCCAGACGCTCTCCGAGCTGGGCGTGATTCTGCTGATGTTCTCGCTCGGGCTGGAGTTCAGCTTCCCGAAGCTCGTGGCGGTCGGCCCCTCCGCGGGGCTGACGGCGCTGCTGCAATCCAGCCTGATGCTGTGGCTGGGATTCATGCTCGGCCGCCTCTTCGGCTGGACCAGCCTCGAGAGCCTGTTCACCGGCGCGATCATCGCGATCTCGAGCACCACCATCATCGCGAAGGTGTTCGACGAGCAGCACGTCGGCGGGAAGCTGCGCGATCTCGTCGTCGGCATTCTCATCGTGCAGGACCTCATCGCCATCCTGCTCATGGCGATCCTCACGGGCGTGGCGTCCGGCAGCGGCCTGTCGGCCGGACCGCTCGTCGCCATGGTCGCCCGGCTGGCGACTTTCCTCTTCGGGCTGGTGCTGGTGGGCCTGCTGCTCGTGCCGCGATTGATGCGTGCGATCGGCCGGCTGAACCGGAGCGAGACCACGCTCGTCGCCAGCATCGGCATCTGCTTCTCGGTCGCGCTGCTCGCGCAGGCGTTCGGGTATTCCGTTGCGCTGGGAGCCTTTCTCGCGGGATCGCTCATCGCCGGATCGGGCGAGGAGCGAACGGTGGGGCGGCTGGTCGAGCCGGTCCGGGACATGTTCGCGGCCGTGTTCTTCGTCTCGGTCGGGATGCTGATCGAGCCACCGCTGATCGCCCGCCACTGGCCCGCCGTGGCGGCGCTCACCGGAGTCGTCGTCGTCGGCAACGTCGTCGGCGTGTCGATGGGCGCCTTCCTGACGGGCAACGGGATGCGCACCTCGGTCCAGGCGGGAATGAGCCTCGCCCAGATCGGTGAGTTCTCCTTCATCATCGCCGCGCTCGGTCTCTCACTCCGGGCGACCGGGACATTCCTCTATCCAGTCGCGGTCGCGGTCTCGGCCGTCACCACGCTGGTCACACCGTGGCTGATTCGGGCGTCGGGACCCGTCGCCAACTGGGTGGACCGGAAGCTGCCACGGCCGCTGCAGACGTTTGCCGCGCTCTACGGCAGCTGGCTCGAGGAGCTGCGGTCCGCGCCGCGGCGCAACACCGCGACGGCCAACGTTCGCCGATTGCTCCGGCTGCTGGTGATCGATGCGGCACTGATCGCGGTGCTGATCGTCGGCACGTCGACATGGATGGGTGAAATCGTCGCCTTCGCGCGGGAGCGCGCGGGGATCTCGGCGGTCGTGGCGCGAACGCTGGTGATCGTCGGCGCCGTCGCCCTGGCCGCGCCGTTCGTCATCGGGGTGATCCGGGTGAGCCAGAAGCTCGGGTTGACGCTCGCCCGCCTGGCGCTCCCTGCCGGGCGAAAACGGCACGTCGATTTCGCGGTCGCCCCCCGGCGCACCCTCGTCGTCACGCTCCAGCTGGCCAGCGTGCTGCTCGTCGGGATGCCGCTCCTGGCGCTGAGCCAGCCGTTCCTCTCCGGCGTGCAGGGGGCCGCCGTCCTCGCGCTCGCGATGGTGCTGCTGGGCGTGGCGTTCTGGCGTCGCGCCACGAATCTCCAGGGGCACGTGCGTGCCGGCGCCCAGGTGGTCCTCGAGAAGCTGGCCACGCTCTCCCGCCATTCGGGGGCGCGCGCCGCGGGGGAGTACACGCTCGACGACGTGCAGCAGGTGTTGCCGGGCCTGGGGGCGCTCACGGCCATCCGTCTCGAGCCGGGCGCCGCCGCCATCGGGCAGACCCTCGCCCAGCTGAACCTCCGGGGGAGCACGGGCGCGACCGTCCTTGCGGTCACGCGCAGCGAGGGCGGGGTGATCGTGCCGACTGCCCAGGAGCGCTTGCGGGCGGACGACGTACTGGCGTTGGCCGGCACCCATGACGCGATTGCCGCCGCGGAGGCCGTGCTGCGCGAGCAGATTGAAGGCCGCCCGACCTGAGCTACTGCCCGAATCGCGTCTTGAAGGTCTGGCCGTACGGGGTGGGCGTGCCGTCGTAGCTCGCGATCAGATCCAGCGATTGGCCCCAGACGTTCCAGACCCAGGCGAGGTAGCTCCCCTGGCGGGCGTCCATCCAGTCCATCAGGGAATCGACGAACATGCGGCCGCCGTCGTCCTGGCCCAGCTCCCCCAGCACCAGCGGGACCTGCCGGGCGACCGGCGCCGCCTCGCTATCCCAACACGCGGTCGTGGTGCACCAGCTGAAATTGTAGATGTGCCACGACGCGGCCAGGTTGTGCAGCGGATCGACCGGCTCGGAGGCGAGCCAGCTCGAGAGCGTCGAGGCATAGCGGACGCCGCCCAGCAGGATCACATTGGTCGCGCCGGTGCCGCGCACGGCGTCGACCAGCTCCTGCATCCCGGCCGCCTGGAACGTCATGCCGCTGCAGCTACCGCCATCGCGCCAGCAGCGCCAGCCCTCGGGCGTGTCGGCGTTGTTGTCGGGGAAGGGCTCGTTGAACAAGTCGAACAACACGCGGTCGTCGCCCTTGAAGGTGAGCGCGACCTGACGCCAGAACTCCGGCGTATGGTCGCGGTCGGGCATCGGGGCCTGGCCGAGCGCCACGGCCGTCCCGGCCGCGGTCCAGTGCAGATCGAGGATGACGAACAGTCCGTTGCGCTCGAGCAGGGCGACGTAGTCGGCGATCGCGCGGTGGTAGGTGTCGCCCGAGTACGCCGGCGCCACACCGTTGATGCCAAGCCAGCAGGTCTCATTGAGGGGCACGCGCACGACGTTCGCTCGCCACGACGCAATCGCCTGCACGGAGACGGAGTCCGATGGTCCGTCGAAGATGCCCCACCCCTGGGCGCAGGCGTATTCCGCCCCCGAGCGGTTGACCCCGCGCAGTCGCACGGGACGTCCGGCGGAATCGACGAGCTGGCTTCCCGCGACGTGGATGGTCGCTGCGGGCGCTGCGCCCGTCGACCCGGTGGGGCTCGTACGACAGGCGAGGAGCGCGCCCACCGTGAGGATGGTCCCGAGGCGGATCTGCATACGACTCCCTGTATCTTGCCTTGGGCCGGAGATTCGCCCGTGACACCCGTCACGCCGGCACGGGTTGGACGAAACGCTGCGGCGCGACCAACGTAGGACGATGCGGACATGACGGTACCGATCAGCACCGAATTCCTGGCCCTGCAGGAAGTCCTCGCGGGCCGCTACTCGATCGAGCACGAGCTCGGGCGGGGCGGCATGGGGATCGTGCTGCTGGCGCGCGACGTGGCGCTCGACCGACCGGTCGCCATCAAGCTGCTCCCGCCCGCGCTCGCCGCCAGCCCGGAAGCGCGCGACCGCTTCTTGCAGGAAGCGCGGACAGCAGCGAGCCTCTCGCATCCGAACATCGTTCCGATCCATCTCGTCGAGGCGCGGGGCGCGCTGGTCTACTTCGTCATGGGCTACGTGGACGGCGAGACGTTGCGGGAACGCGTCGAGCGGTCCGGGCCGCTCACGCCCCGGCTGGCGCTGAAACTGTTGCAGGAGGTGGCGTGGGCCTTGGGCTATGCCCATCAACGCGGTGTGATCCACCGCGACGTGAAGCCGGACAACATCATGATCGAGCGTGCCACCGACCGGGCCCTCGTCACGGACTTCGGGATCGCACTCGGCACGGGGGACGCCAACAGGGCCGGCGGCCCGGTCATCGGCACCGCGCGCTACATGAGTCCCGAGCAGGCATGCGGGGAGCCGGTCGATGCGCGCAGCGATCTGTACTCGCTGGGGGCAACGTTCTTCTTCGCCCTCACGGGCCGGGCGCCGTTCGAGGGATCCACCCTCCCGGCCATCCTCGCCAAGCAGGTCGCGCAGCACGCCCCACTTATGCAGTCGGCGCGGCCGGAGCTGCCGGCCAAGATCGGCGCCGTCATCGACCGCTGTCTTCAGAAAGCGCCGGCCGATCGGTTCCAGACCGGGGACGACCTGGCCCGGGTGGTGGGTGAGGCGCGGGGCCGCGAGTTCCGCGCGCCGCCCCTGGTCCGCGCCTTCGTGCGCAACGCGCAGGTCTCGACCATGGTGCTGCTCGCCCTTGCCCTGGGGAACCAGACGGTCGCGGTAACCGGCGTGAGCGTGTCATTCGGCGGCTCCGGCCTGATCGGGATCCTCCTGCTGTTTCAGCTGGTCGTGGTGGCCCGGCGCCTGCTGCGGGACGGCTACGGCTTCGAGGACATTCGCGGCGCGCTACTGGCCGAAGCACAGGTGCAGGCCGAGGAGGCCGACGTCATCAAGCAGCGCCGCTGGCTCCGGCGACTCAACACGTTGTGGTACAGGATCTGGGCCGGGCGTGCGGGGCGTTCGTTCTTTCGCCTGGCGGGGATCGGCCTCAAGACGTCCGCTCGGCCCGCACTGGCGGGCGTCGAGCACACGGAGCTGCTGCTGGGCCGTTCGGCGCTCAACGCCTACAACGAGTTGCCCGACGCGGCGCGTGACGAGGTGCCGGACGTCCCGCAGGTGGTCCAGCAGCTCGAGGCGGGGGCGGAGGCGTTACGTGCGCGCGGCGAGACCGGGGAGCGGCTCACGGAAGCGGTGGCCGCGCTGGAGCATCTGCGGGTCGCGCTGGTCCGGCTGCAGGCGGGGCAGGGATCGGTCCCCGACCTGACCTCGGCACTCGAGCGCGCGCGGGAAATCGGGGCGCACGTCGACGCACGAATCGAAGCGGCGGGCGAGGTGGAGCAGCTACTGAAGTAAGTGGTACAGGGCCGCGGCGTTGTCGCGCAGGACCATGCGTGCCAGCGCGCGCGCCCGCGCCCGGTCGATGTCGCTGTCGCGCAGCATGGCGGTGAGCGCCATGGCGAGCGCGCGGCGCGCCGTCGACGCGGCGACGACCGCACCCGCCTCCCAGCCTTGCCCGGGACCTCCCTCGAACGCGTCGGTCCCGAAGAGGACCTTGTCGGGCCAGCGGGCGAGCCACGGGCGCAGCACCTGGGCCAGCTCCGCCGGCTCGAGGATCAAGTCCAGCATCGAGATGTCGGCGTACACGTTCGGCTTGCCGAGCATCGCCTCGGTTTCACCGACCTCCGGCCAACCGCCGTGGATGATCACGAAATTCGTCCGCCGCAGCGTCGAGTCGTTGAACACGGGCTCCAGCAGTCCGGCGGTGGCGCCCCGCGCCGTGTAGAAGCCGCCGAAGGTTTCGAGCACGTGGAGGTGGACGGCAAGCCCCTGCCGCCCCGCCTCGGCCGCGATCACCCGAAAGAGATAGTCGACGAGTGCCTTGTACTCGGCGCGCGTCGGGGCGCCGCCGCCGGCATAGCGGGCGTATACGTCCCGCGCGGCGAGCGAGTCGGGGTCGTCGAAGTCGAGCGGCCGCAGGTAGGCGGCCTCGAACTTGATCGCGATCGCGCCGGTTTCCCGTTGGCGCCGGAGGGTGGGGAGGATGACCGTCGCGACGTAGGCGTCGAGCGTGGGCGGAATCGCGTCGAGTCCCACATCGCGACGGTAT
>Ga0153915_10003761_pt1 | contig 13945 bp, 6 predicted proteins | sample Opewatmetagenome_2_FD_107003 | JGI IMG/M metagenome (GOLD analysis project Ga0153915, IMG submission 107003) | Freshwater wetland microbial communities from Ohio, USA - Open water 3 Core 3 Depth 3 metaG | ecosystem: Environmental > Aquatic > Freshwater > Wetlands | place: USA: Ohio, Lake Erie... | reverse complement strand
GCTGATCACCGGCTTGGGTCCGGTTGGGCTGGCTTCAGCGATGTTGTGCAAAGCCATGGGTGCGGAGCGGATCTTCGGTGTGGAAATGATCGAGGAACGCTTGTCCCTTGCGAGGACTCTCGGCCTTTTCGATGAAGTCATTAAAGCAGGCCCAGACAACGTTCAGCAAATTCGGGATCTCACAGCCGGACACGGTGTGGAACGTGCGATTGATTGTTCTGCCAGCGACAAAGCCCGGTTGACGTGTATTCAAGCAACGCGCAAGTGGGGGAAGATCGTTTTCTTGGGCGAAGGAGGTGCCTGTGAGTTCCAGCCTTCCAGAGACATCATCCACGATCAAAAAACGATCTACGGTTCATGGGTCACGAGCCTCTGGCGCATGGAAGAGCTGGTAGAACGAATCGTGCGGTGGGGCATCAAACCGGAGCGGCTCATCACTCATCGGTACGAATTGAAGGACGTGGGCGTTGCTTACTCACTGATGGCCAGCGGTAAGTGCGGCAAGGTCGCCGTGGTATTTGATGAAGAGGTGAAATAACCAACCGGGAGCATGCAGATTGCTAAAGAGCATACCGAGTATTCTCGGGCCGGACTTGCTGAAGATCCTTCAAGAAATGGGGCATGGAGATGAACTGGTGATCGCCGATGGAAATTTTCCTGCAGCGTCCACGGCGCAAAGGTTGATTCGTCTGGATGGACGTGGAGTGCCTGAGGTCTTGGAGGCCGTGCTGAAATTCTTCCCGCTCGACACCTATGTGGAGAGGCCGGTCAGCCTAATGGCGGTAGTGCCCGGTGACAATGTGAAACCTAGTGTTTGGGAAGTGTTTCGAAAAATCATCAAGCAAAGTCGAGAGCCCTTTGTCGATTTTGAATTGATAGAAAAATTCAACTTTTATGAAAGAGCCATAAAGGCCTACGTCGTCATTGCCAGGAGCGAGGCTGCTTTGTATGCAAACATCATTCTGAAGAAGGGCGTAGTCGTGCAGGACTAGAGCAGGATTGAGGATGTAAGATTCAGGCAAGTTGTGTCGCGCGCAGGGAGCCCGTGCGGTTCTCGGCAAAAACGACAGGAAGCAAATCGACTTCCCTGAAAGGCACCTGAGCGTATACACCGACAGCTTACTCAAGAAATACAACGCGAGAATTCAGATCAGCGGCCCAAATTTCGAGCGCATCAAGTTGACTCGCATCGACATGGTTGTGGGGAACGAGAATGTTCCCTACCTCGAGGCGGTCCCAGCATTTCCGTTGATCACCACCAAGAATAGTCTGGACTATGGGAGGAGGCTGGAATAATTCAGACCGTTGCACTGGATCGGGAAGGTTCGGCTCTGAATACTTGCCCGGAAGGAGAATGATGTGAAAACACTATTTGTTAATGTTGCGTTTTGCACTGTCTTGCTACTCAGCAGTATTCGTGCGCAAGACAAACTCTATCCAAATACGTTTCCCTTGGGTGATGTAACTTTACTTGATGGGCCGTTTAAGAGTGCACGCGACTTGAATATTCAAACCCTCTTGAAATATGATGTAGATCGGTTATTGGCCCCTTACCGCAAAGAAGCCGGGCTGACGGCAAAAGCCTCAGGCTTTCCGAACTGGAATGGATTGGATGGGCACGTTGGGGGGCACTATTTGTCTGCAATGGCGATAAACTATGCTGCCACGGGTAATACCGAGTGCAAACAACGCATGGATTACATGATATCGGAACTCAACGCTTGTCAGGATGCAAATGCAACGAACAACTCAGCGTGGGGAAATGGTTATGTAGGCGGAGTACCAAATAGCAGTGCAATATGGTCAACGTTTAAGACAGGTAATTTTGCTGCGTTCTCGGCAGCTTGGGTGCCATGGTATAATCTTCACAAAATGTATGCTGGACTAAGGGATGCATGGTTGTATGGTGCTAATGAAGATGCCAAGACTATCTATCTAAAATTCTGTGACTGGGGGATAAACATCACTTCTGCTCTGACAGACGCTCAGATGGAATCAGTACTTGGTATAGAGCATGGCGGTATGAATGAGATTTTTGCCGATGCCTATCAAATGACAGGTGATGCAAAGTATCTAGCTGCTGCCAAACGGTTCTCACATAAAGAATTGCTTAATGCAATGGCGGCCGGTAATGATAATCTTGATAATAAGCACGCGAACACCCAGGTTCCGAAGGCAGTTGGCTTTCAACGGATAGCAGAACTTAGCACTGATAGCAGGTATGCAAGCGCCGGAAGCTTCTTTTGGGAAACAGTGACAAGCAGGCGTAGTCTGGCATCGGGAGGAAACAGCCGAGCAGAGCATTTTCCAAGTGCATCCGCATGTATCGATTATGCTACCGTGGTTGAAGGCCCCGAATCGTGCAATTCAAACAACATCCTCAAGTTGACCGAACATCTGTTCAGGGTGAATCCGTTGGCAAAATATGCCGATTTCTATGAACGGGTATTATACAATCATATATTATCTACCCAACATCCTGTACACGGCGGCTATGTTTATTTTACTCCCGCACGTCCTCGTCATTATCGGGTTTACTCTGCTCCAAATCAGGCAATGTGGTGTTGTGTAGGTACCGGTATGGAAAATCATGGAAAGTATGGCGAGTTTGTTTACGCTCATCAAAATGACTCCCTGTTTTTGAATCTCTTCATTGCATCCGAATTGAATTGGAGGGCAAAAGGGATTAGGATCAAGCAAGTAACCAATTTTCCATACGAAGAACAAACCAAATTGACTGTAACCGATGGAGCATCTCAGTTCACATTGATGATTCGCTATCCGTCATGGGTTGCTGCCGGAGCTTTGAAAGTGATTGTCAATAGTGACACTTTGACCTATACAGCCCAGCCCTCTTCTTACATCACTGTTGACCGGTCCTGGACAACTGGTGATGTGGTGGAGATTATTCTGCCCATGCACAATACAATAGAGCAGTTAATCAATGTCCCCACGTATGTCGCCTTTATGCACGGTCCTATTTTGCTTGGAGCAAAAACGGGAACGGAGAATTTGACAGGCTTGATAGCTGACGACAGCCGTTGGGGGCATATTGCCAGTGGGCCGATGCTTCCTCTCGATCAGGCGCCCATTATCGTTGAAGATGACCGTTCCAAAATTGCAGATAAGTTGGTGCCGGTGGAAGGTAAGCCATTGACCTTCACGGCTCCTCAGCTTAATGTTGTTAATCCTCTAAGCGATCTCAAGTTTGAGCCTTTCTACAAAATCCATGATTCCAGATACATGATGTACTGGATGGCCTTGACAAGTTCCCAATACGAGGCAGTTCTCGATTCTATTGCCAATGAAAAGGTAACCTTGGCAAAACGTACCATTGATTCGGTAGCGATTGGCAACCACCAATCTGAAGCTGATCATGCAATGCAAACTTCAAATTCATATTCCGGTACTCACATGGGTGAACTCTGGCGGGACGCTCGGAATGGAGGATATTTCAGCTATGACCTGAAAACGAACGGAGCGACCAGTCTGTCTTTGATGGTGCGTTATTGGGGTGATGAATATGGAAACAGAACATTTACCATCCTGATAGATGACGTCAGATTAGTAACAGAGAACATTTCCGGTAAATGGAACATTTCCGACTTCAAGAATGTGGAGTACGGAATTCCTAACTCAAGGATTGCAGGCAAAGATACAATTCGGGTAAAATTTCAAGCACCGTCAAACGGTTATGCAGGTGGAGTCTTTTACATTCGTTTGCTTAGGCCGAAGAGCACTACAGATGTAAAAAAGAGCATGAATCAACTACACCGCTTCAGACTGGATCAGAATTTTCCCAATCCGTTCAATCCAACAACTCAGATCAATTACTCAGTGCCTCAAACCAGTTACATCAGACTCAAGGTCTATGATCTTCTTGGGCAGGAAGTGACAACTTTGTTTGAAGGATTACGGCAACAAGGAAACTACACAACAACCTTTGATGGCAGCGGATTATCAACTGGAGTATATGTGTATCGAATGATAGCGCCGAGTTTCGTGGATACAAAGAAAACCGTACTCTTGAAGTGAGGTGATCATGAAAAGCAAATTAAGAGTAATCTCTTGCATTGTTCTACTTTCGGTCCTGCCAATTGCTGATTTGCCGGCGCAGAAAACGCAAAGCGATAATGGAGATGGAACGTATACCAACCCGGTCATCTATTCTGATTATCCTGATCCGGATGTCATCCGGATAGATTCGACCTACTACATGGTATCAACGACCATGTTCATTTTTCCTGGCGTGACTATACTCAAGTCGTACGACTTAGTTAACTGGGAATATTGCAGCAACGCAGTACAGCGTTTTGATTTTAGTCAATGCTACAATCTGAACGGCTGTAACAGGTATTCGCATGGTCAATGGGCAACCAGCTTGAAATACAAGAATGGCAAGTACTATTTACTATTCATCACACTTGACGAAGGTGGTTTTCTTTGTACAGCAACAAAACCTGAAGGTGCGTGGACAATAAGGAAATTACCTCGGGGGTTTTATGATCCCGGCTTGTTTTTTGATGACGATGGGAAAATATATGTCGCGCACGGAATTGATATCATTAAAATTACAGAACTGGATTCAAACTTTGCACCTAAAGGTAACGATGTCTCAGTCTTCACCTATACCTACCGGACGGGACTCGAAGGTACCCACATGTACAAGATTAATGGTTACTACTATTTATATTGCACGTATGGGGGCGGAGACGGATTTCAGGTAGCTCTGCGTTCAAGAAACATTTACGGTCCTTATGAAGAAAAGACTGTAATAAGAGACAACGGAAATTTGGGTACCGGTATACATCAGGGTGCGCTCATCGAAACGCAAACAGGCGAATGGTGGTCAGTTATTTTTCAGGATGGAGGGGCATTTGGACGTTTCCCCACTCTGCAACCTGTTACATGGCAGGATAATTGGCCTATGGTCGGTGTCAATGGAAAAGGTGTCATAACATACAAGAAGCCGAACGTGGGGAAAGAGTATCCGATTACAGTATTGCCCACTTCAGATGAATTTGATAATACTACATTGGGCATGCAGTGGGGTTGGAACCATAATCCGGATTCAACCAAATGGTCGTTGACGCAGAATCCGGGATACTTAAGACTTTCAACTGCCAAGGTGGTTACTAATTTGCGTGATGCCCGTAATACGCTCACTCAGAGGATCTTTGCTTTCTATTCCAGAACCGTCCCGACAAATGCGACTGTCAAAATGGAGATTGACAGTATGCAAGATGGCGACGTGGCAGGGCTTGCTGTTTTTCAGAATCCCTATGCATTCATTGGGATAAAGAAAACAAACGGCCTCAAATACGTGGTAATGGTAAACAATGGAAGATCTATCGATTCGGTAGCAATAAATGCCTCTACTGTATATTTGAGGGCGCAAGCTCATTATGGCACAAGCAGGGCTTCTTTCGCTTATGGTTTTGATAATCAATCATTCAAAAAACTTGGTAATGATCTTGCGATGGCGTTCAGCCTTTCCATTTTTACAGGAAACAAATTTTGTCTTTTTAATTATGCAACAGTTAACGCGGGCGGCTTTGTTGATTTCGACTGGTTTAGAATACATACTGGTACCTTGACTGACGTAGGGTCTGAAGAAGGCCATAACCATGACGAGATGCCAGAGGACTTTTTCTTAGGACAAAACTATCCAAACCCTTTTAACCCAATGACAGAGATCAGATATCAGATCCCAGGGGTCAGTCACACTTCGCTGAAAGTCTTTGACCTTCTTGGTCAGGAAGTAGCAACGTTATTTGAAGGTGTCCGCGAGCGGGGGAATTACGAAGCAACATTTGATGGCGGCAATCTGGCATGCGGTATTTATTTTTGCCGGTTGCAGTCTGGCTCATTTGTAGAGACAACGAAACTTATATTATTGCGATGAGGGCTGAATTATGAATACGAGACAATTATCAAATTCCACATTATTGTTGTGCATTTTTCTTTCTTTACACTACGCTAATGCACAACAAAGTGGAAAATTAAGAATGTGGTATAACAAACCTGCAAAGGTTTGGAACGAGGCACTCCCTGTTGGAAATGGGCGCTTAGCAGCAATGATTTTTGGCGACACTACTAACGAAAGAATCCAGCTCAACGAAGGTACTTTCTGGTCAGGCGGCCCTTCGCGCAATGATAATCCGAATGCTTTGGGTGCATTGCCTGCAATTCGCCAGGCCATTTTCAATGGAATGTACAGTAATGTCGAATCAATGGTAAATCAAAATATAACGGCAACACAGTTACATGGCTCTAAGTATCAGCCTATTGGATACCTGAATTTGTCTTTTCAGAATCTTAGTGGTTACACGGATTATTACCGTGAGCTGGATTTGGAGAAAGCAGTTTTTACAGCCACTTATAAGGTTGCTGATGTTACGTACAAACGGGAAGTCTTCGCTTCGCAACCTGATCAGGTTATAGTAATGAAGTTAACCGCCAGTCTGCCAGGAAAGCTCACATTCTCAGCAAGTATGAATGGTCCCCTGCAAAAAACAATGAAGGTTTTGGACCCGAATACCTTGGAAATGACCGGACTTTCCAGTACCCACGAAGGTGTAACAGGACAAGTGAAATTTGATGCACGTGTAAAGATTCTTAATTCAGGTGGCTCCACAACAGTTGCTTCCAACAAGATAAATGTTAGCAATGCCGACGAAGTAGTTATTTTGATTTCGATAGCTACCAATTTCGTAGACTATAGAACTCTAACCGCTAACGAAACAGAAAAATGCATAAACCATCTTTCCGCTGCTGAGACAAAATCATACACAGAGCTGTTAAACAGTCATCTGGCTGCTTATCAGAATTATTTCAACCGTGTGAGTCTCAATTTAGGGACTTCATCTTCAGACCTGCCGACCGATGAACGGATTAAAAACTTTTCACGAACAAGAGAAACCGAACTGGTTGTAATGTATTACCAATTTGGGCGCTATTTGCTCATATCGTGCTCACAACCGGGCGGGCAACCCGCTACGCTACAGGGCTTGTGGAACGATCAGGTCAGTCCGCCGTGGGATAGCAAATATACTATCAATATCAACACTGAAATGAACTACTGGCCGGCAGAGAAATGTAATCTTACCGAAATGCACGAGCCTCTTGTTCAAATGGTTAAAGAACTATCGGAAACTGGTAGACAAACCGCTCAAACCATGTATGGAGCCAATGGCTGGGTCACTCATCACAACACCGATCTATGGCGCATTTGTGGTGTGGTGGACGGTGCCTATTGGGGAATGTGGCCAATGGGCGGTGCGTGGCTCTCTCAACATTTGTGGGAAAAGTATTTGTACAGTGGCGATCTAACATATCTTGCATCGGTATATCCGGTACTAAGATCGGCATGCGAATTCTATAAGGATTTCCTGATTGAAGAGCCCAAGAATAAATGGTTGGTTGTGAGTCCCTCAATTTCACCTGAAAACAATCCTTCAGTCCATTCTACCTCCATTTGCGCCGGAGCTACAATGGACAATCAGTTACTTTTCGATTTGTTCACCAAAACCATAAAAGCCGCAACCATATTGAATACTGACAGCCTTCTGATGGTTGATTTCAAGAATAGACTCGACCGCCTGCCTCCAATGCAAACAGGTAGATTTGGTCAATTGCAGGAATGGATGGAAGACTGGGATAGTCCAGCCGACCAGAACCGTCATGTTTCCCATCTATATGGTTTATTTCCAAGTAATCAGATTTCACCTTACACTTCGCCGAAATTGTTCGATGCAGCGCGCACTTCGCTTATATACAGGGGTGATGTTTCTACCGGTTGGTCTATGGGCTGGAAAGTAAACTTCTGGGCACGCTTGCAAGATGGCAGGCACGCACTGAGCCTGATCACCCAACAACTTAGATTGGTTGACCCGGTAAACCCTACAACGGGCGGTACATTTCCAAACTTTTTCGATTCACACCCGCCGTTCCAGATTGACGGAAACTTCGGATGTACTTCCGGAATAACCGAAATGCTTCTTCAAAGCCACGACGGCGCTATTCATTTTCTGCCGGCTTTGCCCAACGAATGGAATACCGGAGAGGTGAGCGGGTTGCGGACGTATGGTGGTTTCGAGGTTAGTTTTAGCTGGGAAAACGGACAAGTCCAAAGAATAGTAATCAAATCAAGCCTGGGCGGAAACTGCCGCATTCGTGTTCCCAACCAAGTAGCTTTGATTGGTGGTATGAATCCGGCTTCGGGAATCAACCCGAATCCTTTCTTTGCCACACCCGAAATAAAGAACCCAATAATTTCTGATTCGACAAAACTAAAACCTGTGAATCTTAAACCAACTTTATTGTACGACCTGCCCACGCAAGCCGGTGGAGCATATACAATTGATGGTATTACTGGTATAAGACAGTTGGACTCTCCGATTCCACAAGGCTTCAGTTTGGAGCAGAACTATCCCAATCCGTTCAATCCCACAACGGTAATCAGCTATCGGTTGCCTGTAACAAGTCATATCAGTCTTAAAGTCTTTAACCTTCTTGGTCAGGAAGTCGCAACATTGGTAAATGAGAATTCAAAAGCTGGTGTTTACAATGTTACCTGGGATGCTAAAAATTCCGCTGGTACTAAAGTGGTCAGCGGTACCTATTTCTACAGACTAGCGACAGGGAATTATGTCATTTCCCGAAAAATGTTATTGCTAAAATAGTATTCACACTTGTGGCACACACATTGAAAGTACTTGGCTAGTATTGATATTCTAGTTGAGAAAGAAATGAAGCACACATACACAGCAATCTTGTTTGTTCTAATATTAATTAACACTGACCAGGTTTTCTCACAGAGTTTCGATGATCTGGCATTGACACCACCTATGGGCTGGAACAGCTGGAATTATTTCAACTGCAACGTTAGCGAATCCATGATCCGAGCGCAGGCCGATGCCATGGTGTCCGGCGGGATGAAAGATGCAGGCTATCAGTACATCGTGATCGACGATTGTTGGCAGACCAGTCGTGATGCCAACGGATATATCATAGCTGATCCAATACGGTTTCCGTCTGGCATAAAGGCGCTGGCTGATTATGTGCACAGTAAGGGGTTAAAATTTGGAGTCTATTCCTGTGCCGGAACTATGACCTGTGCTGGGCGGCCGGGCAGCAAAGGCTATGAATACAAGGATGCAGAAAAGTACGCTGAATGGGGTGTGGATTATCTCAAGTACGATTGGTGCTACACGGATGGCCAGGATTCGCGGCAATCGTACCAACTGATGCGTGATGCGTTGGAAGCTGCCGGACGGCCGATTGTATTCAGCATTTGTGAATGGGGTTCCACACAACCGTGGTTGTGGGCGAAGGGCATTGGGCATTTATGGCGGACAACCGGAGATATTCAGGCAACTTGGTCAAGTTTCACTAATTTATTGGACTTGCAGGTCGGTCTGGAAAAGTACTCCGGCCCTGGTGGCTGGAACGATCCTGACATGCTTGAAGTGGGCAATGGTGCGATGTCAAAAGGCGAGTACTGTGCACATTTCAGTCTGTGGTGCTTGCTGGCAGCGCCACTCATAGCCGGAAATGATCTACGCTCGATGAACGCTGATGTGGTTGAGATATTAACCAATAAAGAAGTGATTGCTGTTAATCAGGATTCGCTGGGTATTCAAGGTCATAAGGTGCGCGACGACGGTGATTTTGAAGTATGGAGCAAGCTACTGAAGGACAGCAGTCGAGCGGTAATCCTGTTCAATCGCAGTTCATCTGAAAAGCGGATGTTGGTTGCCTGGCAGGAAGTCGGATTTGAAAATGATGCGTTGCTGCATGTGCGTGATCTGTGGCAGCATAAGGATGTTGGTTATTTCAAGGATTATTATTCAGCGACTGTCCCTTCGCACGATGTCGTGATGCTGCGGGTATGGAAAGCGGATCCACCAAGCGCCGCTCCAAGCATAGCGATGATCAGTCCTGTTGACAGCTCAATCTTTACTCTGCCAACAATGATTACATTAGCTGCGCTGGCAGACGATAGTGATGGCAGTGTAACACAAGTCGATTTTTACGCTAATGGTGAATACATCGGCACGGATGAATCGGCGGATGATGGTTGGAAATTCTCTTGGAATCACACTATCCCCAGCGTGTACGAAATGACTGCACGGGCGATCGATAACACCGGAATATCAGTGGCCTCCAAGCCACATTACATTTATCTGGCTCCGGCAGCCGGACCATTTTACGGCAGTCCAATTACGATTCCGGCGAATATTCAAGCCGAGAATTATGATGGCGGCGGTGAAGGCGTGGGTTTCCATGACGCGGATGCAACAAATGAATTTGGTTTCTATCGCTGGGATGCGGTGGATATTGATAAAATGACCGGTACTACCAGTGATTTTTGCGTCTCATCTATGATGACCGGAGAGTGGCTCAACTATACAGTCACAATTCCGTCAGCCGATGATTACGATATTTCAATTCGGATGTCCTCATCTGTGAGAACAGCACGGCTGCATCTCGAACTGGATGGCGTAGATGTTTCCGGGGCGATTTCGGTGCCGTATACAGGATCGCGGAGTTGGCGAACAGTAATAGTTTCCAAAATCCCGTTAAAGGCTGGCACTGGTGATCTTCGGCTTAATGTCGATTCAGGTGGATGTAAGGTTGATTATCTAAATATTGACTATACGCTCAAAACAATCTCTCTGCCGTGGCAGCAGAAGGATATCGGCGCGACCGCTGCAGCCGGGAATGCTGGAGTTCGAGGACAGACGTTTATCGTAACTGGTTCCGGCAGTGATGTGTGGGGCAGTGCTGATGAATTTCATTTTGTTTATCAGAAAATAAGTGGCGATCTGGAGATTAAGGCTAGGGTATCATCGCTGACAATAACCGATCCCTGGGCGAAGGCTGGCGTGATGATTCGCAAAACATTGGAAGACAATTCCAGTCACGCTGTGATGGTGATGTCAGCTGCAAATGGCCTGGCGTTTCAGCGGCGCACTAGCCCTGGTGGCAGTTCGTCTCATACAGCCGGTACGAATATCACCACGCCATATTGGGTAAAGTTAACGCGGTCCGGTAGCCGAATCACAGCATACGAATCAGAAAACGGAACGAACTGGACTCAAGTCGGTGCGGTCACGATCTCCATACCTGATTCGGTCTACGTTGGACTGATGGTAACCGCCCATAATGACGGTGCATTGTGTGAAGCGCGGTTCGAAAACGTTGAGCTTGTACATGCGGGCACTAGCGCCATCGAAAGCGAAATATCTTCGCCCTCATCGCTTACATTGCATTCGGCATACCCCAATCCGTTCAATTCAAGCACAGTTATATTGTTTAGTCTGCCATCAAAATCGTATGTCCTGTTGAGAGTATTTGATATGTTGGGTCGGGAAGTAGCAACACTTGTTAATGAAGAGTTGGCGGCAGGGAATCACTTTCGGCAATGGAATGCGTCGAATATATCAAGCGGTGTCTATTTTTATCGGTTGTCCGTAAGGACCCCTTCGGGGCAGTCTGGTTCATTTGTAGAGACAAAGAAACTAATGATATTGAAATAATAATGTGGGGGAAAAATGAAAAAGTATTTCATAGAACTTGGCTTTTGCTTATTGTTGGGACACTATGGATATGGGCAGTCTGTATCCTTTAAAACATATATGAACCCGGTGATACCGACAATTACAGCAGCATCCAACGACAGCAGTGAATTCCCGCCACCGCCCGCGGGTTATGATTCGTATAGATCCAACATCGCTCACGGAAAAGTGACCACGGCAACCTATCACTCAACGACAGTGGGCGTAGATCGGCAAACTTTGATTTACACACCGCCTGGCTATTCGGAAGACAAGAAGTATAATGTGCTCTATTTATTGCATGGCATCGGCGGCGATGAACGAGAATGGTATAATAATGCCAGCCCGCATATTATTCTTGACAACTTATATGCCGACCAAAAACTGGAGCCGATGATAGTTGTTCTTCCCAACGGTCGTGCAATGGTGAATGATGATGCTACTGGTGATATTTTTGCCGCTGACAAAGTTAAGGCATTCGAGACATTTGAGTGGGATCTCCTGAATGACTTGATCCCATTTATTGATTCGAATTATCCGGTTTTAACAGGTAGAGAAAACCGGGCTGTCGCAGGCCTTTCTATGGGAGGTGGTCAATCGCTTAATTTTGGGTTGGCTCACCTTGACACATTTGCCTGGGTAGGCGCATTTTCAGCTGCGCCAAACACGAAAGCACCCACAGAACTTGTCCCAAACCCTTCAGCCACAGCCGACAGCATATTACAACTCTGGATTTCGGTCGGAACGAATGATGGACTGCTCTTCATCAGCCAACGAACTCACGACTATCTTGCGCAGAATAATGTGCCGCACATCTATAATTTGGTACAAGGCGCAGGGCATGACTGGACAGTGTGGAAATACGGCCTTTATCACTTTTCTCAACTGATATTTAAACAAACGGCTACAGCCGTTGAAAAAAAAGAACTGGTCACGACATACAATTTGGCACAAAACTATCCTAATCCTTTCAACCCGGCGACAAACATAAGTTACCGGTTGGCGAAAGGCGGTTATGTCACTCTAAAGATTTATGACCTCCTTGGGCATGAAATTGCCACGCTTGTAGATGAATACAAACCACAGGGCAAGTATGATATTAAGTTTGATGCTTCCAACCTGCCTGTGGGTAAGCAAGGTCTTGCCAGCGGAGTTTATGTTTACGGGTTGCGCGTTAATGGATTTTCTTCATTCAGGAAATTGATGGTGCTGAAATAGATGACACCAAGAGAATGAGTCACGAAATTGCATGTATTCTTTTGATTCATTTATTTTTAAGATGGAGTGAAAAATGACAAGACTGATGATACTGCTCAATTGTTTAATTATGTGTACGTTTGCTTTTGCACAATCAATATCATTCAAAACTTACATGAACCCGGTGATACCGGGAGACCATCCTGACCCTACATTAACAAAAATTGGTAATTACTTTTACACATCCGGATCTTCATTCAATCCCACACCCAAAATCTATCGTTCTACTGACCTGGTGCATTGGGAAGTAATTGCACAGCCGGTGTCTGCTTCATGGACCGGGTATGGCGATTCACCTGGCGGCGGTATTTGGGGAGGGCACATAGTATATTACAGCAATAAGTACTGGCACTTCTTCGGAAGGGGAGGCGGCAGTATGTATTTTGTTACTGCAGACCAGCCGGAAGGACCATGGAGTACACCTACCAGGATGAATGTTCCTTCTGGTATGCCTGCAGGGTTAGGTGTAGATAATTCTATTTTTATTGACGATGATGGCAAATGGTATTTGCTTACTAAAGCCGGACAACCAAATAATCACATCGTCGAGCTGGGCGGGAATGGCCAGCCTACGGGTGTCGTGCTTGATTTAACCTGGCTTAATCCAGATTCCTTAGGGAATCCATATGGTTGGGCTGAGGGTCCAGTAATGTGGAAGTACAACGGCTACTACTATTACAGTTTTGCGCAACACCTTGCCGGCGCACAATACGTTATGCGCAGTGATACATTAACCGATGATAAAGCAGCATGGACCGTTGTAGGAACCAATATGTTTACCGGCAACCGCTACAACTTCAGCACACCTAACCATATCTCACCGGCAGTTACTCTGGATGATGGTACAAGTTGGGTAATTGCCCATAGTTATCACACCAACAGCAGTTGGTACGCACACGGACGTCAGGGCTTACTTTGTCAGATAACATACAATGATCAAGGTTTTCCTGTATCGCAATTTCCGGCTAATGAAGGTGTTACTGCGCCTAATCTTCCGAGCGGTGGTATTCGATGGATGGTGCCAAAAACAGACGTGTTCAATAGCTCAAAACTTAGTCCTAACTGGTCATTCATGGGATATACGCCTGAGAATACTTATTCATTAACTGAAAGGCCTGGTTGGCTGC
>Ga0153915_10003760_pt1 | contig 13945 bp, 14 predicted proteins | sample Opewatmetagenome_2_FD_107003 | JGI IMG/M metagenome (GOLD analysis project Ga0153915, IMG submission 107003) | Freshwater wetland microbial communities from Ohio, USA - Open water 3 Core 3 Depth 3 metaG | ecosystem: Environmental > Aquatic > Freshwater > Wetlands | place: USA: Ohio, Lake Erie... | reverse complement strand
CGCGTGGGTGCGCTTCGCGAGCGGCTCGACGATCTCGATCGTGTAGACGTCGGCACCCATCTCGGCGATCACCGCGGCCTGGTACCCGCTGCCGGTCCCGATCTCGAGCACCTTCGCGCCCGGCGCGATGTGTGCGGCCTCCGTCATCGCCGCGACAATGTACGGCTGACTGATCGTCTGCTCCCAGCCGATCGGGACAGCACTGTCCTCGTACGCGCGCGGGCGGACATCGGCCGGCATGAGCTCGTGGCGCGGCACGCGGCGGAGCGCGGCGATCACACGCGCGTCCTTGATGCCGCGGGCGACGATCGTCTCGTCGACGAGCTTGTCGCGAGCGGCCTGCGTCGGATCGACGACCGCGCTACCAGCGCCCGACCCCTGCGGCCTGGCCGCGTGCGGTTTGGCCTCGACGGGGTCGCGCGGATCGGCGACGGGCTCGCGCGGATCCGCGCGGCATGCGAGCAGTGCCAGCACGACGGCTGCACGCCTCATCGCGCGGTCTCGACTTCTCCGGTCATCGGCCCGAACAGGACGCCATCCATCACGATCTCGCGCGTCGTGCCGCTCGGCGTGCGCGTGATCGCCATGATCGCCTGGTCGGTATCGCCGACGGGCATGACGAGCCTCCCGCCGACCTTGAGCTGCTCGAGCAGCGGCTTCGGCACCTCCGGCGCGGCACAGGTGACGATGATCGCGTCGAACGGCGCCTCGTCGGGAATGCCGAAGTAGCCATCGCCGGTCTTCAGCGTGATCTGGCCGAAGCCGGCAACCTTGAATACCTCGCGGGTGCGAGTCGCGAGCGGCTCCCGGATCTCCATCGTGAAGACCTTCGCGCCCATCATCGCGAGCACCGCGGCGTGATAGCCGCTGCCGGTACCGACCTCGAGCACCTTGTCGCCGGCCTTCACGTGGGCAGCCTCCGTCATCAGCGCGATGATGTACGGCTGGCTCACGGTGCTGTCGAAGCCGATCGGCAATGCGCGATCGTCGTAGGCCTGGTCGCGAACCGCTGGTGGGACGAATGCGTGACGCGGCGTCAGCCTCATCGCCGTGATGACGCGTGGATCCCGGATGCCGCGCTCCACGATCGTGTGGTCGACCATCCAGTTTCGCTGCCCGAGGAAGGGGTCGGCCTCGACCTGCGCCGCTGCCCGAGCATCGCGCGGAGCGGTCGCCTGGATGGGGGCGCGTTTGGCGTGATCGCCCCGACATGAGAGCAAGAACGCGACGGCAAGCAGCCACCGGGGCATGCGCGAAGGCTACACGCTGTGGCAGATTGCGGCCATGCGTTTCCTGCTTGCCCTCGCTGTTCTCGCCGCCGCGGGTCCCGTCGCCTACGCAGAGCCTGCGCCCCACGAGTTCATCGACGACGCGAAGGCGCTCCTCGTCGTCGGAGCGTGCGCCGACGGCACGCCGCCGGACACCATCAAGCCCGAGCTCGTCGCCGCACATTGCAAGAAAGTCCGTGAGGTCCAGGACAAGTACAAGACGAGCTGGGTCGCCAAGGCCGACGCGTTCTTCGTGACGAACGTGCCCAAGACCGTCCCGAAGACCGTCGTCTACCCGTTCGCGGGCGGTGACCTGTCGACGGCGCTGACCGTGTACCCCGACGCCGACGAGATCACGACGCTGTCGCTGGAGCCGGCCGGCGACCCGCGCGCGCTCGCCAAGCTGTCACCGAAGGAGCTCAAGCCCGCGCTCGGCGTGGTCGAGAAGGAGCTCGCGTCGCTCTACCGTGCCAGCTACTCGGTGACGATGAACATGATCGGCGCGATGCGGGCAGGCGCGCTGCCGACGCAGCTGATCTTCAGCCTGTCCGCGCTGTCGATTCATGGCTACGAGCCGGTCTCGCTCAAGTACTTCAAGCTGACCAAGGACGGCGACATCCAGTACCTGACCGACGACGACCTCGCGACGATCGACAAGATCAAGAATGTCGGCAAGCGCAACCAGCAGCTCGCGAGCATGGAGCTCGTGTTCCGCAAGATCGGCAGCAAGAAGACGCAGATCTACCGCCACCTCCTCGCGAACCTCGACGACCAGCACCTCAAGGCCGACCCGAGTGCGCTCACGCACCTCGAGAAGAAGGGGACGGTCGCCGGGATGACGAAGGCGGCGAGCTACCTGCTGTCGTTCACGAACTTCGCGACGATGCGGAAGTACATCATCGACCACGTCACGTGGATGGTATCGGACACGACGGGACTGCCGCCGAAGTACGGCACGGCGGCGGGCTTCGAGTACGAGACGTGGGGCATCTTCGAGAAGTCGAACATGGATGCCGGCGCCGACGTCACGCCGCAGTGGCGCGCGCTGTTCAAGGAGCAGCCGAAGCGTCCGCTCGATTTCCGGTTCGGGTACCCCGAGGGCAAGACCTACAAGGGCCACCTGGCGATCATGCGCAAGAAGGCGTGATCAGCCGTCGCTGACCACGCGCGCGAGCGGGAACATCGCCGGGCGCTGGACCGGTGCGATCGCGCCGAAGTGACCGGCAACCGGCAGCGACCCTGGCGGTGGGAATCGCTCGACCAGCTCGCCGAGCAGGCTCGCCGCGGCGACGCCCGACTCGAGCCGCTTCTCGCGATCGTAGGCGACGAGGGAGCCGAGTGCGTCCTGCCAGCGGGATTGCCACTCGCGGCCGACGCCGAGCGCCTTGGCATCGATGAACACCCCGTCGGTCTTCAGCAGCTGGACCGTCTTCGCCTGGTCGCCGCCGGTCGGAACGACGTACTCGATCTTCTCGCCGAACGGCACGGCTCCGACGAGCGCGCACATCATCCTGCCGATCGCGTAGACATCCGCGCGCGGATCGAGAGGCCGGCCGACGACCTGCTCCGGTGCCGCCCACTCGAATGTCGCGGCGGCGGCGTACTGACCGACCTCGATGTGGAGCCCATCGGCCGAGGTCGGCTTGCCGCCGTCGAGCAGCACGTTGCTCGGCGTCAGGTCGCCATGGACGATGCCACGCCGATGCAGATCGCCGACGAGCTGCGCGACACCGGCGAGGATCCGCAGCACGGTCGCCCGCGGGATCTCGTAGCTGACAGTGCCGCCGTGGGGTGCCTCACCCGCGCGCATGAGCGCCTCGATGTACGCGCGTGTATCGGAGAGCGGCACCGTCCAGCTCTCGTGGCCGACGCCGACCTTCGCGGTCGCGCCCGTCAGCGCGGCGAGCGACTCGAACACGGCGCGGCGATATGGGCCTGCGGGGACGCGCAGCGCGCGATTCGCGTCGGTGACCATCGCGGTCCAGGTCTCGCCGCCGAGCGTGAGCACGACATGCCGTCCGGACTTCGAGATCTCGATCGCGTCCTCGAGTGCTTCGGACATCCCGATCGGCGAGATCGAGGTCACGGCACGGGTCTCGTGCGTGGTGTGCGGGGACGTCGCCGTCGCCGGAGAGAGCAGCTGCTCGAGTACGGTGGAACCGAACAGGGCACGCGCCGAACGCCGCGTCACGAATGCCGCCGTCGGGCCGCGTCCGTCGAGCTCGATCGAGTGCACGCCCATGAGGCCGCGCGCGAGCGCACCCTCGGTCGCCTCGCGGACGCTCGTAGGGAGATCCTCGACCTCCTCGACATCGAACAGCTCGGCGATCGTCCGGTACAGCATGTCGATGCGCCCCGACCGATCGACGTCGCACAGCCACGGCAGACCATCGGGAGACTGACCGAAGTTGACCAGTGCACGCGGAGCGCGATCGAGCTCGCGTGCGTCGACGATGCGCGCTCCGACCATCGACCGCAGAGCCGGGATGTGCGTCATCGCGTCAGCCTCCCAGATCGGGAACGCTCGTGCCATTCGATCATGGCGTCCGACATGGACGCACAGGACCAGCGGCGGTAGGGTTCGCGCACATGAGCCGTAAAGGCGACCACATCAAGCGCGTCGGACTGGTGTTCTCGGGCGGTCCAGCGCCCGCCGCAAACGCCGTGATCTCCTCGGCCGCGATCTCGTTCCTCGAAGACAACCGCGAGTGCATCGGCTTCTTCCACGGGTACTCCAACCTGGAGGGGTATCACCCGGTCACGCACCGCCTGCTGCCCGACGAGCACTACCGCATCTTCAACCTCAAGGACCTGTCGGGCCTGCGCAACACGCGCGGCATCGTCATCGGCACGGCGCGCACGAACCCCGGCAAGGGGATCGAGAAGGCGGCGGATCTCGAGGATCCGAACAAGACGCTCCATCTGCGCAACGTCTACAACGCGATGGTCGACCTCGAGATCGATGCGTTGATCTCGATCGGTGGTGACGACACGCTGAAGACGGCGAACTTCCTGTACGAGTACCAGAAGCGGCTGCCGAAGGAGGCGCGCCGCGTTCAGGTCATTCACCTCCCGAAGACGATCGACAACGACTATCGCGGCATCGACTTCACGTTCGGCTTCTTCACGGCTGTCGACGTGATGGCGAAGGAGCTCCAGAACCTCCGCGCCGATGCAATCGCGACGAGCAGCTACTTCATCGTCGAGACGATGGGGCGCAAGGCCGGCTGGCTGTCCTACGGCGTCGCGATCGCTGGCGAGGCGAACCTCGTGCTCGCGGTCGAGGATGTCACAGGTCCCCTGACGGTCGAGGGCAAAGGCAAGCACCTGTCGCTCGATGCGCTCGTCGAGCGGCTCGTCGATCTCATCGTCACGCGCGAGAAGCGCGGCAAGCACTACGGCACGGTCGTCCTCGCCGAGGGCCTCGCCGAGATGCTACCCGAGACCCAGATCGCGAACCTGCCGCTGGACGAGCATGGTCACCTGCCGCTCGGCCGGTTCGATCTCGGCAAGCTCGTCTCCCAGCTCGTCAGCAAGCGCTACGAGCAGAAGACGGGTCGCAAGAAGAAGCTGACCGGTCTGCAGCTCGGCTACGAGTCGCGCTGCGCGCCGCCGCACGCATTCGACGTCATGCTCGGCAGCCAGCTCGGCATCGGTGCATACCGCGCGCTCGTCGAGGAGAACCTCGACGGCCACATGGTGAGCGTGTCGGGCCAGCTCGACCTGAACTACGTGCCGGTCAAGGGGCTGATCAACCCGACCAACCTCAAGACCGAGGTCCGGTTCATCCGGACGGGCAGCGATTATCACAAGCTCGCGCGCTTCCTCGAGACGCGGACCGACCGCATCCAGGAGTGGAGCCCGGGTCGCCGCGAAGAACGCTAGGCAACCGCTCGCGGCCTGCGCGTGTCCAACCGGCGTGCGCCGGCTCTCTCTTGTGGTCGTTGTTGGTTTCGGCTGTGGAGAGGCCGCGCGCCGGCCTTTGCCGGTTCCTGCCGCCGATGCGGTCCGGCTGATGTCGTTCAACGTGAACTTCGGCATCGCGGGCGATCGCGCCACGATCGATGCGATCGCGGGGGCGCATCCGGACATCGTGCTGCTCCAGGAGACGAATACGACCTGGGCCGCCGCCATGCGCGACCGGCTCGACTATCGCTACCAGACGTTCGCGGATCCGACAGGCTGGCCCGCCGGCGGCATGGGCATCCTCACGCGCGATCCGATCGTCAGCCTCGACAAGCTCGATGCCCCGGGCGCACCGTTCTTCGCGTGGCGCGCGGTGATCGACACGAAGCTCGGACGCATCCAGCTGCTCGACGTGCATCTCCGGCCACCGATGAGCGATGGCGGATCGTGGGTCGTCGGCTACTTCTCGACGCGTGGCGATCGGCTACGCGAGGTCGAGTACCACACGGCCGCGCTCGATCCGAAGCTGCCGACCATCATCGCCGGCGACTTCAACGAGGAAGGCGATGGTCAGGCGCTCGCGTACCTGAAGGACCAGGGCTACACCGATGCCATCGCGCAGCACGTCGGCGCGCAGCGGACGTGGGAGTGGCCGCTCAGCACGGGCGGCAGCATGAAGCTGCACTTCCAGCTCGATCACATCCTCTACGACGACCACTTCATCGCGCTGAACGCCGCGGTGATCGAGGCCGGTAACTCGGATCACAAGCCGATCGTCGCCGACTTCGAGCGCATGGATCCCTAGGCCTATCCCTCCGTGTTGCGCATGAAGTCGGCGACGTCGGCGAACCGCGCATCGAGAAACGCGCGGACCTCGCCGGTGACGCCATGCTGATCGAGGGACGCTTGCATCGCACGGATCCACGCATCGCGCATCGCGATGTCGACCGCGACGCGCGCGTGGCGCATGCGCAGCCGCGGATGGCCGTGGTGCTGGATGTAGTCCTGCGGACCGCCGAGCCAGCCGATCAGGAACATCGCGAACCGGTCGCGCGAGCCGCGGTCGACCTTGCCATCGGGATCGCAGACATGGAGTCGCGCGAGCGCGGGCTCGCGTTCGCTCATCACATCGTAGAAGGTCTCGACGATCGCGCGGACCTTGTCCGCACCGCCGAGGAGCTCGAAGGGAGTCACGGCAGCAGCGTAGCGTCAGGGACAGCCACGCGCACCGCCCGTACAGCTCGATAGACCGGACAGGTTGTTGCAGTACTCGAAGCAGCCGAGGCGGCGGTAGTCACCGTTGCCGTTGATGTAGCCGACCGAGAGAATTTCTCCGTCGTGCGGCGCGATCGCGACGTCGGGGCGGAACGTCGCATCGAACGCATTGAGGCCATTGCCGACCTGACCGGGCCGATCGACGCGCACCGTTTGCCGGGCGACCGCGGTCTCGCGCGTCTCGGAGTACAGCTGCATGTCGGCGACGCCCTCGAACGTGCCGACGACGCCACCGATCTGCAGGCTGCCGGTATCGCCGTAGACGATGCTGTCGAGGCGCGCGAACGCGGCCGGCGCGGTGACGAATCGTGTGGTGATGCCGGTGTCGAGCACGCGACCACCGCCACCCTTGCGGACGACGAGCTTCAGATCGTCACCATCGTTGACCGAGCCCGGCACGGTCGCGTTGACCTGCGTGCCCGACGCGGTGCTCGTCGCGACCCTCGTGGCATTCCACGGCTGCATCGGCGGCGATGCCCGCGGCACGCTGCGGCGGCTACTCGACTGGTCACCATGATGTGCAACTGCGTGCGCGAACGGCATTCGGTTATCGTGGAGGCATGAGCTCCGACAAGGTCGACCAGCCGACCATCAAGGTCGCGATCACCGGCGACGAGCTGGCCGGCGAAGACCGTCCAGAGCCCGCTCCCGACGCGATCGTTGCCGGCCGTTACAAGCTCGGGCGACGGATCGGCAAGGGCGGCATGGGAGAGGTGATGGCCGCGCGCGACGTGCAGGTGGCGCGCGATGTGGCCGTGAAGCGGATGCGGGCGGCGAACCCGAGCGAGAAGGCGATCCACCGGTTCCTCCGCGAGGCGATGGTGCAGGGCCGGCTCGAGCACCCCGCGGTCGTGCCGGTCCACGAGATCGGCCGCGACTCCGATGGCCTGCCGTTCTTCGTGATGAAGAAGCTCACCGGCACGCCGCTCGCGAAGCTGCTCGAGGACCGGGCGAGCATGCCGCTGCAGCGCGTGCTGCGCGCGTTCGCCGATGTCTGCCTCGCGGTCGAGTTCGCTCACGTGCGCGGCATCGTTCACCGCGATCTCAAGCCCGACAACATCATGCTCGGCGACTTCGGCGAGGTCTACGTGCTCGACTGGGGCGTCGCCAAGATCATTGGCGAGGCGGAGGACGGCGACTTCGCCGACATCGGCAGCGGCAGCGGCGAGCACGCGACGCGTGCGGGCACCGCGATCGGCACGCCAGGCTACATGGCACCCGAGCAGGTGCGCGGCCTCTCCGACATCGATGGTCGCGCCGACGTCTACACGCTCGGCTGCCTGCTGTTCGAGATCCTCGCCGGTGAGCCGCTTCATCCACGTGGTCAGCCCGGCATGGAAGCCGCGCTCGCAGGTGTCGATGCACGACCGAGTGTGCGTGCACCCGATCGCGAGATCGCGCCGGAGCTCGATGCGCTGTGCGTCGCCGCGACGCACGTCGAACGCGCCGATCGGATCAAGACGGCACGCGAGCTCGGCGAACGCGTCGAGCGATTCCTCGATGGAGACCGCGACCTCGCCTTGCGTCGATCGCTCGCGCGCGAACACCTCGATCGCGCTCGCTCCGCGTTTACGGCCGACAGCGCGGAGAATCGCCGCACGGCGATGCGCGAGGCCGCCGGCGCACTCGCGCTCGATCCCGCGCTCTCCGGCGCCGCGGAGCTCGTTGCTCGCCTGATGCTCGAGCCGCCGCGCGACACTCCACCCGAGGTGAGCAAGGCGATGCACGACTTCGACGTCCGCGACGCGAGGGAGATCGCGAGGGCCGGGGTGTGGGCCGTGATCGGAACTCTGCTGTTCTTGCCACTCGTGTTCTGGATGGCGCCCCACGCGTCGAGCGTGCCGCTGCTCACCGGGTTCCTGCTGCTCGATGGCGTCGTCGCGTATCTGGCGATCCGGCTGCCGACGCCGCGTCCCGGCCTGGTCGTGATCGCGAACACGATCATCGTGATCACGGTCGCGCGGATGTTCTCTCCGATCCTGATCGCGCCTGGTGTCGCGGCATCGCTCGGTATGGCGATGGTGCTGACACCTCGGTTCTCGTGGCTCGGGTCCCCGGTCACGATCGGCGTGCTCATGGTCGGTGCGATCCTCGTGCCGCTAGGGCTCGAGTTGCTGGGCGCAGTCTCCGAGACCATGTCCGTGAATCCGCAGGGGGTGCTGTTCCACGGCCCCGCGCTCGACGGAGCACGCGAGCTGCCAACGATCGCCGTGTCGGCGCTCTACGCCGCCTGTCTGGTTGGCGCGTCCGTGTTCGCCGGGTACCAGATGCGAGCCCGCGCGGTCGCGGCTGCCAAGCATCTCCAGATGCAGGCGTGGCAGCTGAGGCAGCTTGTCCCCAGATAGAACCCGCGAACTTGCACAAGCTGGTAACTGCAAACTGATTTTCGCGACTGATCGAGGCGCTATGGCTCCTCGAGTAGCCACGGCCAAGCCTGCGAGATCCCGCATTCTGCAGCGACGGTGCGCTGGCACTGCCGTTGCTCTTCGCGCCGGCACCTATGCTTCGTTTGTTCGTCCCTCTCGCTCTCGGTTCCGCTGTGCTCGCTTCAGCTCACGATGCCGCCGCTGATTCGTGCAGCCCGGCGCGCGTCATGGTCGTTCTCGACAAGTCGAGCTCGATGGTCACCGGCACCATCAACGGCACGACGAAGTGGCAGATCGCCTCCGACGGCCTCGGCCACGTCCTCGATACCTACCAGACGAAGGCCGAGTTCGGCCTGATGACGTTCCCGCAGCCGAACCAGTGCGGTCCCGGCGCTCTCGACGTCGCGCCCGCGCTGAACAACAAGTCCGCGATCCTCGGTGCGCTCGGCGATGCGCCGCCGTCGTCGGGCAACTACACGCCGATGTCGCAGAGCCTCGAGGTCGCCGCGCAGGAGCCCTCGATGGCCGGCTCGCCCGGCCCGCGCCACGTCGTCCTCATCACGGATGGCTGGCAGTACTGCGTGCCGTACGATCCGGCGACGCGCTTCGATGGCATCGACGCCATCAGCAAGCTCAACACCGCGGGCATCACGACGTGGATCGTCGGCTTCGGTGCCGAGGTCGATGCCGAGGCGCTCAACAAGATGGCCGTCGCTGCGAACACGGCGAAGGCGAACTGCAACCCGGCGAGCACCGACGCGGCCGCCACGAACAACTGCTACTTCCAGGTCGACAACGCACAGGAGCTGCTCGCGGCGCTCAACACGATCGCCGGCAGCGTGTCCGCCGAGGTCTGCGATGGTCTCGACAACGACTGCGACGGCAAGGTCGACGAGGACCTGACCCGCGCGTGCTCGACCGCCTGCGGTGCGGGTAGCGAGACATGCCACGCCGGCACGTGGGAGGGCTGCGATGCGCCCCAGCCGACCGCCGAGGTGTGCGACGGCGATGACAACGATTGCGACGGCGAGGTCGACGAGGATGACTCGGGCATGTGCTCGGGCGAGGAAGTCTGCCTGGATGGTACGTGCCAGCCGCCGAACGGCGACACGGGGCTGCAGTCCGGTTGCTGCGATGCTTCGAGCAATCCTCCGGGCGCCGGTACGTTCGCGATGATCGGCCTCTTGGGCGCCGTCCTCTTGCGCCGCCGCCGGCGCTGATCGACAAGCAGTCGCAGCTCGCACACGAAGGCCGAAGGGTGGGCACCTGCGCGGTTGGGTGCGTCCTCCGAGATCGACGCCAAGGCGCCAAGGCCGGAACGAGAACGCCAAAGGGGTGGTTCGGGCGTTGGGCGCCTCGGAGCATCGGCTTCTCGCGCCCTTCGTCTGGCCTTGGCCGCCTGTCGTTGATCTGCCGAGCAGACGTCCTGCCCGTGCGCGCGAACCGCGCCGAAGGCGCGCTGCTCCCGCTGACCTTCGCGTTCTTCGTGTGATCTTCGTTTCTTCGTGCCCTCCGAGCACACGTGCTGCCCGCGAGTGTCTCGATGCCCCGCATCCGCCGGGGCGCTCTCGCGCTCCTGGGCCCGTTGGATTTCGTTGGGCTCGGCGCGGCGAGGTTCGTCTACAATCGGTGGATGCGCGCTGCTGTCCTCGCGATCCTGCTCGGCGCATGTGGCGGCGGGTCGATCGACGGGACCGGGCGTGACGGCGGCGGTGGCTCGGATGCCGCGGCGATCGATGCGCCTCCGCCGGTTCCCGCCGGCTGCATCACCGATGTCTCGACGGGCGATCACACGTATACGTGTGGCGGTCTCCAGGTCGATGCGCGGATTCCCGCGCGGTGTCAGGCGCCGGGCTGCGGCCTGATCCTCGTGCTGCATGGCGACACCGGGACGGGCCTGCTCATGGATGCGCACGTCAAGATGCGCGACCTCGGTCAGCAGTATGGCTACGTCGTCGTAGCGCCGACGGGACCGCCATGGCCGTACGGTGGTGGCGGCTCGACCTGGTATCCGTCGAACGACGCGGCGCTTGTCGACATGGTCACCCAGTTCGCGAGCGTGTTCCGCATCGACCCGAAGAAGATCCACGTCACGGGGTTCTCGCGCGGCGGGTTCGGGACGTGGCGTCTGCTCTGCGATCACGCGGATCTGTTCGCATCCGCAGCGCCGGCCGGTGCTGGCTACTTCTCGGTGCCGACCTGCTTCGAGAACAATCGTGCACCGTCGCGGAAGATCCCGTTCGTCTTCATGATGGGACGGACGGACATGTCCGTCGGTTACACGTCCATGTTGAACATCCGCGACGCCGCGATTGCCAACTACGGCGCGACCGGTCCGACCGTGCTCGACTCGGACGCGAACTACACGCACAACCGCTGGACGAGCACCGATGGTGCGATCATCGAGACGTTCGATCACGCGTACGAGACGGTGCCCGATGGTCCGTTCGCATCGGCGAAGGGCCACTGCATCGCGGGCAGCACGAGCGATCCATACGCGCCGCAGTACGCGATTCCCTGCAAGCTGCCGAACGCATTCGTGTGGGGCGAGCAGGTCATGCAGTTCTTCATCGCCCATCCACTGCCCTGAGCGCGATGTCCAAGAAGCGTCCTGATAGGCCGGACCGCGCCGCGCGTCGCGAGCAGGAGCGCGCGCAGAAGCAGCTGATCCGCGACCGCGAGAAGCTCGCAGCGCACGCGCGCGGTGCGTCGCTCGACAAGGCGATCGAGGTGAGCTCGGCGGCGCAGATCGAGATCCGCGTGCACGCCCAGCGCTGCCCGCAGTGCGACGGTGACTACAAGATCATCGACCACCGGTCCGCCGGCGCCGGAGCCCGTCCCGTCGACGTGAAGTGCAACGTATGCGGAATGCCGCGCACGATCTGGTTCCAGATCGTCGAGCCGAACTAGGTGCTACGGTGCGGCCATGGAGTGCCGGCCGGGCTGTGGCGCGTGTTGCATCGCGCCCTCGATCTCGCCTTGCGAGGCGCTGCCCGATGGCAAGCCCGCCGGTGTCGTGTGCCCGCACCTCGATGGACAGCGGCAGTGCCGCCTGTTCGGCCGACCGGAGCGGCCGCGGACGTGCGTCGGCCTGCGTCCGCAGGTCGAGATGTGTGGCGGTTCTGCGGACGAGGCGATGGCAACGCTCGTCAGCTGGGAATCCTTGACGGCGCCACGCTAGTCGGTAGTACACACCGACTCATGCGCGCTCTGCCGATCCTCCTCCTGCTCGTCGCGTGCTCGCACGCCAGCAAGCCCGCACCTGTTGCACCTCCACCCGCTGCATCGCCGATCTCCGATCGAATGGAGACGTTCGAGATCAACGGCTACACGCTGGCCGGCGCGGAGTACTGGCCGTACATCGGCAAGGAAGACATCCGCTATCCGCAGGACGTGCTGTGGGGCTTCTATCCCGAGAAGGGCGTGATTCCGGCGGGCGAGACCGACCCCAACGTCGACTCCGCGCGACCGGAGGCGGTCGAATGTGCGGAGCAGTCGTTCGCCGCGCTCCAGGTGTTCCTCGCGAAGAACCCGCCCGAGCTGCGCCAGATCGTCGAGCGCGGCGCTGCCCAGGGCTACGTCCCACGCTTCTACCTGTGGACGAACGATTACGGCCGCGCGGCCGAGCCGTTCCCACCGGGCGTGCGAGAGGCCCGCCTCTGGTACTGGAAGCGAAAGCAGCCCGAGCCCCCGAAGCCGCCGGGCTACTGGAAGTGGGAGGCGACGCTGACCCAGCGCGGTGACTGCCAGGTTCCGCGCGGGGACCAGATCCAGAGCTACCTCGCCGAGACACTGACGAAGCTCTGATCCCCACCGGGTGAGTGGGGCTCTCCCAGGCCGAAGGACCTGCCAATACATGGCCCGACGGCAACTCGATCAGCCAGTCGATCGCCGTCGAAGTTCGCGAGGTTGATCGAATTGCGCATGGGCATGGCTTTGCAATTCCGACCGCCATGCGCCTCGTCTCCCTCGCCGCGCTGCTCTCCCTGTGCGCGTGCGCCGCAGAAGCTCCGGGTGGTGATCATGACGAGCCCGATGACTTCATCGTCGATCCAGCCGATGGCAAGGCCGATGGCGTGCCCGCGACGTTCGATGCGAACAACGTCGTCGATGACGCGCTGCTGACCGATGCGGCCGCGATGACGGTCGATGACGTCCAGGCGTTCTTCGAGAAGAGCCCGTACGGGACGCGGTCGTGGCTCGCGTCGTACGAGGTCGATGGCGTGAGTGCGGCCGAGATGATCGTCGACGCGGCGCAGACCCACGAGGTGAACCCGCTGATCCTGATCGCTCGCATGCAGGTCGAGACGTCGCTCGTCAGCAAGACGTCGACGCCGTCGCAGCGCATGATCGATCGCGCGCTCGGGTGTGGCTGTCCCGATGGCGGCTCGTGCAATCCGTCCTACACGGGTCTGCAGCGCCAGCTCGATTGCGGTGCGCGTACGCTGCGCCGCTGGTACGACGCATCGATCGATGGCAGCGGCTCGTGGCGCAAGGGCGTCACGAAGAGCACGCTCGATCCGAAGCGCGTGACGCCCGCGAACAATGCGACGGCGACGTTCTACGCCTACACGCCGTGGGTGCTCGTCGGTAGCGGCGGCACGTGGCTCGCCTGGAACGTCACCCGCAAGTACACGCGCTACGCGCAGGCCGCGAGTCTTACCCGCTAGTTAGCCGGTAAATCATCCGGCCGGCTCGCGCGTTGGATCCGGCATGCTTCGCGCTGTCGTCCTGTCGCTCCTCGCCGCATCGGTCTCTCGCGTCAACGTCAGTGGTGACTACACGAGCAACTGGGACCAGGTCCACCTCGTCCAGGACGGCAACAAGATCCACGGCACGTACGTGTGCTGCGGTGGCGGCATGCTCGATGGCCGCATCATCGAGGATCGGATCATCCGCTACGAGTGGGACGAGCCGCGCGGCGCGGGCCACGGCATGGGCATCTGGACGATCAAGGGCAACACGCTCGAGGGCACGTGGGGCCACGGTCAGAGCACGAGTGATGGTGGTCCCTGGACGCTCGTCCGCAAGGGATCCCAGATCGCGAACTAAGGCGCCGCGACGCGGCCGATGAACAGGATCAGCCCGCTCGCGCGATCGACGATCAGAAACACGAACGGGTGGTCGGCG
>Ga0153915_10003759_pt1 | contig 13948 bp, 15 predicted proteins | sample Opewatmetagenome_2_FD_107003 | JGI IMG/M metagenome (GOLD analysis project Ga0153915, IMG submission 107003) | Freshwater wetland microbial communities from Ohio, USA - Open water 3 Core 3 Depth 3 metaG | ecosystem: Environmental > Aquatic > Freshwater > Wetlands | place: USA: Ohio, Lake Erie... | reverse complement strand
GCGTCGAGCCGTCTGCCAGCGCGACGATCACGACCGCGTTGTCGTTCATGTGCGCGATGACGAGCTGATCCTTCGCGGGATCGATGTCCTGGTAGTCGAACCGGTTCGCGGCCCCCGGCAAGCTGACGTCGGAGAGCTTCGCGAGCGGCAAGGGGCCGCCGGCGGCAGGCGCATCGGGTCCGCCCGGGTGGTGGGCACACGCCGTGGTCGCGAGCAGCAGTCCGGGCACGAGTCTCATGTGCGCGGGAGGATCGCCGGGCGAACCGTCGCACGGAAATCGTACGTCGCGGCATTTCGCCCGAAATCACGTCGGGTTGCGCATCCGCGGCGGTTTCGATGCGACCGCCGTGCGGCCTCGCCTCCGATGTTATAGAGGGCCCATGCGTCGCCTGGCCGTATCGACCGTCTTCATCGTCGCCGTGCTGCACGCGCGCTCGGCCCATGCCGGGCGGACCCATTTCGGCTGGCTCTATGGCACCGACATGATCCCGGAGCGCGGGGTCGAGCTGGAGAACTGGATCGTCGAGGAGAACAAGAAGGGCGACGCGAAGAGCGACGAGACGAGCTTCTGGTGGGGTCCGGTGATGGCACTCACCGAGCACGTCGAATTCGCGATCTCGGCCGAGGCCGCCGACGAGACCGGGTTCGTCGGGTTCACGCGGTGGGGGGCCGACGTGCGATACCGGCCCCAGTCGCCGGATCCGATCGACGCGGGACCGTTCACCACCCTGTTCCGGCTCGGTGCGAAGCGACTGATCCACGATCGCGATGGCGTCCGCGGCGAGGCCGATGCAGTCGCCAGCTACAACGCGGGCCCCGCGATCATCAGCGTCGATCTCGGTGCGGTCTACGAGCACGTGCCGATGGCCGAAGAATTCGAGTTTCGACCGGGTGCCGGTGTCAGCTTCCGGGTCGTGAAGGACTTCCGGCTCGGCGTCGAGACGTACTCGGAGCTGATCGCGAAGGGCGAGGGGACGAGCTGGCTGGTCGTCGGGCCCACCGCATCGCTGACGCATGGCCGGTTCTGGGGCGCGGCGACGCTCGGCATCGGCCTGTTCGGGATCCGCGACGCGCCGCGCCTGACGTTCGGAGTCGCGCTGTGAAGCTGGTCGTCGCGGCGGTGCTGTGCACGAGCGCGGTCGCACATGCGGATGCGAGCGTGCACGGCACGGTCGAGATCAGCCGTCCGAAGGATATCCCGGCGAGCGCCGTCCTCGTCTACATCGTCGGCTTCGCCGAACCACCCGCGAAGACCGCCGTCGAGGTGAAGCAGGTCGGCAAGCGGTTCCTGCCGGATCTCATCGCCGTGACGGCAGGCGGAACCGTGTCGTTTCCGAACGGCGATCCATTCCTTCACAACGTGTTCTCGCCGACGAGCGACCGCACGTTCGACCTCGGCAGCTTCCCCCGGGGCGAGACGCGCACGCGCACGTTCCCTCGTCGCGGCGTGATCGACGTGTACTGCAACATCCACCCGGAGATGTCGGCGACGCTCGTCGTGTTGCCGAACACGCGGTTCGCGTTCGTCGGTGCCGATGGGCAGTTCCAGATCGACCACGTACCTCCGGGCACGTGGACTCTGTTCGCGTTCTCGCGGCGTGCCGCTCGTCCGGTGAGCACGCAGGTCACCGTCGGTGCGACCGGAACGGTAGAGCTGACGTTGAAGCTCGACGAGGTCCAGCGCGACTTCAGCCACCCGAACAAGTTCGGCGAGAAGTACCGGCCGACGACGGTCTATCCACCCGGTGCGTGACGCTCAGCGCTTCGCCGGAGGGCCGAGATGACGGACCACGCTCACGTCGAGCTGACTCTGGACGAGGCGGACGATGCTCGCCGCCTCGGCCGTATCGACGCCGAGGGCCTCGGCCATGAGCGTGCGGGTGCGTCCGACGAGGTCATCTCGGATCTTCGCGAGCCAGCGTGCGGCGGTCGCACGATGCACCCGGTAGATCGAGCCGATATCGTCGATGGTGAGGCCATCGATGAGCTGATAGCGCAGCAGCGTGCGGTCGCGCGGGGGCAGCTCGGTGAGGGCCGTCCGGAAGGCATCGGCAAGCTCCGACCGGTAGCGAGCCTTCAGCTCCTCGAGCACGGGATCGTCGCCAAATCCCTGGTCCGCGACGAGATGCTCCTCGAGCGGCTCCGAGCGTTGCTGGGCCTTCGCGAGACGGACGAGCTCGCGCGACACGCACACGCGCAGCCAGCTGCGCAGCAACCCACGCCCGGCGTAGTCGCCGATCGCGGGCGGCCGATCCCCGCGCGGTGCGAGCAGCTGCGTGCGGACGACCTGGACTGCCTCGTCACGCAGCGACGCGTGGACGCGTGCACCGTCGGCGGCGAAGCCCGCCTCTCGCACGAGCATGGCATCGCACGCGACGAGCGCCGCCGGATCGCCTGCCGCGCAGGCAAATGCGAGGTAGTGGTCCGCGACGAGGATGTCGGCGAGGGCCCCGTCCGGCGCGAGCTCCTCGAGCGCGGCCTTCCAGGCATCGAGATCGACGCGCAGCGCCGGCCACGCTTCGCGCGCGGTCGTCACGGCTGCATCGAGCGCCTCGCTCACGGAGCCAGTATCCCATGAGCAGCTGCCCGCCCGCCGATGTCCTTGCGCGGTTCGTCGATGACGGACTGCCGGCGGAGGAGCGCCTGGCGGTCGAGGCGCACGTCGACGAGTGTGACGACTGTCGCGCGACCGTGGCGACGATGGTTCGTGCCGCGGCCGCCGAGAAGCGCGCGTCGGAGCCGTCGCTGCAGACCCAGGCCTCGGAGGCGCTCGCGGCCACCGAGCTTCCGGGTCCCGCCGGTGCGCAGCTGGCGCGCTCTCCGCTCGCGGTCGGCGCGAAGGTCGGCCGCTACGTGATCGCGGAGACGCTCGGCGTCGGCGGCATGGGCGTCGTCTACGCGGCTCGCGACCCGGAGCTCCATCGCGACATCGCGGTCAAGGTGCTGCGCCCCGACCTCTGGAAGGCGGATCCCGACGCGACGAAGCGGATCGTGCGCGAGGCGCAGGCGATGGCGCGCATCTCGCATCCCAACGTCGTCGCGATCTATGACGTCGGGACGATCGACGGCCAGGTGTTCATCGCGATGGAGCGGATCGCCGGTGCGAGCCTGCGCAAGTGGCTATCGGCAGCGCCGCGCAGCACGGGGGAGATCCTCGACGTGTTCATCGCCGCGGGTCGCGGCTTGATCGCGGCGCACGACGCCGGCATGGTGCATCGCGACTTCAAGCCAGACAACGTCCTCGTCGGGACCGACGGGCGCGCACGCGTCACCGACTTCGGCCTCGCGTTCGATCAGGGCACCGAGGATGCACATGAGGCGAGCGGCGAGACCACGACGAGGCCGATCGTCGGTACCCCCGCGTACATGGCGCCGGAGCAGCACGCCGGTGCGAACCTCGATGCGCGTACCGACCAGTTCAGCTTCGCACTCACGCTGTACGAGGCTCTCTACGGCCGGCGGCCGTTCGCCGGCAAGGCGCGCGACGAGCTCGCCGACGCCGTCATCAATGGCCGCATCGAGCCGCCGCCGCAGGGCTCGCGCGTTCCCGCATCGCTCCGCGCGATCGTCGTCCGCGCGCTGTCGGTGAAGCCGGGCGATCGCTTCCCGACGCTCGGCGACATGTTGACCGCGCTCGGGCGCGACCGTGGCCGCCGTCCGCGGCAGCTCGCACGGGGGGCGATCGCCGTGTTCGCGGTCGTCGCGGTCGCGTTCGGTGCGGACTGGATCATGCGCGAGCGAACCCATGCGGTGACACGTACGAGCTTCGAGTCGGCGCGCGCACAGCTCGACAAGTTGCTCGGGCTGCGCACCGATACGTTCGTCGCGCAGGCAGAGGCGCTGTTCCGGCTGCCGATCATGCAGGAGATCGCGACGTCACGCGATCAAGCCGATTTCGGGCTCGGCGATCCCAGCGAGGACCTCGAGCGGGTGCAGCGGCAGCACGACACGTTGCGCAGCGCCGACTGGGTCGGCCTCGTCAAGACACACCGGGGTGACGTCCTCGCGATCACCGATCAGAAAGGCCGGCTGCTGTTCGCCAGTGCGAATGCGACGCTGTGGGGCGGAGATGTGACACGCATCGGGGCTCTCGCATCCGCGTATGCAGCGAACACGGAGACGTACATCGGCGTCATCGATGCTGCGAACCCGGAGGTCGTGGCCTCGGGGCTGCTCGGAGGCGTGCCGCAGCGGAAGCTGTATGTCGCGTTCGCCCGCGGCAAGCGAATCGGCGTGGTGCCGAACGCGATGTTCCTCCAGCTCGTCGAGGCGGGGCGGTTGCTCGACGACGTCGGCGTCGGCAACGACACGCAGCTGTCCGTCGTCAGCGCCGATGGCGTCGCGGAGGGACACGTTCCCGCACCGGTGCTGCAGCACGTCGGTGACGGTGCGATCGACGAGCTCTCGCTCGCCGACGGTACGTGGCTCGCCGAGCGGACGCCGCTGCGTGCGCGCGGTCAGGAAACGGCCATCGCGCAGCTCGTGCTCGCGCGCCAGACCAACGTCGGTCTGTCCGGGCTGTTCCCGCAGGCGCGGCTGCTGCTGGGCGCGCTCGCGATCATCCTGGCGGCGGTCGCGGTGGCGGCCTCACTCGTCGCGCGCCGTCGGAGCCTCACTTCGAGGCGGGGAACGGGTCGGTGACGACCAGCAGCGAGCCGTGCTTCGGATCGCAGACGTAGGCGTGGCCGAGCTCGTCGACGGTCACGCAGTGAGAGTCCGCCGCGACCTCGACCGAGCCGAGCACGGAGAGCTTGCCGGACGCGGCGACACCGAGGATCGTCAGCGTCGCGCTGTCGCCACCGGGCACGTAGAGATGTGACAGCTTTGGCTCGTACGCGATGATGTCGACACCGGCGCCGGTCTTGCCGGTTCCGACCTGCTTGCCGTCGTGCGTGACATCGAGCGCCGTCGCCTTGCCCTCGTCGCATCCGACGAACAACAGGCCGCGTGCCTCGTCGAGCGCGATGCCACGTGATGCCTTGCAGCCGTTCTTCCAGCGCGCGAGCTCCGTGTGCTTCGCGAGATCGAGCACGACGGTCTCGTCCTGCCACGTGTGCGTGTACGCGCGACCGCGCTTGCCGTCGATCACGAGCGATTCGGGCCCGCCCTTGACGGTGAGCGCGCCCTTCTTCGTCAACGCATTCTTGTCGAGCGAGAAGTACTCGATCTGCTTCTTGCCCGGCTCGGTGACCCACACTTCCTTCACGGGCTCGACCCAGCGGACGTAGTCGGGACCGCCGGCGAGCTTCTGCGTGCTCGTGATCTTCTTCGTCGCCGGGTCGATCACGGCGACCTCGGTCTTGCCGCGATCGCTGGCGAACAGCAGCCCGCCGCCGGTGTCGACGGAGGTCGTGCCCTCGCCGTGACCGCCTCCGAACGTCGCGTCGGAGGAGAACCCGTCGACCGATTCGATCGCCTGCGATTTCGGATCGATCAGATCGAGCTTGCCGGTCCGGCCCGCCGGGGCGAGCACGCGATGAAGGTCCGGCGCGAACCGCAGATCGTCGAACCCGATGCCACCGTCGCCGCCGGGCAGTGCCAGCTTCGCCGGCCTCGCGATCTTCGTCGCGGTCTTCGGATTCGCGAGTGCAGTCGAGCCGACGAGGAGGAGCAACAGGGCATGTGCGCGCTTCACGCGGCAGTCATACCAGCGTTTGTAGAGCGGCGCGCAACGGATCCGGGATCGGGGTCGGAAGTCGTGTGACGCGGTCGACGAAGACGTGCACGAAGTACCCGTGAGCCGCGGCGCGGTCATCGCGGTCGGAGAAGATCGCGATGCCGTACGTGACGGCCCGAGTGCCGAGCTTGTCGACCCGGACCCCGGCGCGGATCGGCTCGGGGTAGGTGAGCGCCTCGTGGTACTCGCACTTCGATTCGACGACGAGACCGATGACGGGCGCCGCCGCGATGTCGAGCCCACCGCGCTCGATCAGGAACCGGTTCGCGGCGGTGTCGAAGAAGCTGTAGTACGCGACGTTGTTGATGTGGCCGTAGATGTCGTTGTCCATCCACCGCGTCGTGATCGGCGTGATGTACCGGTAGGAGTCGATCATCGGGCGTTCGGTCGGCATGGGTCACCAGTACGAGAGAGCGTTGTCGAACAGGGCACGGAGGCACTCGCCGTCGACCTCGCACGGCGCGTTCGCGAGGAGGCGCTGCTGCGGCAGCGTGCCGCTGACGAGATCAGGGATGTCGGCGGCGGCGTAACCGACGCCGGCGATGCCGTTCGGGATCGCGACCGCGCGCGAGAGCGCGATGACCTGCCGCGCGAGCACCTCGCCGGCATCGGCGAGCGAGGCACCTCGGTCGTCCTCTTGATGGATGCGATGCGCGCCGTGGTTGCTGCCTGTCCGGGCTCGACGACGGAGAGCTCGACGCCGCGGTCTTACTGATGTCCTGGTACGGGTTTCCGTCTCGCACATCGCGTTCGGCGTCGTGCTCGGGACGTTCTACACGCCGTCACTTCACTGATCGGCGATGCAGGCAGCTCGTTGCGAGGATCACGGTGCCGTCGGCAAACCGCTTGATGTGCCTCTTCTGATCGAGGCGGGCAGCGCATGTCCGCGGGCAATCCGGCTCGCAGTCGCCGCCGAACGCGGAGCAGCGCTGGATCAACATGCCGAGTGGAGTGTCGACGTAGTCGATCTTCTCGAGGTGGGCACTCTCGGGGCAGGTCACGAGCATCGAGGCCATGGTGGGTGACACCTTGCAGTCCGTGCGCCAGCGCATGGCGGACGCAGAGATTGCGCAGCTGGGTCCGGCGACGCAGCCGGTGCGCAAATCCGAGACGACGCAGCGCACAACCTCGTGATCTTCCGCGGCAAATGGACGCGGCTTTCATGGGTCCCCATGGGTCTACGATGGCCACCGTGCGAGCTGTAGTCACCGCTTCGCTCCTCGTCGTGGCATGCACCAACGGCGACCCGGCCCAGCGGCCAGACCCGCTGGCACCCCTTCCCATTCCAGCACCCGCAGATACCGAGCGGTTCCGCGATGCCGAGACCTGCGCGCAGTGTCATCTCGCGCCGGATGACTCGCCGGTGCTGCACGCGAGCGATGGCGAGAATGTCTCGCCGGTCCTGCTCTGGCGATCGTCGATGATGGGACTGGCGGCGCGCGATCCCTACTACCTGGCGGTCGTCGCCGAGGAGATCGCCCGTGCTCCGGATCGCGAGGCCGAGACCTCGAAGCTGTGCCTGCGCTGTCATGCACCCGCGGGCTCCGAGGAGAGCAACGGTGCGTTGACGTTCGAAGAGCTCGTCTCGGGGAACACGCCGGCGGCGATTCTCGGGCGTGGTGGTGTGACGTGCACGCTGTGTCACCAGATCCCAGCAGCAAACCTGGGAGAGGAGACCTCGTTCTCCGGCGGCTTCAGCATCGGCTACGGACGCATGATCTTCGGCCGCTATCTCGATCCGAGGACCTCGCCGATGATGCTGATCGTCAACTACACGCCGACGGGTGGCGCGCACGTCGGTAGCGCGGCGCTGTGCGGCAGCTGCCACACCGTGATCGTTCTGACCGCGTCGGGGCAGGTCGTCGAGCAGGCGACGTTCCTCGAGTGGCGGTCGTCGACGTTCGCGACGCAGAACAAGCCGTGTCAGCTCTGTCACGTGCCGGTCGTCGATGATCAGGGCGTCGCGATCTCCGCACCGGTCGCGATGGTCCCGGCAGGCCTCGCACCGCGCACGCCGGTCGGCAAGCACGTGTTCGTCGGCGGCAACTCGTACATCCTCTCGCTGCTCGCCGATGCGGTCGACTGGGTCGGCGCCGGCATCTCGCGTGACGAGCTCCTCGCGAGCGCCGCTCGTGACGAGGCCCACCTCGCGACGGCCGCCGAGCTGTCCGTCGTCGACATGCACCGCGAAGGCGGCGACGCCGTCGTGACGATCCGCGTTGTGAACAAGACCGGCCACAAGTTGCCGACGGGCTACCCGTCCCGCCGGATGTGGCTGCACGTGACCGCGAGCACGGGTGGCCAGGTCGTGTTCGAGTCGGGGCGTGTCGACTCGCTCAAGGCCGAGACGCATCACGATCAGATCTCGAATCCGGCGGACGCGCAGATCTGGGAGTCGATCCTCGTCGACGCGAGCGGTAACCCGACCCACCGGGCGCTCGACGCGCGCCGTTACAGCAAGGACAACCGGATCCTGCCGGCGGGCTTCGCGCCGACGTCCACGAGTGACAAGCAGCGGACGCTGCCCGTCGGCACCGACTTCGACACGAACTTCATCGGCGGGCAGGACGACATCACTTACCGGATCGCGGGCGCGCCCGCGAATCTGTCGCTCGACGTCGAGCTGCTCTACCAGGCGCTCCGCCCGGAGCTGATCGATGTCATCGACCGCGGCAACACGCCGGCGAGCTCCCGGTTCGTGGACATGGCTCGCAAGAAGCCGATCACGCCGGTCGTGATGGCGACGTCGACGGCGACCGTTCCCTGAAATCGCGCACGGGTTGCAGGGCGCGACGGCACTGCGCGAATGATCTGCGGATCAGGCGACGAGCTTCGGCTTGAGCAGGAACCAGCGCGAGACCGCGAGATCCGCCTGACCGCTGCACAGGTGCGACAGCTCCACGAGCTCGCTCCTCAGCGGGCCGGTGACGCGATTGGCGAGCTGTAACGCGATGTTTGCCAGGCCCCCGACGTTGCCATGAGCGATTGCCCAGTCACCGCCGAAGAGCAGAGCGCCGTTGCTACGTGGGTTGCCCATGGCCCAGGTACGCGAGCAACCCGCGTGCCGGGTCATTTCTGCGGAGGCTGAGGCAGCGTGACCTCGACCAGGGTGCCGCGCGGGCCGGTCACGATGTCGATCGATCCGGCGTGCATCGTCACGAAGCTGTGGACGATCGACATGCCCATGCCGCTGCCGTTCTCCTTCGTCGAGAAGAACGGCTCGAAGATGCGGCGACGAATCTCGTCGGACATCCCGGGACCGGTGTCACGGACCCGAACGTGGAGTCCGTTCTCCTCGACGGCCAGCTCGACATCGACCTTGCCATTCCTCGGCGCTGCCTCGATCGCGTTGCGCACGAGGTTCTGGAGGATCTGGTGGAGCTTGCCCGGATCGATGTAGGCGAACATGACGCCGCTGGCCGGCGACAGACCGAGAGCGACGCAGCCACGCTCCGCGAACGGCCGCTCCAGCTCGAGGACCTGATGGGCGATCGCGACGACGTCATGCTGGCCGGCGTGCAGCTCGGGCGCGCGCGCGAACGCGAGAAACTCGTTGAGCAGGCCGGTGAGGCGCGCGATCTCGTGGTTCGCGAGCTCGCTCGGTTCGAGGAGCTTCGGATCCTGCGTCAGCTTGCGGACGCGGCGATCGAGCAGCTCGAGCTGGAGCTTCGCGGCATTGAGCGGATTGCGGACCTCGTGCGCGAGGCCGGCCGACAGCGTCTGCAGTGCGATCAGCCGGTCGGCGAGGATCGCGCGTTCCCGGGTGACCCGCTTCTCCTCGGAATCGAGCTGGTAATGGCGCAGCATCAGCGCCAGCTCGACGTCGAACAGCTTCTCGACGGAGCGCATCACGGCCAGTGCATCGGTCGAGGAATAGAGCTTCGCGATCTGATCGAGATACGCGACGCGAACGATATTGATCGCGCTGAACATGTAGCGTTGCGCGAGGCCGATCGCGACGTGCCGACGGCCGATGCGCGACCGCTTCTCGTAGAACGCCTCGTCGTACGGTCCGAGCAGGCCGCTCGACATCCAGTCGATCAACGTGCAACGCAGGCGCTCGACCTGGTCGGGCCCCTTGAGCACGGCGGCAGCGCCTGGATTCGCCCACACCGCGTCGTAGAACGCGCCGGCGATCGCAGGAAATTCCGGCTCGAGCTTGTCGTGCAGCGCGATCAGGCGCGCACGATCCTCATCGTCAAACCTGACGTATTGAAGGAGCTCGTCGAGGATCTCGTTCACGATTTAGGTGTGCCGTGTTCCTTCTGAACCGCGGCTACCTCCGAGCGGGGAGCCTCGTTGTACTCGTGCAGGCGATACTGGATGGTGCGCGTGCTGATGCCAAGGATCTCGGCGGCCTTCGAGGTCGAGCCACCGGTGGACTTCAGGGTCTCGAGGATCGCGTAGCGCTCGAGGTCGGCCATCGTCGAGCCGGGAATCGCCGGTGCGCCGGCGGGCATCGCCGACGGGCGGATCGACGGCGGCAGCTGACGCGCTTCGAGGATGCCGCCGGGCGCGAGGACGACCGCGCGCTCGATCGCATTCTCGAGCTCGCGAACGTTGCCGGGCCAGTCGTACGAGACGAGCAGCTCCATCGCATCGGGTGTGATCGACTCGATCGTCTTGCCGTTGTCCTTCGAGTAGCGATCGAGGAAGAACCGCGCCAGCGCCGGGATATCGCTGCGGCGCTCGCGCAGTGCTGGCATCTCGAGCGCGACGACGTTGAGGCGGTAGTAGAGGTCCTCACGGAACTTGCCGCGCGCGACCTCTTCCTTGAGGTTCTTGTTCGTCGCCGCGATCACGCGCACGTCGACCTTGAGGGTCTGCGTTCCGCCGACGCGCTCGAACTCGTGCTCCTGGAGGAAGCGGAGCAGCTTGACCTGGATCGACGGCGAGATCTCGCCGATCTCGTCGAGGAACAGGGTGCCGCCATCCGCGAGCGAGAACCGGCCGTCCTTGCGGCCGACGGCGCCGGTGAACGAGCCGCGCTCGTGGCCAAACAGCTCGCTCTCGAGCAGGGATTCGGCAAGCGCTGCGCAGTGCAGCTTGATGAACGGGCCGTTCGTACGGGGGGAGCGCTGATGGATCGCGTTCGCGACGAGCTCCTTACCGGTACCACTCTCGCCGGTGATGAGGACGGTTGCCTTGCTCGGTGCGACCTGGTCGATCACCTCGAACACGCGCTGCATCACCGGTGCATCACCGATGATGTTGTTCGGCGCGACGCGGTCCCGTACGCGGGCGCGCAGCTGACGGGTCTCGCGACGCAGCTGACTGGTCTCGAGGACCTTGTCGAGCACGACAAGGAGCTCGTCGAAGTTGAGCGGCTTCGTCAGATAGTCCGACGCACCAGCTCGCATCGCTTCGACCGCGGTCTCGACCGCGCCGAACGCCGTCATCACGATGACGTCGCACGGGTCCTCGTGGGCACGGAGCTTCTTCACGAGCTCGATGCCATCCATGCCCGGCATCTTCAGATCCGTCAGCACCACGTGGGGTGCGAACGACTCGTACTTGCCGAGGGCCTTGAAAGCGTCCGCCGCCATCTCGACGTCGAAGCCCTCATCACGCAGCAGCTCGGCGAGCGCAGTGCGTGCATTGACCTCGTCATCGACAACCAGGATTCGACCAGTTCGGGACATGCCGACCTTTATAGCCAGGATCGTGCCACGCAAAATCCGCTACTTGCGCGACCATTCGCGAAAGAAATGCGTGGCCCCGGTACGACCTCTCAGACCCGCGCAGCTCCTGCGCGAATTGGGTGCGGGAAACCGGGCATGCCTCTTGATGGATAGGGTGGGTGATGTCGATCCCTGCCGAATTGACGGCTGAATGTCTCGCCGAGCGTGCCACGCGTGGGCCCCGGTACACCAGCTACCCGCCGGCCACGGAGATGCGATCGATCGCCCCCGAGCGGGTGACCCAGGAGCTCGCGAAGATCGCGGCAGAGAAGAGCCCGATCGGCCTCTATGTCCACGTTCCGTTCTGCTTCAGCCTGTGCGCGTACTGCGGATGCAACGTCATTCCCACCCGCGATACCACCAAGGGCGACGGCTACGTCGACGAGGTGATCAACGAGCTCGCCCGGCTGTCCGAGATGCTGGGTGCTGCCAACCCGACGACCGAGGTCGCGCTCGGTGGCGGTTCGCCCAACTTCCTCGAGCCCGCGACGATCCGTCGGCTGATGGCGGCCGTGCGCCGGTACTTCGCGCCGGTGCCGCAGGCACGGCTCAGCGTCGAGCTCGATCCGCGCCGCACGACCGCGAGCCAGATCCACGCGTTCCGCGAGATGGGCTTCAACACCATGAGCGTCGGCGTCCAGGACTTCGCCGAGCCCGTGCAGGATGCGATTCGCCGTCACCAGACGGCCGTGCAGACGAAGTGGTTGATCGATCGCGGGCGTGGCGAGGGCTTCACCGACATCAATGTCGACATCGTCTTCGGCCTGCCTCGACAGACCGAGGAGAGCTTCGCGCACACGATCGACACGATCATCGGCCTCGAGCCGGATCGGATCGCGCTGTTCGGCTACGCCCACCTTCCGAGCAAGCTGCCGCACCAGATCCTCGTCGAGCGGGCAGGGCGGATCCTCGATCGCTACGAGCGCGCCACCTTGTTGTTGCTCGCGATCGAGAAGCTCACGGCCGCCGGCTATGTCCACCTCGGGCTCGATCACTTCGCTCGGCCGCAGTCATCGCTCGCGAAGGCGGCAGCCGAGCACCGGATGGTTCGCAACTTCCAGGGCTACGTCGAGCACCGCAATGACGTGACGCTCGGCGTGGGTGTGTCGGCCATCTCGTCGACGCCGCGCCTGATCTGGCAGAACTACAGCGAGCTCGCGCCGTGGCGCGAAGCGCTCGATGCCGGCCGGTTGCCGAGCGAGCGCGGGATTCCCCTCGGCAAGGACGATCAGCTCCGCCGCGACCTGATCGGCAAGCTGATGTGCGACGGCGAGGTCGACGTGACCGAGCTCGGACGCGCCTACGGTGTCGATGCGAAGGCCTACTTCGCCCCCGAGCTCCAGGAGCTCTCGGCGCTTGACGACCTCGCAAGCTTCGACGGTGCTCGGATCAAGACCACGTCGATCGGTCGATTGCTCGTGCGCAACGTGTGCATGGTGTTCGACCGCTATCTCCAGCCGGCCGCCGAGATGAAGTTCTCGTCGACCATTTGAGGTCGCCATGTCGCCAAGTCCCAAGCAAGTGCTGACAGAGCTTCTCGACCAGCACGAGGAGATCCGCGGGATCATCGAGCACTGCGAGCGGATGGCCGACGAGCTCGACGCGGGACGGATCGAGCCGCAGGTGCTCTTGTCGGAGGTCGCACGGCTGCGCGTCGTGTTCGAGGTGCACAACCGGTTCGAGGAGCGGCTGCTGCGGCCGATCCTGCGGGACATCGATGCGTTCGGCCCCGTCCGCGTCGACAAGATGGTCGAGGACCATGTCGGGGAGCACCGTGCGATGCACGAGGGGCTCGAGAATCCGGTCACGGCAGAGCTGCGCTCGACGCTGGCCAAGCTGCGCCAGCACCTCGCCACCGAGGAGCGCTACTTCCTGTCATCGAAGGTACTGCGAGAAGACATCGTCGTCGTCGAAGGCGGCGGCTAAGGAGAGAGTCATGAGCAACCAGGACAGCCAGGTCGTCGTCGCGTTCGATTTCACCCACAGCGGCCACGAGGCCTTGAATCGCGCGCTCGCCCTCGTGAAGCGTGCCCCGAACCACGTGCTGCACTTCGTGTGCGTGCTCGAGCCGCACCAGCCGAACCCTGCCGTACCGACGAAGGGGTCGGTCGATTACAAGTACGCCGAGCTCGTGCAGGAGACGCTCGCCAACGTGCTCGCGTCGGAGCTGCAGGCCGCCGACGTCGCCGACAAGGTGCAGTTCTTCGTGCACGTGCGCATTGGCAAGCCCGCTGATGAAATTCTGAATCTCGCGCGCGAAGTTGGCGCGGACCTCATCATCATCGGTACAAAGGGCCTCACAGGCGTCGAGCACCTCGTGCTGGGCTCGGTCGCCGAGAAGGTGGTTCGTGAAGCGGGCTGCGCCGTCGTGGTCGCCCGCGCCAAGACATACGACTACGTGCCGCGGCTCGAGATCAAAGAGGTCAGTCCACACGGCCACTACGTGCCGCCGCACCGGTATCAGTACGAGGACCATCGCATCGAGCTGCGCCCGGTTGATTTCCCGCTGTACTGACCAATGACCGTGCCAAAGGAATTGCGCAATGTCGGCCGCGCAATCCGCAGACGGGCGCAGACAATGCGCGAAATC
>Ga0153915_10003758_pt1 | contig 13949 bp, 15 predicted proteins | sample Opewatmetagenome_2_FD_107003 | JGI IMG/M metagenome (GOLD analysis project Ga0153915, IMG submission 107003) | Freshwater wetland microbial communities from Ohio, USA - Open water 3 Core 3 Depth 3 metaG | ecosystem: Environmental > Aquatic > Freshwater > Wetlands | place: USA: Ohio, Lake Erie... | reverse complement strand
GGGTCCGGACGATGCGATCGCCAGCGCCTACGACCCTTACGCGTTCATGCGCAACGCCTACCTGCAGCACCGCGAATATGAGGCTCACGACGGCAATGTGCCCGAGCCGCCGTTGGAGGAAGAACCCGTCGAAGACGAGCCCACGACACCGGACACGCCGCAAGGACAGTAGGCTGGATGCGAACGGCCTGCGCGCTCAGGGCCTCAGGCAGGGCGCGAGCCGGGATTCGCCGGCGCGCCCACCGGACCGGTCCATCGTTCTCCGGCGTGCAGCAGATCCGTTACCTCGCTGATGCGTGCAATGGCCAGAATCGCCGGCGGGATGTCGAAGTAACGGATCTCGCGCCGGTAGTGCTTGGCCCAGTTGATCCATTCGAGGAGCAACGCAAGTCCTGCGCTGTCGCTCTCGGTCACCCCCGACAGATCGACCTTCAGTACCGCGTGATCGGCGAACGCCGGCTTGCTGGCGGCGAGAATCTGTTTGGCGGTCGCAAAGCCGAGCACGCCACGCAGGGCGAAACGCCCGCCGCCGAGAGCCGCAAGCTCGAAATCGGCGGACCTCCTTTTCACTTGCTGGCGCTCTTCGGTCCCTGCTTCTCGAGCCGTTCGATCACGGCGTCGATGCCCTTCTGGTCGATTTCTGTGCCGAAGTCGGTACGGTAGCTCTTGACGTACGAGATACCTTCGATCGTTACGTCGTAGGCGAACCAGCCCTTGTCGGTCTTGCGCAGGCTGTAGTTGACCGGCACCTGGTCGCCGGTGTCGCGCTTGACGAGCGTACGGATCATGGCGCGGCCGGTGCTGAGATCGCCGTTGAACGGCAGGATGGTCATCCGGTCGGCCGTGAACTCGAGCAGCGCCGTGCCGTAGTTCCTGAGGAGCGACTGATAGAAGGCATCGATGAATCGCTTCCGCTGATCGGGCGTCGCCGTGCGCCAGTACTTGGCGAGCACCTGCTGCGCGGCGTACTGCGTATCGAAGTGCGGCAGGAGCACGCGATCGACGAGCGCGTAGACCTTGTTCGGGTCCTTCCGGTATTCCGCGCGATGGGCGTCGAGATCCTTGAGCATCTCGGTCGCGGCGTTCTGCACGATCTGGCTCGGCTCGTCGGCTTCGGCGCCGGTCGCAGCCGCCGCGCCTCCGAGACAGAGGCACGCTGCGAGTGTCGTCATCCAGATCCGGATCATTTCTTGCCCTCCTCGGCGGCCTTGCTCTTGCCCTCGGCGAAACTCACCAGGAACTTGCTGATGAGGTTCTCCAGCACCAGGGCCGATTGCGTGAGCTCGATCTGATCGCCGTCCTTGTAAAAGGTTTCCGAGCCGCCCGCCGTCATCCCGATGTACTGGTTGCCGAGCAGCCCCTGCGTGAAGATCGCGGCGTCGCTGTCGTTCGGAATTCGGTTAAACTGCGGATCGATCCGCATGTGCACGAGCGCGCGATAGTCGCTGCTGTCGAACGCGATCGCGGTCACCCGTCCGACCGTTACACCCGCCATGGAAACCGGGGCTCCTACCTTGAGTCCGCCGACGTTTTCGAATTTCGCCGTGAGCACGTAGCCGACGCGCTGCACGCCGACGCGCTCGGCCGTGATCTGCGTGACCATGAAAAGGAGCGATGCGATTCCGAACAGGACAAAGAGTCCGGTTCCGATTTCCATGGCGTGGGTCTGTCGCATGTCGAGAGTCCTCTAGAGCATGAACGCGGTCAGAATGAAATTGAGGAGCAGCGTCGCCACGGACGAAATGACCACCGTCCGGGTCGTGGCTCGACCGACGCCCTCGGCTGTGGGCACGGAATTGTAACCCTCGTAGACGGCGATGAGACTGCAGGCTATGCCGAAGACGCTGCCCTTGAGCATGCCCTCGCTGATGTCGTCGAGCTCGACCGCCGCGCGCATCTGCGACCAGAAGCTCCCGGGGTCGATGCCAACCTGCTCCACGCCGACGAGCTGCACGCCGAAGATTCCAATGGCGATGAAGATCGCCGTCAGGCACGGCATCGCGACCACGCCCCCGAGAAACCTCGGAAGGACGACGCGTCGCACGGGATCGACGGCCATCATCTGCATGGCGGACAGCTGGTCCGTTGCGCGCATCAGCCCGATCTCGGAGGCGAGCGCCGTGCCGGCGCGCCCCGCAAAGAGCAGCGCTGTCATCACCGGGCCCAGCTGCTTGGTCAATGCGAGCGCCGCGCCGGCGCCGAGAATGTCCTCGGATCCGACGCGCGAGAGCAGATCGTAGCCGAGTAGCCCGAGCACCATGCCGACGAACAGCGCGCAGGTCATGATGATGACGAGCGACAGCGCGCCTGCGTTGTACGTCTGGTGCACGACGAGGCGCAGCCGCCAGAGCGCCGCGGGCGTGTAGGCGAGGAGCTGCAGGAAGAAGAGAAAGACGCGGCCTAGGGTCAGGAGCGACTCGCGTGCCGAATAGATGAGATCGCGCAGCAGCCTCACGAGCGCGACTCCCGCCGTTGCCGCCGGCGATCGCCGCGCGCGAGCAGCTGCACGCTGTAGTCCGGGGCCGGAAAGTGAAACGGAACCGGCCCGTCGGCCATGCCGTTCATGAACTGGCGCACGATGTCGGACGTGTTGGCATGCAGCTCCGCCGGGCTCCCCGACGCAACCACGCGGCCTTCGGCGAGAAGGTAGGACTCGTCCGCTATGGTCGACAGTTCCTGCACGTCGTGCGACACGACAATGCTCGTAATGCCGAGCGCGTCATTCATCTGGCGGATGAGGCGCAGGATGACTCCCAGGGAAATCGGGTCGAGGCCGGCGAACGGCTCGTCGTAAATGAGAATGTCCGGATCCATCACGATGGCGCGCGCCAGCGCCACGCGCCGCGCCATGCCGCCCGACAGCTCCGATGGAAGCATCTCCGCGGCGCCGCGCAGGCCGACCGCGTGCAGCTTCGTCAGCACGATGTGACGGATGAGCCGCTCGGGCAGATTCGTGTGCTCGCGCAGTGGAAACGCCACGTTTTCGAACACGTCGAGGTCGGTGAGGAGCGCGCCGTTCTGAAACAGCATGCCCATGCGGCGGCGCAGACGGTACAGGCCTGCGCGACTCAGCTGCGAGAGGTCCTGCCCATCGACTGTGATCGTGCCGCGATCCGGCTCGATCTGCCGCGTCATGAGCCTGAGCAGCGTCGTCTTGCCGGTGCCGCTCGGACCCATGATCGCGGTGATGCGTCCGCGGCGCATGCCGATGTCGAGACCCGAGAACACTGGTCGCCGCCCGATCGTGTAATGCAGGCCCCGGATCTCGACCAGGTTGTCCGACGGCTTGTCCGGCTTGCCGGCCTGGGCCGGCGGCGCGGCGGCGTTCACGCGGCTTGCGCTTCCATCGACGCGTGATAGCGTCCGCTTGTGGCCAAACCGTTCAGCTTCGCGCGCTTCGCAAACGCCTTCTGGCCCGCCACGAACAGCGATTCCTGGCCCTTCCACGCGGCGAGCGCCGGCGCCTGCAGCGCCCGGCCATAGCTGAAGGTGAGTCGCCAGGGCGACCCGCTCATGCCGTTCATGAGATTCAGATGCTCGGTCGCCTCTTCCGGCCCTTGTCCCCCGGAGAGAAATGCGATTCCCGGAACGGCGGCCGGCACATGGCGCTTGAGGCAACGCACGGTCGCTTCCGCAACCTGTTCGGCGCCTGCGCGCTTCGGACACTTGATGCCCGAGATGACCATGTTGGGCTTGAGGACCATGCCCTCGAGGTACACGCGGTGCAGATTCAATTGCGCGAAGACCTCTGCCAGCACGGCGTCGGTCACGACCTCGCACCGCTCGATCGTGTGCGCACCGTCCATCAGCACTTCCGGCTCGACGATTGGAACGATGTTCGCTTCCTGGCAGAGCGCCGCGTACCGCGCGAGAGCATGCGCGTTCACGTGGATGCAGTAGCTGGATGGAATGCCGTCGGCAATGTCGATCACCGCGCGCCACTTGGCGAAGCGGGCGCCGAGCGAGTAGTACTCCTTGAGCCGATCGCGAAGCCCATCGAGGCCCTCCGTCACGACCTCGCCGGCGGCGCCGGCGAGCGGCTTGGTGCCGGCGTCAACCTTGATGCCCGGCACGACACCGAGACGCTTCAGGTAATCGGCGAATGCCACGCCGGTCCTGGTCTTCTGGCGCAGGGTTTCATCGTAGAAAATCACTCCGCTGATGTAATCCGCAGCGCCGGGCGCCGTGAAGAGCATCTCGCGGTAGGTTCGCCGGTGTTCTTCGGTCGATTCGAGCTTGATGCTGTCGAAGCGCTTCTTGATCGTGCCGCTCGATTCGTCGGCCGCCAGAATGCCCTTGCCCTTTGCCACCATCGCCTGCGCGGTGGCTTCCAGCTCGCTGTGATTCATCGTCGTGACTCCTCGATCAAGGAATGGGCCCCCCATTGGAAACGCGAATCAGACCCCCGGAATCCGGGGTGCCGGCCCCGCCAAGGTTGGCTCTAAGGGACGGGGCGGGCAGCAAAAATCGGGCCGAGAGGATAGCAAAAGACGCTTCCCGTCGCCTTGGCAGCGGCGCTGTGACGACTACCTATTCCGTCGAAAGTACCTATAGGACTAAAATAGTCCTATATCATTGGTGGGCCCTTGCGGGGGCACCGAGTATTGCATGCTGCGAATCAGCAAACTGACGGATTACGCAACGGTCATTCTGGCCCATCTCACGACGGTGCCGGACCGACTGCATACGGCTGCCCATGTCTCGCAGAGCACCGGCATCTCGCAGCCGACGGTCACGAAGCTTCTGAAGCAGCTGCAGAAGTCGCAGCTCGTCTCCTCGACCCGAGGCACGCGCGGCGGCTATCAGCTTGCGCGCCCGGCGAGCGACATCAGCGCCGCACAGATTCTCGATGCCCTCGAAGGTCCCGTCGCAATCACCGAGTGCGCCGGGCATCTCAGCCAATGCGGCATCGAACATGCCTGCCGTGTCGGGCACACCTGGCAACGCATCAACTCCTCCATCCGGCGTGCGCTCGAGGACATCAGTCTCTCGCAGCTGACGGACACGTCGGCGCTGCGCGCCCCGCAGATCGCGAACGAGATTCGCATCGCGGCATTGCGCATTCCGGTGCGCAGCTAGGCAGGCCGTGATGTCAAGCAAAGCCCCCGATCTCGACGAGCTGGTCGGCCGCAAATACCAGCACGGCTTTGTCACGGAGATCGAATCCGACACCGTGCCGCCGGGCCTCGACGAGGACGTCATTCGGCTCATCTCGCGCAAGAAGGGCGAGCCTGAGTTCCTGCTCGACTGGCGCCTGAAGGCATTCCGGCACTGGCTGACGATGAAGGAGCCTCACTGGGCACAGGTCCGTTATCGCCCGGTCGACTATCAGGCCATTTCCTATTACTCGGCGCCGAAGCAGCCGGGCTCGGGCCCGAAGAGTCTTGCAGAGGTGGATCCGAAACTTCTCGCGACTTACGACAAGCTCGGCATTCCCCTGCACGAGCGCGCGCGTCTCGCCGGCGTAGCGGTCGATGCGGTGTTCGACAGCGTGTCGGTCGCGACGACGTTCAAGGCACGGCTCGCGGAGGCTGGGGTAATCTTCGGCTCGTTCTCCGAGGCCGTGCAGCAGCACCCTGCTCTCGTCGAGCAATACCTCGGCACCGTCGTGCCGTACACGGATAATTTCTTCGCGACGCTCAATTCCGCCGTCTTCACGGACGGCTCCTTCGTCTACGTGCCGAAGGGCGTGCGCTGCCCGATGGAACTCTCGACGTACTTTCGCATCAACGCGGCGAAGACCGGCCAGTTCGAGCGCACCCTGATCATCGCCGACGAGGGCAGCCACGTCAGCTACCTCGAAGGATGCACGGCCCCGATGCGCGACGAGAATCAGCTGCACGCGGCGGTCGTCGAGCTGGTCGCCCTCGAGAACGCGCGCATCAAGTACTCCACGGTGCAGAACTGGTATCCGGGCGATGAGCAGGGCCGCGGGGGTATCTACAATTTCGTCACGAAGCGCGGTGAATGTCGTGGCGCGCGCTCGAAGATCTCGTGGACCCAGGTCGAGACCGGCTCCGCCATCACCTGGAAATATCCGAGCTGCATCCTGAGGGGCGAGGAGTCGGTCGGCGAGTTCTATTCAGTCGCCGTCGCCAACAACTACCAGCAGGCCGACACCGGCACGAAGATGATCCACCTCGGTCGTGGCACCAAGAGCACGATCATTTCCAAGGGCATCTCCGCCGGCCACGGGCAGAACACCTACCGCGGCCTCGTGAAAATCCTTCCCGGCGCCTCGGGCGCGCGCAATTTCACGCAATGCGACTCGCTCCTCATGGGGTCCGACTGCGGCGCGCACACTTTTCCGTACGTCGAAGTGAAGAATCCGACGGCGACGGTGGAGCACGAAGCCACGACGTCGAAGATCGGCGAGGACCAGCTTTTCTACTGCCTGCAGCGTGGCATCTCGGAAGAGGATGCCGTGAGCATGATCGTCAACGGCTTCTGCAAGGCGGTGTTCAAGGAGCTGCCGATGGAGTTCGCCGTGGAAGCACAGAACCTCCTGAACGTCAGCCTCGAAGGCGCGGTCGGGTGAAGACTCAAACGACAGGACAAGATCCCAAGTGCTCAGCATCCAGAAACTCGTAGTCTCCATCGGCGACAAGCGCATCCTGAACGGCCTTTCGCTCGACATCGCCGCGGGCGAAGTGCACGCCGTGATGGGTCCCAACGGCTCCGGCAAGAGCACGCTCGCGCAGGTGCTCGCTGGGCGGACCGAGTACACGGTTCAGTCCGGCAAGGTGATCTACAAGGGCCAGGATCTGCTCGCGATGGCGCCCGAAGCGCGCGCACGTGCGGGGCTCTTCCTCGGATTCCAGTACCCGGTGGAGATTCCGGGCGTCAACAACGTTTACCTGCTCAAGGCGGCGCTCAACGCCGTACGCAAGCACCGCGGCGAGAAGGAGCTCGATGCGTTCGAATTCCTGGCGCTGGTGAAGGACAAGATGAAGTTCATGCAGATCGACGAGGCATTCCTAACGCGTGGAGTGAACGAAGGCTTCTCGGGAGGCGAGAAGAAGCGCAACGAGATCCTGCAGATGCTGGTGCTCGAGCCTGAGCTCGCCATTCTCGACGAGACCGATTCCGGCCTCGACGTCGACGCGCTCAAGATCGTCGCGCACGGGATCAATGCGATGCGGCGCAACGATCGCGCGCAACTTCTGGTGACGCACTACCAGCGGCTGCTCGACTACGTCGTGCCGGACCGCGTGCACGTCCTCGCGAACGGCCGCATTGTGCGCAGTGGCGATCAGACGCTCGCTCTCGAAGTCGAAAAGCAGGGCTACGACTGGCTGCGCGATGAGGCGCGACGGGCATGACGGCCGCGGCTCCTTCGCCCTTCCTCGCAAGCGTCGCCCGCGGCTACGCCGCGCTCGGCGATTCGCTGGGCGGCGGTGCGCCCGCGGCCGAGGTGCGGCGCGCGGCGCTCGAGCGATTCCTCGCCGCGGGGCTGCCGAGCGGACGCGACGAGAACTGGAAGTACCTGATGCTGCGCGGCCTGGCGCGGCAGGAATTAACCTTTGCGGCTCCGGGAGGTCGCGCGCAGGGCCTGCCGGAAGGAGCCGTGGCTCTCGAGAACGCCACGCGTCTCGTGTTCGTCAACGGCCGGCTCGATGCGCAGCGGTCATCCGCGCTGCCCGCACCGGACGGTGTTCGCATCGAATCATTGCGTGAAACCTACCGGCGCGACCCGGAACTTCTCGCGCGTTCACTGCCCGGCGATGATCGCGCCGATACGCGCTTTGCCCTGCTCAACACGGCGTTCGTTGCCGACGGCGCCTCGATCGTGCTCGACGCCGGCAAGTCGCCGCTCCTGCATGTGATCTTCGTCTCCGAGGCAGCCGAAGCGAGTTTTCCGCGCCTCAGCATTCGGGCGACGGGCGGCGCCACCGGAATCGTCGTGGAGCAGCACCTCACCGACGGACTTCGGCCCCGCTTCGTCAATTCGCTGACCGATATCGAGGTCGACCATGGCTCGCGTGTGGATCTTTGCCGCCTGCATTCGCTCGGCACGGGCGCGATGCAGTTCGACACGCTGCGCGCGCGGGTCGGCAACGATTCGACTTTCGCGATGTACAGCCTCGGCGTCGGCGGCGACATCCTGCGCTCGGACATCGAGATCGGCCTCGAGGGATCGGCCGCGACGGCGCTCCTGCGCGGCCTGCTGTTTACCACGGGCACGCAGCACCACGAGCTCCATGCCGAGATCCGTCACGCGGTTCCCGAGACCACGAGCCGCACGCTGGTGAGCACGGTGGTGAATGACAGTGGCCGCGCGGTTTGCAACAGCAAGGTCATCGTCGCGCCGGGCGCGAGGCGCAGCGTGTCCGAGCAGAGCTTTCGCAATCTCCTGCTCGCGACATCGGCCGAAGCCGATACCCGCCCACAGCTCGAGATTCACAACGAGGACGTCAAGTGCAGCCACGGCGCTTCGACCGGCCGGCTCGACCCGAACATGCTCTTCTACCTCGAGTCGCGCGGACTGGATGAGGCGACGGCGAGAGCGCTGCTCACGTATGCGTTCGTCGTCGATCTGCTGAAGGCCGTGCCGGTCGCCGAGCTCAGCCAGGCACTCGCCCGGCGGATCGCCGGTGAGCTGCCCGCTCGCGACCTCATCAAGGAGTTTATTTGAATGGCTCTACAAGCCATTGATTCACCTGCCTCTTCAAAGGTGCGTTTCGACGTCGAACGGGTGCGGCGCGACTTTCCCATTCTCGCCCAGCGCGTGAACGGACGCCCGCTCGCCTATCTCGACAACTCGGCCTCCTCGCAGCATCCCGAGGCGGTCATCGACAGCATCGGCCGCTATTACCGCGAGTCGCATGCCAACGTGCACCGCGGCGTTCATACGCTGAGTCAACGCGCGACCGAGGCCTACGAGGGCGCACGCGAGAAAGTGCGCCGCTTCATCAACGCGCGCTCGGTCCGCGAGATCGTCTTCGTTCGTGGCACCACCGAGGCCATCAACCTCGTTGCGCAGAGCTATGGCCGTGCGAATTTCAAGCGCGGCGACGAGATCGTGCTCACCTGGCTCGAGCATCACGCCAACATCGTGCCCTGGCAGATGCTCGCCAGCGAGCTCGGTGTCATCCTGCGCGTCGTGCCGATCGATGAGCGCGGCATGGTCGACGCCGACGCCTTCGAGAAGTTTCTGGGGCCGCGCACCCGACTCGTCGCCTTCGCCCACGTCTCCAACGCCCTCGGCACCGTGCTGCCGATCGAGCGGCTCATTGCCGCCGCGCGTGCCCGCGGCATACCGTCGCTCATCGACGGAGCGCAGGCGATCCCACACCTCAAGATCGACGTGCAAGCCCTCGACTGCGATTTCTACGCATTCTCCGGCCACAAGATGTTCGCACCGACCGGCATTGGCGTGCTCTACGGCCGCGAGGCGCTGCTCGAGGCCATGCCGCCATGGCAGGGCGGCGGCGACATGATCCTCACCGTGAGCTTCACGCAGACGACCTATAACGCCCTGCCCTACAAGTTCGAGGCGGGCACGCCGAACATCGCCGACACCGTGGGACTCGGCGCAGCGATCGATTACCTCGGCCGGCTCGACTGGAAGGCGGTGACTGCATACGAAGAGGAACTTCTCGAGTATGCAACGCGGCGCGTGAGCGCCATTCCCGGCATCCGCCTCATCGGCACCGCGGACAGGAAGGTGAGCGTTCTCTCCTTCGTGATGGACGGCGTGCACGCACACGATCTCGGCACGATTCTCGACGCGGACGGCATAGCCGTGCGTACCGGCCATCACTGCGCGATGCCGGTCATGGAGTATTTCAAGGTGCCGGCGACGGCCCGCGCCTCGTTCGCCTTCTACAACACTTTCGAGGAGGCCGACCGCCTCGCGGCTGCACTCGCCCGCGCGCGCGAGGTATTCGCCTGATGGACCTGAAGGACCTCTACCGGGACGTGATCATCGATCACAATCGCCAGCCGCGGAATTTCGGCGCGCTCAAGTCCGCGAATCACTCCGCGGAGGGTCACAATCCGCTGTGCGGGGACCGCTTGAAGCTTTATGCCGACGTGCAGGGCGAGAGACTCGCGGACCTTGCTTTTGAGGGCAGCGGGTGTGCGATCTCGGTCGCTTCGGCGTCCCTGATGACGGAGTCGCTCAAGGGGCGGCCGCTCTCCGAGGTGCGCGACTATTACGACGAGGTCCACAAGCTTCTGACCGAGCACGACTACGTCCCGAAGCGCGACCTCGGGAAGCTCGCCGCGCTCTCCGGCGTGCGGGAGTTTCCGGCGCGCGTGAAGTGCGCGAGCCTCTGCTGGCACACTCTGATCGCGGCGCTCGAATCCGAGCGCCAGCCGGTCAGCACCGAGTAAAGCGATGCGCGCGCGTGAGAACGAACCGGTAGTCCTTTGCCGCGACGTGCGGGCCGTCGCCGTGCCGGCCGGCATCGACGTCACGCTGAAGGCGGGAGCCGTCGGCTACATCACGCAGGCGCTCGGCGGCAGCTTCACCGTGTACATCGACGGCAATCTCTTTCGCATAGCGGGCGAGGATGCTGACGCACTCGGCAAGGAGGCGCTGCAGGCACCCGAGGTGCCGGCGAATCCCACGGCCGACGACATTCGCAACATCGTGTGGGACCAGATGCGCAGCGTCTACGATCCGGAAATCCCGATCAATATCGTCGATCTGGGCCTCGTGTACGAATGCGAGGTCGATCGCCATGACGATGCAACCTACGACGTACGCATCATGATGACGGTCACGGCCCCGGGCTGCGGCATGGGCGAGATCATCGTGGCGGACGTCAAGGACAAGGTCGAGCGCATTCCGGGCGTGCGGGGCGCACAGGTGGATCTCGTATTCGATCCGCCCTGGAACCCGTCGATGATGTCCGATGCGGCGCGCCTGCAGACCGGCATGATGTGAGCTCATGAAGCGCCTGACGATCGTGCGACACGCGCGGGCGGATTGGGACAATCGCCAGTACAGCGACTTCGAGCGCCCGCTCAGCCGCCGCGGCCAGCAGCAGGCGCGCGAGATGGCGCAGAGGATGGGCCCGATCGTGCGCTCGGCGGATCTGCTGCTCACGAGCCCCGCGGTGCGCGCCTACACGACGGCGAGTATTTTCGCAAAGGAGCTGAACGTCCCGCTGCGCCGCGTGCTCACCGACGAGCGCCTCTATCTTGCGTCGGCGACCGATCTGCTCGCGGTGGTACGCGACACCGGGCCGCGGATCGAGCAGCTGATGCTGTTCGGCCACAATCCAGGCATCACCGAGCTCGCGCGCCAGCTCACCGGACAGCTGGACAATGACGAGCTGGCGACGGCCGGATCCTGCTCGATGGAGTTCGACATCAGCGAGTGGAACCAGGTCGAGATTGGCATTGGGCGCAATGCTGTGTACGCCGAGCCGCGGCGCCGATTCCTGTTCTGGCGCTAGCGGGCGGCCGTGACGACACCTGTTCGCACGACATCGCGCATTTTCGGACTGCTGCTGATCTTCTGTCTCGCCGCGCGAGCCAGCGAGACGCTCGACACGGCCGCACTGCCGAGCGACGCCGATCTCGAGCGCTCCGCCGCCGTCGTCGGCGAAATCCGCATCGACAATCAGGACATCTTCGACACGCGCGATCCGCACGAGAACAAGGCGCTGTTTCGCCTCGCGAACCGGCTGCACATCGAGACGCGGCCTTATGTCATTCGTAACCAGCTCCTTTTCCGCACCGGGGAGCGCTACTCGCGCCGCCTGCTCGATGAGTCCGCTCGCATTCTTCGCGCCAATCGCTACTTCTACGATGCGACGGTGAGGCCGATTGCCTATCACGACGGCCAGGTCGACATCGAAGTGAAGACGCGAGACGTCTGGACGCTCAATCCCGGCGTGTCCTACGGCCGCCGCGGCGGCCGCAATACGTCCGGTGTCGAGCTCGAGGAGCTGAATCTCCTCGGGCGTGGAATCGAGCTCAGCGCCGCCCACAAATCAGGCGTCGACCGCGACGAAACGCGATTTCAGGTCGCCGACCGCCACGTCTTCGGCTCCTGGGTCGGCGTCAATGCACTTTATTCATCGAACAGCGACGGACAGGAGCGCACCGCCGCTGTCGACCGGCCGTTCTATGCACTCGACACCCGCTGGGCCCTCGGGGCTGCGTGGGCGGACGGCAATCGCCTCGACTCGCTCTACGATCGCGGCGAGATCGTCGATCAGTTTCGCGAGCTCCATCGCTTCGCGCGCATCTACGGCGGCATGTCACCCGGCCTCAAGGGCAACTGGGTGCGGCGCTGGACCTGGGGCGCCGATTACGACGAAAGCCTGTTCTCGATCGACCCCTCGACGCCGGCGCCATCCGCCGTGCCTGCAGACCGCAAGCTCGTCTATCCCTGGATCGCTTTCGACCTGATCGAGGATCGCTACCAGGCCCTCAGGAACCACGATCAGATCGAGCGCACCGAGGACTTCTACGTCGGCACCCGCGTGCGTACACGGCTCGGATGGATCAACTCCGCCTTCGGCGCGGACCGCGATGCGGCGCTCGTCGAGCTCTACGCAGGACACGGCTTCGTGCCGTCCGAGCGCACGACGCTCCTCATCAACGGCTCGTATTCGGCCCGTCTCGAGAGCGGTGAGGGCCAGAATTCCGTCCTGTCGGGCGAAGCCCGGTACTACGTCAAGCAGTCCGAAAAACGGCTCTTCTTCATGACCTTCGACGCCGCCGTCGGACACAATCTTGACGTCGACAGGCCGATCATGCTTGGGGGCGACAGTGGCCTGCGCGGCTATCCGCTGCGCTATCAAAGCGGAAACGAGCGGCTGCTCTTCACGGTCGAACAGCGCTACTACACGGACTGGTACCCCTTCAGGCTCTTTCGCATCGGCGGAGCGATCTTCTTCGACGCCGGCCGCACCTGGGGCACGAGCCCGACCGGGACCCCGAGCCTCGGCTGGCTCAAGGACGCGGGCCTTGGCTTGCGGCTCGGGAACAGCCGTTCGGGCCTCGGCAACGTCATTCACGTCGACGTCGCTTTTCCGTTCGACGGTGACCCTTCCATCAAGAACGTCCAGTTCCTCGTCGAGACCAAGCGCAGTTTCTAGAGCGCTCGGCATCGAGCCGTCAGCATTCGGGAACGTTGACGGCAAGGCCTCCTTGCGAGGTTTCCTTGTAGTTGCTCGACATGTCGCGCCCTGTCTGGCGCATCGTCGCGATGACCTGATCGAGCGAGACCTTGTGCGTGCCGTCGCCCCGCATGGCGAGCCGCGCCGCGTTGATCGCCTTCACCGCGCCCATGGCGTTGCGCTCGATGCAGGGTATCTGCACGAGTCCCGCAATCGGATCGCACGTGAGCCCCAGGTTGTGCTCCATGCCGATCTCGGCTGCGTTCTCGATCTGCTCGTTCGTGCCGTGCAGGGCCGCCACGAGTCCCGCCGCGGCCATCGAGCACGCGACTCCGACTTCACCCTGACAGCCCATCTCCGCTCCCGAGATCGAAGCGTTCTCCTTGTACAGCATGCCGATCGCGCCCGCGGTGAGGAGAAAGCGCTCCACGCCCTCCTCGTTCGATCCGGCTTCGAAGCGCCGGTAGTAGTGCAGTACCGCGGGCACGATGCCCGCAGCGCCGTTCGTGGGCGCGGTGACGACGCGCCCCCCGGCGGCGTTCTCCTCGTTCACCGAGAGCGCCACCGCATTGACCCAATCCATCACGTCGAGCGGCCCTTGTTGCGCGCTGTCGGTGAGCAGCCGGTAGAGGCGCGGTGCCCGTCGGCGAACCTTGAGAACGCCCGGCAATACGCCCTGCTGGCGGAATCCCCGCTCCACACAGGCCTGCATGACGCGCCAGATTTCCGCGAGTCGGGCCCGGACCTCGGACTCGCTGCGCCACGCCGACTCATTGCGCAGCGTCAGCTCGAAGATCTCGAGTCCGTGTTCCCGGCACTGGCGCAACAGTTCCGCGCTGCTTGAAAACGGTAACGGCACCGTGACCG
>Ga0153915_10003756_pt1 | contig 13953 bp, 17 predicted proteins | sample Opewatmetagenome_2_FD_107003 | JGI IMG/M metagenome (GOLD analysis project Ga0153915, IMG submission 107003) | Freshwater wetland microbial communities from Ohio, USA - Open water 3 Core 3 Depth 3 metaG | ecosystem: Environmental > Aquatic > Freshwater > Wetlands | place: USA: Ohio, Lake Erie... | reverse complement strand
ATTACCTGTAGCCAGTTGATACAGCATGGCAATCTTTCTTCCGAATTGAACCTTCTGATATGAATAAACAGCGCCCGTTACAATGGCTGCAACCATTATCCAGTAGAGTATTATTTTTGTAATCTTCATTATGACAACCTCCTATTTCGATCTTTTAAAACGGGCCATAACCCAGTCCCAGTGGAGACCGATATGTATGCCCAGGATAATGATGACCAGCGCCGACAAACTGCCATGAAGGGATTTCCAGATCATGTTTTTCTGGCCCCTTTCAATGCCCAGCCATGAAAAATCAATGTTCTCGGATATCTCCATCCCGCTCCAGATGATGAATATGAATGACAGGAGCAGAAGCACGTCCATGATGTAGTTTAGCCTGACCTTTCCGGACACCTTGCCGAAAAGTCTCTTGCTTGTCCCCTTTATCCAGTTCCAGTTTAATATCTTATGCAGGATGAAGAACAGCCCTATTAAAAGACCTGCCCACTCATGAAACCATTGCCCCATATATGCCTTGGGATCCATAAGGATAATGAAAACTACCAGTATGAAGATGTTATGACCGAACTTAAAATGTACTTTTTTCATGTTTTATTAATCGCTCCTTTCAGCCATCGGCTTTGTTGACTGTTTATCAAACATTTATCGAATAGAAAATATCCTGAGAATCATCCCGATAAAAAATAAAATGATCATGATTAAATGGTGTAATAATAATTTAATATTTCTAATTATAGTTTTTAACATATATCCAAATTAAATCATCGCATGACCGATTGCCAGAATAAGAATCACGGCGAAAAAAGTAATCGATGAACAATGCACTCCATAGAGTGCTTTGTACATGCTCTTAGGTGATAGTTTAAATTTTAAAAGCAGCCCCAATATCCCTATTATAAGAAATAATATTAAGGCCACATCAGGTAAAATCGAACGGCATGATGACAGGTGAAAGTGAACAATGGCGATACATATGGCAATTGGATTTAGAATATAATGCAATCCCCTCAGATATCTTTTCTGCGCGTGGTTAAAGGCGCTGATTGAACTTTTTGTTTCCGGACTCAAAGAAAAAAGGCTGTTTATTCCTTTAAGGAGCAAGCTTAATAAAACGGTTATGTTGGCCAGCGCCAGGAGCAATGCCGCGATCCCCCCTGTAGCTCCATTACCCTTTTCACCTCTTACGCCACCCTGGAAGGCCTTGTCTCCATAATATCCTTCACTGCTGTCATATCCGCTGAAATTCCGGTCCCCCTTATTAAAACCATCTGCAAAGACTACAGTTGGAGATGATATTAAACAGAAAAGTGACGAAATGATTATAAAAATATTTATATGTCGATTGGTTTTTTTTATTTTGTTTAGGGTTATATTTTTCATGTTTTCATCCATGTGATCTTCTCCTCAATTTTTGGATACATTTATTTTAGATTCTATAGCTCAGGACATAAATAGCTATGAATCCTGTTTGAAGCTTCAGAAAGTAATAAATTTCTGATTGTATATTACTTTTTGGTTATTAATATTAGTATTAGTGACTTTTCAATGGAATAGAGAATCTAATAAAAAGAAAAATGATATTGAGGATGTTAACATCGTATGGAAAGATTTTTCAGAAAGACAGGCGAAGCATAAAGTATCCCACGATAAGGAAAGGGTCTCAAGCTGATCTGGGATTGGTGGATCAAAGAATAATCCCTGGAATCAGAAATGATAGATGTTGAAAAGGTTTTTACATTGGGGGCGCGTTTGGAAAAATAAATTCCTTTAAGGGATTTTATGTTTTTAAAATTACAAGTTTTGGAACTGCTATCGGAAGAATTTTTATAGGAGGTCGATTTTATCTTCAGTTCTATCTTGCTTTGAAAATTCTGCGAAAGGCATCTTCCGCAGAAACACACCCCTGCGAATGCGCTTTCAATGAAGAAAACCAAAGTGAAGGATATGATTAAAAGCAGTGTGACAAGCTTTCGAACCGGCACTATAGTTTTTTTATTGAATTTATTCTCTATCATAAAAACATCTATTATTTATCGAAGGACAATTGTATATAAATTTTTCTGGGATACAATGCACTATAACATAACCTGACTATGCTTCTGAATATATAGTCGTAAAGAGTGGTTGAATGGTTACAAAAAAATTTTTTAATGATGTTTCTCTAAAACCAATTGAAGACGCGATCTTTAAGATACAGGATAAAATAGAACATATTCAGGTCCCCTGACACCCGATCAGCTAATGAAGTGTCTCAATTCACCGCCTGTCCCTGGTTATCATGGACAAACCCGAACATCTCATCTATTTCTTCCAGGAGGTAGGGATAGATTATTTTTTCCATTTCCTTTAATTGTGCCTGGAATGAGATCGGTATAATACCTTCCTTGACCGACAGGGTGCGAAGCATTTCTATAATCGCATGGCCCTTCACAAGCTGACCGCAGCTGTCGGTGCATTTCCTGCATCCGATACAGAGCCATATGGCCGGCGACTTAAAGAGTTTTCCGGTAAGCCCCAGATTGGCCATTCGAAAGATCGTCTGAGGTTCAAAGAGGCCTCGTTCATAAAATACCGGGCATGAACTGCTGCAACCGGCGCAGGTGAAACAGGCTGGCGTATCGGCCTCTTTTAATGCCTTAATTAGAGATGGACTGAATTGACTGGAAAGATCGAGCAGTATGGGTTCGTTTTCAGGCGTGATCGGCCTGTTTAGCAATTCATCAAATTGTGGCCTGGATATGGACAGTTTTTCTTTTTTCAGGCAGCTCAGTACTGCATGCCAGCGCACGCGCTGAAACCTGCGGAGCAGGTCGCGAAATTGATGGAAGGTCTCAAGGGAAACAAGATTTTTCTGGAGCATGACCTCACGGACATAGGCTATCACGGCGGCAGGTTTGACTGTCATGGGACAGATCTGGCTGCACCGGTTGCATGATTGACAGTACCAGATAGAAGGCTCTGACAGCAGTTCATCCATAAGGCCCAGGTTGGCCATCCGAATGATCTTCATGGGATTAAGTCTGTTTGTTGCGAGATTTACAGGGCATTCCGCAGAACATGATTGGCACGTCCAGCACATATTAATCCCGGCCTGTGCGCCGCTTTCTATCTCTGTTCTCAACTGTTGATCAACAAGCAATAAAGACTCCATGCAAGGTACCTTCCTTAAAAAAATAGACTAAATATGACAAACTAAAATCAGCACAAAAGATAAGAGGCTGAGCTGATACCTATATGGAGCTTCTCCTTATGTCAAGAAAAATTATCCGGCCTTTTGCGGACAAGTCATGATCCGATTAATAACCATAAAAACAAAGAGTTGAATCTTTCTGTTTTGTCATTTCGACTGAAGGGAGAAACCTCGATGTTTAATGTTATGAACGACTTAAGATTCCTCACATACGTTCGGAATGACAATTATTCCTATTGTAACACAGTCACAAGATAAGAGGGGGAGTTATGAAAGGGGGAGGATATTCGATTCAAGCTTAACCGTGTTATGAAAATAACCGCAATTTTCTCCTTGACAACTTTTTATCGCGATGATTTAATCACTAGTGAAACGATAGTAATAGTAGTGATCATTTTTGAGGAGAATATGAAACTTTCCACAAGGGCCCGTTATGGGGTCAGATTGATGCTTGCGCTCGCTCAGAATTACGGCAAGGATCCTGTATATATGAAGGATATTGCAAAACAGGAAGATATTTCCGAAAAGTATCTGAGCCTTATCATAATACCCCTTCGAAATATAGGTCTGGTGACATCTATCCGAGGGGCCTATGGCGGATACAACCTTGCCAGGGATCCTGCGCGGATTACATTGAAAGAGATTGTGGATGTCCTGGAAGGGGATTGTTCCCTTGTGGATTGCGTAAAAGACCCGTCATCCTGTCCGAGGGTTTCAACCTGCGCCAGTCATGATATCTGGGCAATATTGGAGGGGAAGATTTCGGAGACCCTAAGTTCCATAACACTGGATACGATGGTAAGGATGAATCAGGAGAAGGTGAAAAAGACGAAGAAGAAGAAATAAGGAATACAGAATGAAAAAGATATATCTGGATCATGCGGCGACTACGCCGACAGATAAAAGGGTTGTGGAGGCAATGCTGCCGTACTTTACAGAGCTGTTCGGAAATCCCTCAAGCGTCCATTCCTTCAGCCGGGATGCAAAGGATGCGGTTATCGAAGCAAGAGAGAAGGTGGCAGCCTTTATCGGCGCGCAACCGGATGAAATCATATTTACCAGCGGCGGAACCGAGAGCGATAACACGGCTGTAAAGGGCATAGCCTTCGCGAGGCGCGAGATGGGGAACCATATAATAACATCCAGGATAGAACATCATGCTGTCCTGGAGTCGTGCCATTTTCTGGAGAGACAGGGTTTTGCCGTCACGTATCTGCCTGTTGACAGATACGGGACGGTTGATCCGGATGATGTCAGAAAGGCCATTACGGACAAGACGATCCTGGTTTCCATCATGCATGCCAATAATGAGATAGGGACGATCCAGCCCATCAAAGAGATCGGCAGGATAGCCGGGGATAAAGGCGTCTATTTCCATACTGATGCCGTGCAGACACTTGGCCATCTGCCGGTAGATGTGAATGACATGAATGTGGATCTCCTGAGCGCGTCCGGGCATAAATTTTATGGGCCCAAGGGCGTGGGCATCCTCTATGTGCGGAAGGGCGTAAGGATGCATTCCTTCATGCACGGGGGCGATCAGGAGAAGGGCAGGCGGGCCTCGACGCATAATGTGACCGGTATCGTGGGTTTTGGAAAGGCGATAGAACTGGCCGGACAGGAGATGGAAGGAGAGATGGTTTATCTGAGGCCTTTGAGGGATTATTTGATTAATGGAATTTTTGAAAGGATAGACCAATCATCCCTTAACGGACATCCGGAGCTGAGACTTCCGAATAACGTGAATGTTTCAATCCCGGATATGGAAGGTGAATCCATGCTTATGAATCTGGATGGGACAGGGATCGCGTGTTCGGCAGGATCTGCCTGCGCCTCATCATCCATGGATGCCTCCCATGTTCTTATGGCAATCGGTGTTCCACCTGAGATAGCACATGGATCTTTGAGGTTTTCACTGGGGAGATCAACAACCAGGGATGATATCAAATATGTACTGGAGGTCCTGCCCGCTGTTGTGGCCAAACTGCGTGCAATGTCTCCTTTTAATAAAGGCGAAGTCAATTAATGGAACTTACTGAAAAGATCAATCGGTTGAAAAAAGAGAGAAACGCGGTCATCCTGGCGCACAACTATCAGGTCCCCGAGGTGCAGGATATTGCGGATTATGTGGGTGATTCTTTAGGCCTGAGCATACAGGCATCCAGGACGAATGCTGATGTAATAGTCTTTTGCGGCGTTTATTTTATGGCAGAGACTGCAAAAATACTGTCGCCGGATAAGACTGTCCTTATTCCGGATAAAAAGGCCGGCTGCCCCATGGCGGATATGATCACAGCGGAGGACCTGCGCAGATTGAAGGCAGAACATCCCGGTGCAAAGGTGCTGTGCTATGTGAATACCACGGCTGAGGTAAAGGCGGAGTGCGATGTATGCTGCACATCAGGAAATGCTGAGAAGGTAGTAAGGGAGGCATTCAACAAGGATGATGACATCATCTTTGCGCCCGATCAGTACCTGGCACACTATGTTTCGAAAAAAGTCGGCAGGGATTTTATTAAGTGGCAGGGATTTTGTCCGACCCATTTGAAGATACTTCCGGAGGATATTGAAAGGAACAGGGGTCTGGATCCTGATATAGAGGTAATCGTGCATCCGGAGTGCAGGGCTGAAGTAACCGATATCGCCGACAGGGTCCTTTCAACAGAAGGAATGATCCGTTACGTCGCAGGCGCCCCTGCAAAGGAGTTCATCATCGGGACAGAGACAGGGATACTTCATCGGCTCAGGAAGGAGAACCCCGGCAGGACATTTTATCCCCTGTCTGAAAGGGCCGTGTGTCCGAACATGAAGCGAACGACACTTGAAAAGGTGTTATGGTCTCTTGAGGATATGAAGGATGAGGTTATCGTGCCTCATGAGATAATGGTTAAGGCCAGAAAGAGCCTTGAGATAATGCTGAAGCACTGATCATGCATACCAGGTTTATAATGACCAGAGAAAAGAATAAAAATTCAACAAATTCGGTCGGCGTTGTGGAAACGAAGTATTATACCTTTGCCGGACCGGACAATGAACTCAAGCTTGAAAGCGGCGACAGCCTGGGGCCGATCACCCTTGCTTATGAGACATACGGGAGCTTAAACAGGGACAGGTCCAACGCGATACTGGCATGCCATGCACTCTCAGGGGATGCCCATGCAGCCGGAGTCCATGAAGGTCAGGATGATCCGGGCTGGTGGGATGATATGATCGGGCCGGGAAAGGCCTTTGATACGGACCGGTACTTTATAATCTGTTCAAACGTCATAGCGGGCTGCAAGGGTTCCACAGGGCCGTCTTCCATCAACCCTGCGACGGGAAAACCCTACGCCATGGATTTTCCCTTTATAACCATATCGGACATGGTAAATGCCCAGAGACATCTTATAGATTTCCTTGGGATTGAAAGGCTTTTGTGCGTGGCCGGCGGCTCTATGGGCGGGATGCAGGTCCTTCAGTGGGTAGCCTCATATCCGGATAGGGTGAGGGCGGCTATTCCCATCGCCACGACAAAAAAGCATTCGCCTCAGCAGATCGCCTTCAACGAGACGGCAAGACAGGCCATAATGTCCGATCCTGCATGGCGCGACGGGAATTATTACGACTGCGGTCAGCCTGAAAAAGGCCTGGCTGTCGCGCGCATGATCGGTCATATAACCTTCATGAGTGATCAATCCATGGAGGCTAAATTTTCAAGACGCCTGAAAAAGGGCCGTCTCAACTTTAATTTTGACCCTGAGTTCGAGGTGGAGGGCTACCTGCATTACAGGGGAGCTAATTTCGTTAAACGCTTTGACGCCAACTCCTACCTGTATCTTACAAAGGCCCTGGACTACTTTGATCTTTCAGGAGGGAAGGCGGTTCCCCTTGGAAAGAAGATAGATACACGTTTTATGGTGATTTCATTTAAATCAGACTGGCTCTATCCATCCTCGCAATCACAGGAGATTGTGCGTCTTCTGAAACGGAGAAACATGGACGCGACATATTGTGAACTGAATTCCACCTATGGGCATGATGCATTTCTGGTAGAGGTGGAGGAGCAGACGACCTTGATAAAACATTTTCTGGATAAGACTCATAACGGTTACATGGTGGTGGAGTATTATGGCATCTCATGATATTCGACTTGATCACAGGATAATATATTCGGTTATCGATCACGGTTCAAGGGTCCTGGACCTCGGGTGCGGGGAAGGCGATCTCCTCTATCTACTTGCACGGGATAAGCAGGTGATAGCGCAGGGGATTGAAATGGATGACAGGGCCATACAGGAATGCGTTAAAAAAGGCCTGAGCGTCTTTCATGATGACATTGAGAGCGGCCTCAGGGAATATCCTGAGCATTCTTTTGACTTTGTAATACTCAACCAGAGCATGGAAGAGGTCAAGAATGTCGACAGCCTCATTCAGGATGCCCTGCGGATAGGCAACAGGGTCATCATCGGATTTCCCAACTTCGCCTATATCAAATCAAGATGGATGATGTTTTTCAAAGGAAGGGCGCCCATTACCAGATCCCTTCCCTATTCCTGGTTTGATACGCCGAATGTTCGATTTCTGAGCGTTATTGATTTCAGGGAATATTGTTCGGAAAAAAATATCCGTATCATTGAGGCACACTATCTCGGGGGGAAAAGTACAGTGCGGTTTTGTCCGAATCTATTCGCATTGAATGCCGTCTTTGTCCTGACCAGGGGGGATAACTGAATAATGAAGTGGGATATGTTGAGTGGCCGCATATTGAATGGCGGGGCATTAGGGCATAGCGAGGCGCTTGAAATATTGGAATCCGATGATGACGAACTCCTTGCCGTGCTGGACGCGGCATTTATGATTCGTCGGCATTACTTCGGGCGAGATGTAAGCATTCATGTAATACGCAATGCGAAGAGCGGGGCATGCAGTGAAAACTGTTCCTTTTGCAGTCAATCAGCACTATCGGAAAGTGATATTCCACGGTATCCCATGTTATCAGGAGGAGAGCTTGTTGAGGGGGCTCGAAAGGCCTATGGAATGGCGGCTAAACGATACTGCATCGTGACCAGCGGGAGGGGCCCTTCAAAAAAAGATATTGATCATGTCTGCGAGACTGTTCGGAAGATTAAGGCTGAGATCCCAATCCAGATATGCACATCCCTTGGTTTGTTGACTGATGAACAGGCAAGACAGTTGAAGGACGCCGGTGTGGACCGGTATAACCATAACCTGGAGAGTTCCGAAAGATTTTACTCATCATTCTGCACAAGTCATTCCTACTCAGATCGCTTCGCGACAGCAAGGATTGCTAAGTCCGCAGGCATGGAGCTCTGCAGCGGAGGGCTCGTTGGCATGGGAGAAACCCTTGAAGACAGGGTATCTCTGGCATTTGCACTTCGTGATCTTAAGGCTGATTCGATTCCGGTCAATTTTCTCAATCCCCGTCCGGGCACGCCCATGGAGGGACGACCTAAACTAACGCCTGGTGATTGTCTCAGGGCCCTTGCCATGTTCAGACTTGTAAACCCGGAGAAAGAGATCCGTGTCGCAGGTGGCAGGGAGTCGTGTATTGGTCATATGCAGGTGTTATCTCTCTATGCCGCCGATTCAATATTTACAACCGGATATTTGACTACTCCCGGGCAGGGGTATGAGGCGGACATGGAAATGATCGCCCAGGCAGGATTTGAAGTTGCGGAATATGTAGAGTGAAGAGTTGATATTTTCAGAGGTATGCAGGAATTAATAATTATTAAAAAAGGAAAGGGAAGGATTTGGACAGAGAAACAGCAAGAGAAAAAAAAGAGACCCTGGTACGCATGCTTAAAGAAATGCCGTCCCTTCTGATAGCCTTTTCAGGAGGCGCGGACAGCTCCTTTTTACTGGCGGTAGCTTATGAGACGCTCAAGGACCGCGTGACGGCGGCTACTGCCGATTCCATCACATTCCCATTGAGAGAAAGAGAAGAGGCTATCGAGTTTACTGCAAAGCTCGGTGTGGAACATATTATCTTCAAATCAGATGAATCAACCATACCTGAGTTCGTAGCCAACAGGGCTGACAGGTGCTACTTCTGCAAAAAATCGCTTTCGACAGAACTTATCAGGATAGCCGTGGACAGGGGCATTAAAAATATCGCCTATGCAGCCAATATCGATGACCTTAGGGATTACCGCCCGGGCATGGATGCAGCCAAAGAGATGGGGGTTATATCTCCCCTTATTGAAGCCGGACTGGGCAAGGAAGAAATAAGATTTTTATCAAAGGAGATGGGTCTTTCAACATGGGATAAACCAGCCATGGCGTGCCTGGCATCACGGATACCATACGGCACTCCCATAACAATTGAAAAGCTCAAGGCAGTTGAGGATGCTGAGGTTTTTTTATTCAAGCTGGGTTTCAAACAATTGAGGGTAAGACATCATGGCGCTGTCGCCAGGATAGAGGCAGGGGAGATAGATTTCCGGAGATTTTTCGAGGAAGATTTGAGAAAGAGAGTTGTTAATAGATTCAAGGAGCTGGGTTTTAAGCATATCTCCCTTGACCTGGAGGGCTTTGTCTCGGGGAGCATGAACAGAACTCTGCCCGGTAATAAAGGATAGTTTCGTTTATGTTCGAGAGGTATTCAAGACAGACTATAATACCAGAAATAGGTGTTGAGGGACAAAAGCGGATAAGCAACAGCTGCGCCTTGCTCATAGGGTGCGGAGCGCTCGGCACTGTAATTGCATCCGCCCTTGTGCGGGCAGGTGTAGGAAGAGTAAAGATTGTAGACAGGGATTTCATAGAATGCCATAACCTGTAGAGGCAGATCCTTTTTAATGAAGATGATGTCAGGCAGAATCTCCCTAAGGCTGTTGCAGCAGAGAGACATTTGAAAGAGGTCAACTCCGAGATAATTGTGCAGGGGATTGTATCAGATGTGAATTATGCCAACATTGAGGACCTTGCGCTAGGGGCGGATGTTATCCTTGACGGGACAGACAATCTTGAAACCAGATTTCTGATAAATGATGTCTCTTTAAAGCTGAAGATCCCATGGATATATGGAGGCGCCATTGATACGGTAGGGATGACGATGACTATAATTCCGTATGAGACTCCATGCTTTCGCTGTATCATTCCGGGGGAGGTATATGGAACAAAGGGATTAACCTGCGAGACGGCAGGCGTCATCAGCCCTGCGCCAATGATAACAGCTTCACTCCAGGTGGCAGAGGCAATCAAGATTCTGGTAGGATCGCAGAAGATCAATCGAGACCTTATAGACTTCGATGTCTGGGGCAATAGATTCAAACAATTAAAATTTAACGGCAGACGTGATGATTGCCCGGCTTGCGGTCAGGGAAGATTTGAATTTCTGGACGGTAATTTCAGTACCAGGACGACCCGGCTCTGCGGTCAGAACTCAGTTCAGGTTTCAGCCCCCGGAGATATGGACCTGTCATTTGAGAGACTGGCTGAACGTTTAAGATCGGCAGGTAACGTAGATTACAATGACTTTATGCTCCGTTTCAATGTAGATGGAAGCGAGATGCTCATCTTTCGCGATGGAAGGGCTATTGTCAAGGATACGGACGACGAGGCCTTTGCAAAGGCCTTTTACACCAAATATATAGGGATATAGGAACAGATGATTTATCTGGACAATGCAGCAACCTCCTGGCCAAAGCCGGAGATCGTATATCAAACGATGGATAGATTCCTCCGGGAGAAGGGGGGCAATCCCGGACACGGCAGCCACAGCCTTGCAGAGGCAGCCAGGCAGACGGTCGATGAAACCAGGATGCTGACAGCCAGATTTATAAACGCTCCCGGGATTGAGAGGATTGTATTTACCCTGAACTGCACTGATTCCATAAATATGGGGTTAAAGGGTTTCTTAAAACCGGGCGATCATGTCATTATCAGCGGCATGGAACATAATGCGGTCATACATCCCCTGAGTAAATTAATATGGCAGGGCGTAAAGGCAACAAGGATTCCTGTATCAGGGACTGATGGAATTACCAGGGCTGAGGATATAGAGAAGGCCATTACGCCCATGACCAGGATGATCCTCATTAATCATGCCTCCAACGTCAACGGGCTCCTGCAACCGGTCGAGGAATATGGACAGGTCGCAAGAAGACATAACCTGATATTCATGGTTGATGCGGCCCAGAGCGCCGGTCATGTCCCCATCGACGTGCAGGCTGCCAACATAGACCTGCTTGCCTTTTCTGCTCATAAGGGGATGCTTGGCCCTCCCGGTGTCGGCGTCTTATATATCGGTCCGAGGGTAGATCTTGACACCACACGGGAAGGTGGTACGGGGACTTTTTCAGAATCGGAAGACCAGCCAGAGGTGATGCCCCATAGATTTGAATCAGGCACGCTCAATACTTCAGGCATTGCCGGATTTGGGGCGGGCCTGAAATTTATCAGGGAGACAGGCCTGGAAAGGATCATAGCCCATGAGAATATGCTGATAACGATGCTTAAGAAAGAACTTTCCAAGGTCCCAGGCGTGGATCTCTTCTACACCATAGAAGAATCGAGGCAATTGCCGGTGTTATCCTTTAATATTAATGAACATGCCCCTGGAGAGGTCGGCGTCATCCTGGACCAGATCTTTGATATCAAGGTGCGGACCGGCCTGCATTGTTCGCCCGTGGCACACAAGTCCCTGAGGACCTTCCCTTCAGGCACAGTTCGCGTCAGTCCCGGCTTCTTTAATACAGTTGAGGATATGGAGATGACAATAGAGGCAATTAAAAAGATAGCGATATCTTAAGCGAAAGAGAGCCGGAATAGAAACAACCGCGGTCTGTCGTGGTAACATGATAGATTACTTGTGATAATCATCTGAAATCCGGAAAGATCGTTCTCGCCAAAAATATATTCAATAGCCGGATAATATCAAATAACATTTAAATTTAATCCTGACAGCAAAGGGAGGCTGTAGTTGCAGTCTCCTGTCTAATCAAAAACTATATTAAAGCTGCCATATGAAAAATTCTCTACATTTTATTGTTGACATATACATTAATTGCATAATACAATAGATGTAAACAACAAGTTATCATATGGAGGCGATGGAGTATGGATATTGAGACGATTAGGGGTTTTCGTGAGAAATTACGTCAGTTGGAAAGAGAGATAGGGTGGCAGTTGAAAAATGATACTGAGTGTTGCGGGGTCACACTCGTGCAATGCCATATTATCGTGGAGATCGGCAATAATATGGAAACTTCCGTTGTCGATCTGGCGACTACTCTGGGCCTTGATACGAGCACACTGAGCCGACACATAAATGGAATGGTCAATTTCGGCCTGGTAGATAGAGTCCTCAATCCTAAAGACCGGCGTTATGTGTCGATTACTCTGACCGATCAGGGCCGGAAGGTCTACCGGTCTATTGAGGATATTTGCAACGCGAAGTATACGAAGCTCTTTGAACTTATCCCGCAGGAGAAACATCAACAGGTTTTGGAAAGTTTCTATCTCCTTGTGGATGCCTTTATCACGGTTGGAAGGCAGGATGGTCTCAACTGCTGCGAAGGTGTTTGTGGGGATATAAACAAGGAGGTAAATAGATGATGGCCGATAAGGGAGGCTCAAAGTCATGCTGCGGCGCAGGGCTGGCTATGATTACGGATCAGAAGCCATGTTGCAGCCAGATACCCGCAGAAACATACTGGAGTAAAGGAACGATTGATACCCCACACGGCAAGGTACTGAAGGTTGGTACCGAGCTGGTATTTAGAGACATTCTCGGCGCCTGGAAGGCACGCTGGGCTATTAATCGAATGAGATATACAGTTCCTCCTGGACTTTACGGAGCAGGCAATCCTGACAAGGATTCTCCGGTGCTGGTCACGGCTAATTATAAGATGAGCTTTGACCGGCTGAGAAAAGAACTGGCGGGCCTCAATGCGTGGATACTGGTTCTCGATACCAAGGGCATCAACGTGTGGTGCGCGGCAGGGAAGGGGACCTTCGGGACCGCAGAACTGATCAGGCGGATAGCGATGGTAGGGCTGTCTCACGTGGTGTCTCATCATACCATAATCCTGCCTCAACTCGGAGCGCCTGGAGTGGCAGCCCAGGAGGTGCGCAGGCAATCGGGTTTCTATGTAGTCTACGGACCGGTAAGAGCGGTAGATATAAAGGCATTTCTCAAAGCGGACATGAAGGCTACCAGGGAAATGAGGACCGTGAAGTTCGGATTTCTTGATCGACTGATCTTGACTCCAGTCGAGCTGATGATGGCCATGAAACCGCTGGCGATCATCGCTGCGGCCCTTGTCATCGCAGCCGTGACCGGACTGATCCATGTTTCCTTTTCCGGTTTATATCCGTTTGTCGGCGCCATCCTCATCGGTGCGGTCGCTGCACCCGCTTTATTGCCATGGATTCCGGGGTGCGCCTTCTCCTGGAAGGGTTGGCTTACTGGGTTTCTCTGGGCCATGGCAGTCCTTTGTCTGCCAGGAAATCTTCTGCAAACCGGGACGATATGGAACACCTTGGCTCTTCTTTTCCTCTTGCCCGCCATATCGGCGTTCCTGACCCTGAACTTTACCGGGGCCTCCACCTATACATCTCTATCGGGAGTGAAAAAAGAAATGCGATTTGCTATACCAGTTATTGTCGTTCTTGCATCGGCAGGAATAGGTTCGTGGCTGGTTGGGAGGATATGAAATGAAACATAATTACCTGAAAAATGTTGTGACCCTTCAACTGAATGAAGACAAATGTACCGGTTGCGGCATGTGCCTTAATGTATGCCCCCATGAAGTACT
>Ga0153915_10003755_pt1 | contig 13953 bp, 11 predicted proteins | sample Opewatmetagenome_2_FD_107003 | JGI IMG/M metagenome (GOLD analysis project Ga0153915, IMG submission 107003) | Freshwater wetland microbial communities from Ohio, USA - Open water 3 Core 3 Depth 3 metaG | ecosystem: Environmental > Aquatic > Freshwater > Wetlands | place: USA: Ohio, Lake Erie... | reverse complement strand
AATGTTCTTCAAGCTCCTCTCTGCAGGCCTGGGAAATTGATACCAGGAACTCGCTGCTCACGGAACGGCACTGCTCTTCACCCTGGAGCAGGTAATCATGCGACACCACTTTGTGCCTCTGAATGAGGTCGTGCTGCAACAGAATGGCCTCATGCTTCCTAACGGCAACATACATACCGCCCTTGCCCTCTGTGGTGAAGCCTCTTTCGAATAGGTCGTGGCTGATGATGTATTCTTTCACCCGCACTGAAAGATCCTGCTGGTTCAACCGTCAGCTCATCAGTTGTTGCACATCATGATAGGTGTCTGCGCCCCGGACCTCTACGGAAGAAATGGTCCGCTTGAGCAAGCCCTGGAGAACCCTTCCTGGTCCCAACTCGATGAATGTCGTTGCACTGTCGCGGTGCATATTCCGTAGGGATTGCTCCCATAGTACCGGTCGTGTCAGCTGCTGACAAAGCAACTCTCGGATCTCCGACGCCTCTGTGACCGGCTCCGCGGTAACGTTGGCATACACCGGGATCGTGGCGTCATGGATCTCGATCCTCTGGAGTGCATTCCTCAGCCCTTCCTGTGCACTTGCCATGAGAGGAGAATGGAATGCGCCACTTACCACCAGTTCCTTGACAAGTTTCGCGCCACGATGCTTGGCAAGCTCCATTGCGCGGTGTACGCCGGTGACCGAGCCCGAGATCACGATCTGACCAGGAGAGTTGAAGTTCGCCGGTTGCACAATGCCTGCGGCGGACGCCTCGGTACATAACTGCTCAACATCTGTGGGCGTCAATCCGACAACTGCAGCCATTGTGCCCTTCTGTTGCTCTCCTGCTTGCTGCATCAATTCGCCGCGCAGGCGTACGAGGCGGAGGCCATCCTCGAACGCGAGTGCACCTGCCACAACCAGTGCACTATACTCACCCAGTGAATGGCCGGCAGCCATGTCGGGCTTGAGGCGGCTGACCAGCCGTGCGACAACCATGCTGTGGAGGAATATAGCAGGTTGCGTATTCCGTGTTTGCCGTAATTCCTCCTCCGGTCCGGAAAAGCAGGTTGTCGACAGGGAGTATCCTAGTAATGTATCGGCGCGGTCGACGATCTCTCGTGCCAGTGCGTCGCTGCTGTAGCAGTCTGCGCCCATGCCAACATACTGCGAGCCCTGACCGGGAAAGACGAAGGCAAGCCTTCCCATTTCACTTCTTCACTGCATCAGGAACAGACCACCTGAGCAAGACCGCCCCCCACGTGTATCCAGCTCCGAAGGCAGACAACACGACGGTGTGTCCTGCTTTGAGCTTCCCCCACTGCCACCATTCCGATAGACATAATGGGATAGTTGCCGCCGTAGTGTTCCCGTAGCGGTCGATATTCACCATCACCTTGGACTTGTCGAGCCCCATACGTTCGGCGGTGGCGTCAATGATGCGGAGGTTTGCCTGATGTGGGACAAGCCAATCCACATCCTCCCCGCTGAGACCATTGCGCTTCAGGATCTCGACGGAGACATCGGCCATATTCACCACAGCGACCTTGAACACCGATTTCCCGTCCTGGTAAAGATAGTGCATTTTCTTGTCGACGGTTTCGTGTGTGGGGGGATTAAGACTCCCGCCGCCTTTCATATGCAGGAAAGGTTCGCCCGAGCCGTCGCAGTGGAGCAGATAATCAAGGACACCAACGTGTGGGTCCTCTGAAGGTTCTAAAAGGACAGCGGCTGCAGCATCACCAAAGAGGATGCAGTTGTTGCGATCGGTGTAATCCACGATCGTGCTCATTTTGTCCGCACCAACGACCACTACTTTCTTATGTGCGCCTGTTTCGATGAGCTGGCACCCAATGACCAGTGCATACAGAAATCCCGAGCAGGCAGCAGAGACGTCAAATCCCCATGCCCTTGTTGCGCCACACTTGTGCTGGGTGAGGCACGCGGTGGATGGGAAGAACATATCAGGGGTCACGGTGGCAACAATGATAACATCGATTTCCTCGGCGCCGATTCCGCGATTGTGCAACATCTGCTCGACGGCTTTTGTTGCCATGTCCGAGGTGGCACCGTGTTCGAGTATGCGACGCTCTGAAATCCCGGTCCGGGTCCGTATCCACTCGTCACTTGTGTCCACCATCTTCTCGAGATCGAAGTTGGTTAGGATCTTGTCAGGTACATAGTGTCCAATCGCCGTGATCTGCGCTCGGGTTCTTTGGCCGGGCATAGCTTGTGCAGTCTTAAGTGTCTGTTTAGATGTATTTGAGTATGGCTTCCTGGATCTGGAGGTGCACGCGGTGCATTACCATCTCCTCCGCCCGGAAGATCATGTTCTTGATGGCTTTAGGAGTTGATCGGCCGTGTCCAATGATGGAGACTCCATTGACGCCGAGGAGTGGGACACCGCCGTGTTCCTGGTAGTCGAGCTCTTCCATGATCGCTCGCATGCCGCGCCGTGCAAGCAGGACGATTAGGGTATTAAACAGGTTCCGAGCGGCAAACGCCTTGAACTTCGTCTTGAAAAACGCGGGCAAGCTCTCCCCAAACTTGAGAAGGATATTTCCGAGGAATCCGTCGCAGACTGCAACATCCACTTTCCCTTTCAGGATATCCCCTCCCTCAATATTGCCCACAAAATTCAGAGTGCTCTGTTTGAGCAAACGAAACGCCTCAAGACTGACTTCGTTTCCTTTTGAGTCCTCTTCGCCGATACTCAGGAGTCCGATGCGTGGATTGTCCTTGCCCAGCAGGGAGGAGACATAGACAGATCCCATCACGGCGAATTCGAACAGGTGCTTTGGCCTGCAGTCGATGTTCGTTCCCGCATCGACCAGGAGGCAGGGTGTGGTCTCCGTGGGAATCATGGCGCCCATCGTTGGCCGCCCGATACCCTTGAGTCGACCAAGGAGAAGCGTTGATGCAGAAAGGACAGCCCCCGTATGCCCGGCGCTGACGAAGGCATCTGCTTTTCCCTCCCGATGCAGCATGATACCGACACTGATCGAAGAGTGCTTCTTTGTCTTGAGCGCTGCGGTCGCGGCATCGTGCATGTCAATCACATCACGGGCGTCCTCAACTCTGCAATCGACGCCGCGGGGATGGGCGGCGAGTTCTTTGCGGATCTTCTCCTCTTGACCGACCAGGATGATCGAAAACCGGTTGCCCGATTCCTCGAGCGCTTCGGTTGCTCCCGCCACGACAGCGGCCGGTGCATGATCGCCTCCCATGGCATCTACGGCGATACGTATGTGTGATGGATGAGAGACCAAGGGCTGTAGGGGCGATGACCTTAGTTAGGGAACTTCTCGTTCGTGCAGGAAAATGCTGCGGGTCGCAGCTGTTACGAGGTCTTGGGAATCACGATGGAGCGCCCGTTGTAGTAGCCGCAATTCGGGCAGGCGCGGTGAGGGAGCTTCTGTGTATGGCAATTTGGACACTCTGCCACTGTTGCAGCAGTGGCCTTGTAGTGCGTGCGCCGCTTCCTGCCCCGGGCTTTTGAGTGTCGACGTTTCGGATTTGGCATAGTGTGAATCTTCTCCTGTTAGTTCTGTGTCCATTCGCCGGTCTTGTTTTCCCGAAGCGAGCGCAGCTTCTCCCAACGTGGGTCGGTAGACTTTTCCGTACAAGTGCAGCTGCCGTTATTGAGATTTTTCCCGCAATGCGGGCAAAGGCCCTTACAGGCCTCAGAGCACAAGAGTTTCAAAGGGACAGACAAGAGTATGGTTTGTCGGACATCTTCCGAAAGATCGATGATCGTCAAACCCGGTGCTAAGTACTGTACCTCTGCAGGGTCAAGGCCTGCCCCCTCTGTCTCCTCCATCACATAGTTCATCCGGTAGGATGAAGCCAGTGAGGCGTTGAAGGATCCCAGGCATCGGTCACAGGCAAAGACGCCTGAGGCCCGAATCCCAGCTTTGAGGAAGATCTGCTTTGCAGCCTTCTCGAGCACGACCTTTACCTCGACGTTCTCGGAGAAATTCTCGCCTAGCCCCAATGCTGAGGCCGGAACCTCGAAGCTGAACTCGTGGAGGCCTTCGGACAAGCCCCCCACCTGGATCTTCATAGCAGAAAGAACCTCTAGGTGTTCCAAACCCCATCCGCAGGGCGCATGACGACAAATCCCCGCACGAGAAGAAGTACAGCGCTGACCTCCCGTCAGGGAAGAAGTATTACAATATACCCAAAACCCTAAGAAGAGTCAAGAAAGAGGAGGACCGTCCCATGAAAACATCGATTACCATGCAGCAGGAACGGCTTGGAGGACAACGAACTGGCCCGATTACTTTATTCTGCCTTCTCCGTTGCTTCCGCAGGCACCAGCAGCTGAGTCTGCACGTACGTGACGGTTTCGGCTAGAGCCTCGCGAAATTTATCGAAGTCCTCTTTGTAGAGAAAAATCTTATGCTTCTCGTATTCCTCTTCGCCGACGCGCTTGCTCTCTGTGATCGTGATGTAGAAATCCTTCTCGGATTTCGTGGACTTCACGTCGAAGAAATACGTGCGCTTCCCCGCACGCACCCGTTTCGTGAAAATCTCATCTTTGTAGCCATTGTTCTCCAAGGTGCTCATCCTCCCTCTGTGTGATTGATGATGATGCTAGATCTCCTCTGCCTCCTCTCCCGCAGGAGATCCTGCTGGCGGCGGAGGGCGTTTTGTCAAACTCTGTTTATGTGCGCATGTGAGATGTCCGGCTAGCGTCGAATCACAGCGACTTTGCCGGTAGCAACCTGGGACCCATCTTCTGAGAATGCCGCAATGAGATAAATCCCCGATGAGACGTCCTGACCGTCCAGGTCTTTCCCATCCCAGAATCCGATGCGTCCTCCCGGAGTTTTTACCTCGCGCACCAGGCGCCCGTCGATGGAAAGAACCTTCACTGTGGAATTCTCCACAAGGCCGTCGATCAGTAGCTGCCCTGTTCCGGGCACGATGAAGGGATTTGGTGAAACGGAAAGCTTGTCAAACGATGGTTTTGGTGCCGGCGAAGCCGTTGTGAGGCTGGCAAGGCCTGACACTGTACCGAAGTACACGATCCCGCTTTGGGGATCAAACGCGATGCTTTTAATGTCGTTGTCGATCAACTTGCCTGCGGTGTTCTCCACGGTGTAGTAGGCCAGAACCTGTGTGCCGTCAGGCGAGAGTAGGACCGCTCCTTCCGTTGTGCCAACCCACTTCTGGTTCAAGGCGTCGACCGCGATCGTGTTGATGACAACACCCGTCAGTGGCCGATACTGTGCAATGGCGCCGTCTCGCAAGGGATTTGAGGGATCGAGAATAATCCCGATACCTCTGTCTGTGCCAATCCAGATCTCATTACTGTTGTCCACCACAATGGTCTGGATCTCGTCACTTGGCAGGCCGTTTGCAGAGGTGATCTGGAAGGCCGCGGTACTGTCGATGGACCCTCTATTGCCTAACGACACGACTCCCTTGTAGGAACCCTCGCGGACCGTTGCCCAGAGATTGTCGAAGGCATCGACGGCGAGACAGCGATCAACCGGTCTGTCCATGAGGAAACTGATTTTTGCGTTTCCAATAATGAGGGGCAGCAACTTCCACGTGCCGTCCGCCCTGCGGACAGCCAGCACGTTCTTGTTTGAAGGATTGACAATTGACATCCAAGTATTGCCATGGCCGTCACAGGCGACCGTGCTTGTGACTATGAAGGGGTTATCTCCCGGCACACCAACCATGCCTACATTCTGGCCGAAGACATGCTGACTGTCGACGCGATCCGACCCGCTCGGGACCTCTACAATACCTCTTCCATACGCACTCGCCCATACAGAGCCGTTGCACCCAACGGAGATCCGGTAGTAGTTATTGGTGGGTAAGGGACTGCCGTCCTGAGAAAAGGATTTCCAGTCCGTCCCATTATAACGGTAAAACCCGCTTCCGTTTGCATCCCCGGAAGCCGCCCACAGAACGCTGGCCTGGTCAACAGCGACGCTCAGGAACTGGTTTGATGCAGGCCCACTGGGGACATGAGACTGCCACGTTCCCTGGTAAGTGAGCACGCCCCCGGTCAATACGCCAAGGACCACCACTCCGGGGTCGGCAATTGTGACAGACGTGGGGGAGTATGGAAAGCTGGTGCCGAGCTGAGTGACTGTTCCCTGGGCATCTATAGTAAATGCCGTGCGCGAGTCCGTGCAGAGAGCCAGCACACCTTCTGAAGACGCTAAGCCGACGATATTGCTGCTCTCCAGTGTGGGAACGGCAACCCAGGTGCTTCCGTCCTTCATGAATAACCCCCTGCTTGTGCCCGTGTACAGCCGTCCGTTGAATACCTGGAGTTTTTTCGGAGTGGCAGGCGGAGATCCAACGGTCTCGAGAGACCATGATTCAGGCGGCAGGAGATTTGGGGATGAGAGGTTGGCCGCTGCAATCCGGTCCTTCCCCTGCCCGTCGGAGATTGCTGCCCATAGCTTCCCATCATACAGCGCGGCGTCAAGAACGCGGATGCGGACATTGGTGGGGAGATCCCCGAACTTGGTAAAGGTATCACCAAACGCCGATGCATCTCTCCGAAACACACTCAGTCCAAACTCAGTGCAAATCAGCACAGAGTCACCGTATATAGCGAGTCGATTGATGCTTTTGTTTGTCTGATTCGTGGTAGCAATGTCAAGGACGTAACGCCATGTGCCGTCCGCGGGGGTGAGAATATGGATTACTCCTGTTGAGGTGCCTGTCCAGACATCTCCCACAGGGTCAGCGGCAACGGCAGTGAGGTCGATGCTCTGCAATCCTTCGGCGTTGGTGAACTGGCGTTGCGTTGAGGTCCCCTGCACCCACGAAAACAAGCCACCGCTCGTTGCCGCCCAGACTGTCGTACCGCGGTGGGTAACGTCCCTGACGTCCTTCAACGAAGTGAAATTCCTCCACGTCCCAACGCCCGCATGTGACACGGTGGTGATGGCAAGGACTAGTACAGCGGTGTGCAACACTCGCTTCCTCATGGCCCCTCTTTGCTCGTGAGACGCAAACACAGCTGCGACGCTTGGTCTCAATGCTTCGAGCGCTTCCTCCCGGTGGTGAGTTGTTTGGATAGGTTCACCAGCTCGATGGCCGACAAGGCGGCGTCCCATCCCTTGTTGCCCGCCTTAGCTCCCGCGCGTTCAAGCGCTTGCTCCAGATTTTCAGTGGTAAGGATGCCGAACGCGACAGGGGTCCCTGTGGTCAGTGCAATCTGACCAACCCCGCGGGTGACTTCTGAGGCGATATAATCGAAATGCGGCGTCTCCCCGCGAATCACACATCCGAGGCAGATGACGCCATCGACCGTCCCTGATGAGGCAAGGCGTTGTACTACCTGGGGGATTTCGAAGGAGCCCGGACAGTAGACGACAGTGACACTGCTCTCCTGTGCCCCGTGCCGATACAGGCAATCCAAGGCGCCGTCCAGGAGGTGCTTGGTGACAATGCTGTTGTACCTGCTGACAACGATGCCAAATGTCAGTCCTTGTGCAGCGAGTTGACCCTGAAGTATCTGGACCATGAACCACCTCGTCTCATGCGTGTAGGTTTGTTGCTGCCAACGGGGGCAGCCGGGCTATGCGTACGGAGTTCCCCGGATCTCCGGTTACCGGCGGCGCAACGCGCTTTACAGCCGGTGCCGGATCACGGCAACCTGACTCTCCGGTACGTAGTACTTCCCAAGAGTGTCGTAATCGTTTCTCTTCCCTCCGTGAAAATCAGATCCGCCGCTTGCCAGTAGGAAGTACTCGCCGACGATCCCACTGTAGTATGCGACCCGTTCAGGAGAGTGTGAGGGATGAATCACTTCGATTCCATCTACGCCTGCATTGATGAGTTCCAGCAGCACGGTATCGTCGATGTTGTTGCCCGGATGTGCAATAAATGAAACACCTCCGGCTGACGATAGTAGCTCAATCGCTGCCTGGGGGGAGACTTGATACTTTTTTTCGTAGGCAGGCTTTCCGTAGCCGAGGTACCGACTGAAGGCCTCGTGGTATGTCTCCGTGAGTCCTTCCTCCAGTAGAGCATTGGCAATGTGTGGACGACCTACGGCTCCTATGCCGGCCTGCTCGAGAACCGACTGGATTGTCAGAGGAACGTCGAGATCGTTGAGCTTCTCGATGATACGCTCGGCACGCTTGAAGCGCTCCTGGCGAAAGAACTCAAGGTGCTCAAGCAAGGTGCCGTTTCTGTGGTCGACAAAGTATCCAAGAATATGGATGTCCCGATCGCCGATGCTTGCGCTGAGTTCTACGCCCGCAATGACTTCCACTCCGAGTGTCTTGCCGACGGCGATTGCTTCATCGACCGCTGCAACGTTGTCGTGATCGGTTATGCTGATGATGCTTAGGCCGGCTTCCTTGGCACGCTCCACCAGCTCCTGTGTAGACAACGACCCGTCGGAATGCTTGGTGTGCAAATGAAGATCCGCTTTGCCCTGCATGCCCGATCAGCTACGACGGAGAAAGAACACGTGGTTAGAGATATCGGCTTTTGAACTTCTCGTAGTCGTTGATGATCAACTTGCCCCGCTCGAGCTCGAGATGCCCTTCGCGAATGAACGAGTGGATCATACGAGAAATGGTTTCTCGTGAAGTCCCGGCCATATTGGCCAGATCTTGCTGCAACGGAAGCTCGTCAATTTCAACACGGCCCTTCCGAATCTTGCCGATATCATCGGCGAGCTGGACGACGACGTTCGCTACCCGTCCGGCCGCGTCCTTAAGGGAGAGACTCTTGATCTGAGCGTCGGCCTTACGCAGACGCATCGTCAACTCTTTCAACAAGGCAATGGCGACAGAGGGAAAGTCATGAAGCAGCTTGAGGAAGTCCCTCCGGTGGATCATGAACAACTCCGCCTTGGAAATGGCTACCACGCTTGCTGATCGCGCGAGCCCGTCCAAGATCGCCATCTCCCCGAAGAAATCACTTTCGCCGAGAATGGAGAGGATGACCTCGCGTCCATCGTCATCCATCCTCACCACTTTCACTTTTCCTGATATGATGACAAACAGGGCAGCTCCCGCCTCTTCCTCTAACAGGATTATGCTCCCCTTTTTGTACTTCTTTCGGACCCCAACCCGCGCAATCGTCTCGAGGTCCATGTCCTCGAGATCACAGAGAATCGGGACGTTCTTGAGGAAGCCGATTTCCTCTTTGACTGATGTCTCCAGGGGTGACCTCACTAGGATGGTTAGGAACGCGTTGGAAGCGTAAGTAAAGACCAGCCTAAAATCGAAGAAATATACCCGCTTGTGTGATGAAAGTCAAGGGATATCCCGTACCAGACAACGACTTACGGCATAGGGTCTTACTCCGATAGCAGAAAATAGGTGAACAGGGCGAACCCAATCTGCGTTGCCGCAAGGGTAATGCCTGCGGCTTTGTCCAGACGGTGGGTTTCTGACAACACTGCCGGGTCTCCCGTCTGGCTGTAGGCGATGAACCGCTCATCTGCCTGCGTTTTGAAATATGCCGCCGCAACCCCTGACAGCAGGGTGGCCGTGCCCGTGATATAGAGCTTCAAATTCCTCCCATTTCCAGAACCCCCGTCATCAAGAACAGGTAAGGCTAGAGCCTCCCGGGGCCAGACGGGCTTGAGTGCTGTCGTGAACGCGTCCTGATGAATGCTGTCGAGATCGACCGCGATCGGCTCGTAGCCGTCCTTCTGGATCCTGAGCGAAGCACCGGGTAGCTGCGCGGCAACTCTCAGAAGTAGCGGCGTGGTTCCGTACACGGAATCTCCCACTGAGACATGAGCTCCAAACGGCGACGAGGAAACCAGGAGCCGCCGGGGAAAATCGAAGTGGAGGCTTCGCGATTCCCCCGCACGGACAAGAATGGTGTCTGTGATTGTGGGAGTGAACCAGCTGGCAACGTCGGGATGCTGTGCCGTGAGTGCATGCGAACCAGGAGTCAGGCTGTCAAGCGTCAGTGGCGTGGTTCCCACTAGTCTACCATCCAGGATTATGCGGGCGCTGTCAGGGTCCGTCGTTATGCTGATCGATGCATGGGAAAGTGCAGGGACCTCTCCATTGCTGACCTGTGCAAACATCGCGGCAGGAAAGATGCTCGAGATAAAGAGATGCAATAGGACCAGAAACGTCTGACGGTGATGCATCATGGCTGACCTTCCCGAAATGCGAGGATCAGGTGTTCATCTGTGACGACGTACAACATTCGGTTGCCGATAGCTGCCGTGGTCTTTATTCTTCCGGTCGTCTCCTGCTTCCAGAGTATCTCGCCGTTCTGGGAGCTGATGGCGAACAGCTGCTTTTGAAGTGTACCTAGATAGATGGTTGGTCCTGCAGCAACGGCACTGGAGTTGATCACACCACCCAGGTCTGTCTTCCAGCGGAGACTCCCGTCCGAAATCTGGAGGGCGAACAGCAAACCCTTCGTATTGCCGATGACCACGAGCCCCTCGGTGACACACGGTCCTGCGTAGAAGCTGGCTTCTGTGGTTGACTTCCATAGAAGCTGACCTGAGACAGCACCGATGGCAAACAGATCCCCCTTGAGATTGCCTATGACCACGATGCTGTCCATCATTGTTGCAGGGGCGGCAATGCTCGCGCCTGTATCAAAACGCCAGCGTAGCTTCCCAGTAGCAGCCTCGAAAGCATAAACCCATCCATCTTCGCCTCCCAGGATAAGAAGGTTCTTCCCCGCAGCGGGGGAGGAACGAAATCCATTGCGTTTGGCGTTATCTGGGATCTCAAATTTCCACACGAGCTCGCCGTTGAACTTGTCTACGCAGAACACGGTTCCTTCGGTGTTTGCCACAAAGACGAAGTTGTCGAACACCAGAGGCGAGATTTCGAGATCTCCGCAGGCACGCGTCCAGCGCACGCGGCCTTCCATAAGGTCGAATGCCGAGAGCGACTCCTGCGTATTGGAACAGGCTACAATTGCACTATTTCCTGTGATGACGGGTGCACCTTCGATGGATTCCCCCAAATCCACCCATCCGATACGCTTCCCTGTGAACGCGTTGATTGCGTAGAGTTCACCCCGCATTGTGCCCACGACCACAAGACTGTCGACGAGTAACGGAGACCCTTGCCCCACGCCCGCGGAGACGTCCTGCTCCCAGGCCACCGTGAGCGGAGGTCGGACGATTTCTCCGGTGGCATTCGTGTGCGACGGATCTTTCCCGTACATCGGCCACTCCCACAGCTCATGCTTCAGCGCGCGGTCGATGTGTATCCCGGCACAGTGTGACATGAAAAATGAACAGAGCATGGCAAGGAAGGCCATAGGGATGGTTCTACAATGGATGAGCATCGTACGCATCAAAAATCCCATCCGAAAAAGAACTGATGAAAAAGCCCGTCTTGGAACTGACTGAGGTTGCGCTCGATGCGTTTGCCGAGATCGTACCGGAGGACAAGCACCCCTCCGAGGTTCAGACGAATTCCGCCTCCCACGCTTCCTAGGGTTTCCCTGTAATCCGTGTCCCAAGCGCCGCCGGCGTCAACGAACAGGGCACCACGAATAGACCAGAAGCTGACGCCTCCAAACGGGAATCTGATGGCAAACTGGTCGATGAACGGGAAGCGAAGCTCCTGGCTAATGAGCCATAGCTTCTCCCCTCTGATGCTCCACCGCGAGTAGCCTCGCAGGTCCCAGCTGCCGCCCATGAAGAACCTCCGAGATTCCTTCCCTTTGTTGTAGAAGATCCAAAAACGAGAGGCGAATGCACTCCGCTGCGCGAGCCGGAAATAGTGACGGTAGTCTGCAAGCACCGTATAGTAGTTGACATTCGAGTACTGAACATCTGAGGTAAAGGCAAGCGTCACGTTGAATCTGCTCCCATCCAGCGGCCCCGTGGGGCCCCACAACGAGTTGTCATGCGTGAATGCTACCGAGTTGGACACCAGGAGGGCTTTGCGGTCCTCAATCGTTCCGGTGACCTCTTTGTCCGAATTGGTAATACTCACCGATGTCTCGATGCGTTGGAATTTTGAGAGGGGATAGCTCAGTGCGAAATAGCCACCATGGGCGCGTTCGAAAAAATACTCGTCCTTGTCGGTCAGGTCGTAGCGTCGGCCCGAAAAGCGGTAGATGCCGTACGCATAGCTCGTCCGTTGACTGAGTGAGATGCGGGAAATGGCGAGGTTGAAACTGGAGAGGATCTCGCCCTGCGACTGTGCCGTATTGTATAGCAGAAAATAGTACTGGTCGTTTCCAAGAATATCACTCAAAGCAAGGAACGCTCCCCCTGTTGTCCCGAACACCGGGTCGGTGGAGATGGCACTCTGGGCAATGTCCAAACTGTAATCGCCCGTGTATTTGAACGATTTGGCTTCAGTCAGACCGGTGACCGAGCGGGCTTCCCACGGATTCTCCTTGGCATTGATATTTACTACCGCCACTGTGGTTGCCGAATCGTACGCGGAAAGGATATTCTTGAGCGCCTTGATCTGGAAACTGAACTTCTCAAATGCAGCAAAAACGAGGTCTCCCGAACGTGTCCACGTTGGATCAAAAGCAGCGGTGACGAAATGGGTGACCTTTCTCGTGGACCTGGTGCCGGCGACCTGCGGGTTCATGTCCATGATCCAGATGTTTTGGGCACCATCGGCATCGCTGGTAAAGGCGAGTTTTGAGCCATCCTTCGACCAGGCGGGGGAGATTGCATTGTCTGCACCATAGGTGAGGTATTCAATGGTTCCCGTGACAACGTCGTAGAGGAAGAGATTGTACGTCCCGTTCTTCCCAAAGGCGGTTCTGTCCGAGCTGAAGACGATCTTGTCGCCCCTCGGGGACCATGCCGGATCACGGTCGTCGTAGTAATCGTTGGTCAGTTTCCGCAGCTCACGTGTCTCGGTATTGAGTATGTAGAGATCATTGTTCCCGGACATGTCGATGGAAGAAAAGACAAGCTGCTTGCCATCAGGTGCCCAGGACGTCGAGCCGATGTTCACGATGTCCTTAAATCGGAATGTCTGGATGACTGTATTGTTGATAACATCATACAGATGGAGGGCATCATTTTCCCCGCTCTTGGTCACAAAGGCAAGCACACCGTAATTGTTGATGTCGATGCGACTGCGGAAGGGGTGGAACGCCTCAAATTCGTTTGTTTGTTCTCCCTCGACGACATTGGTGCCAGAGTCCTCCGGATCCTTTGCGTCAAGATTCTTTCTGTAAATGCCCGTGTATCCTGTACGGTTGCCGATGAAGTAAACTTCCCGCGTGGAATCGTATTCGAAGACGACAGGCTTGAAGTTGAACCCATCCTTGACCACACTTCGTGTCACGACACTGGGAGCGTCGGCGTGAGCAAGGAGAGGGTAGTACTCCTTTTTGAGAGCGTACAGCCATTCCTCGTCGAATTGCTTGTAGTTCTTACCAATGGTGATGTTGAATATCTCGCTGAAGGAGGTTTCTTTCCAGAAGTTTTCGAGCAGGAGCAGAATCTTCTCTTCGCCATACCTGCTGGCGAGATAGTCCAAGGCCTTCTGTCCCTCTTTATACATGAGGAATGAGCCGAAAATCTGGTCCATGTCGCTGAGACCGACGACGATATCGTTCAGCACGGCGTCGCGCATTACCATCTCGGCCTGCGTGTCCCAGTCCGTGGACCAATACTCTGCCAGCCCTTCGACAAACCAGAGGGGAGGAAAACGGTCCTGGGGTTTCCTGTGATCGGTGAGAATTCGGGTGATTTTGCTGTGAGTGAAGACGTGAACGAGTTCGTGTCGGATGACGTGCCGGAACTGTGCCGTTGAACCGTCGGAAGGGATGACCACTCGGCCCTTAAGGAACTCAAAAAATCCGCCGACCCCCTCAGGAATGAATCCCGGCGTGGTGTTCGTTTGCTGAAAATGAAGGTGTGAGCTGTAGAAAATGAGGGGAACACGGTGGTTCAGGGTGTGATTGAATTTGGTCTCCAGATCGGTGTAACTCTCTTCAGCAAAGAAGGCCCCCCGCTCCGCCAGCTCCTTCATTTCAGGGTAGTAGTAGATGTCGAAGTGCTCTGTCTT
>Ga0153915_10003753_pt1 | contig 13959 bp, 9 predicted proteins | sample Opewatmetagenome_2_FD_107003 | JGI IMG/M metagenome (GOLD analysis project Ga0153915, IMG submission 107003) | Freshwater wetland microbial communities from Ohio, USA - Open water 3 Core 3 Depth 3 metaG | ecosystem: Environmental > Aquatic > Freshwater > Wetlands | place: USA: Ohio, Lake Erie... | reverse complement strand
GAGCTCACCCATGCGCTGCAGGACGAGACCCTGAAGCTCGACAAGCGCCTGAAGGAATGGAAGGACAACGGCGACCGGGCGCTCGCTCTCGAATGCCTGCTCGAAGGGGAAGCGACCCTCGTCATGGTGCGGGTCGCTCTGGCGGGAATTCCGGGGGCCGACGCCAGCGCCGAGGAGCTGCTCGCGCCGCTGCTTTCCGCCGGCGCGCTCGAGCGCTCCGGCGTACCGAAGGACATTCCCGACTACTTCGTGGACCAGCTCTTCTTCCCCTACGCGGACGGGACCGCTTACGTGCGGCGGGTCCTCAAGGCGAAGGGGTGGAGCGGCATGGACCGCCTCTGGAAGAATCCTCCGCAATCCACCTCCGAGATCCTGCACGGCGGGGCCGCCTTCACGCCGGAGGAGAATCTGCTCCCGGCGAAGCCCGAGAAGCTCGCGCCGCCGGGATCCCGCTTCCTCTACGCCGACACACTCGGCGAATGGACCCTGCGTTTCCTGCTGCGCCGCGCGCTCGACGAGGACGAGGCCGACTCGGCCGCGGCCGGCTGGCGCGGAGATCGGATCGCGTTCTTCGCGTCCGGACAGACGATCGCCTACCTCTGGCGCGTCCGGCTGGACTCCGCGGAAGCCGCGGAGAAATTCGAGACGGCGTGGAAGAAGGCGCGCAAGAAGAGAGAGAACTCCCTGCGAAACGGGCGCGACGTGCTGGTGGCTTCCGGGTTGCCGAAGTGGCCCGACCTGCCGGGCCTCCCCTCCGGGAAGTAGCGGGCGCCAGGCCGAGATTCGCCCGAATCCCGAGCACCCCTTCCTCGAGCCGACCGCTTCGCCGCCGATTCCCTCAACGAGCCCGCCGGCTCGAAAAGACGATCCGCGCGGCGTCCGGAGGCGAAGGCCTTCCTGTCCTGATCACCGGATCTCCCTCAGCCCGCCGTCGGCTGGAGGGCGAGGGGAATCAGGACGAACATCTGGATGGAGTCGAAGACGCCGTGCGCGATGATGCAGGGAAGCACGTTCCCGTAGATCGCGAACGCCGCGGAGAGCACGGTCGAGATGACCAGGATACCCACCAGCACGAGCGGCTGGCCGTATGCGCCGTGCGCGGCGGTGAACATCAGCGTCGCGGCGAGCGCGCCCACGCGCGGCTGGAGGAAGGAACGGAAGAAGAGCTCCTCGACGATCATCGCCGAAACGACGATGAGAATGCGGATGGCGAGAGGCTGTCCCACGAGCCAGACGATCGTCGGCGAGACCTCGCGGGCGGGAGCGGACGCCTCGCTGCGCCGCACGACGTACCAGAGGCCGATGACGATCAGGAGCGCGACGATCGCCAGGAGCCAGCCCGCGAACCCGATCAGGAAGCCGGCCCCGATGTCCGCCGCGGGGCGCGTGCTCTTGAGTTTCAGGAAGTCCGCGACCGAGTGTCGCCCCGAGAGCGCGTAGTAGCACGCGAGAAAGAAAATGAGCATCAGGTGCACGGCGAAGAGCGAGAGGAGGGTCAGGTCCTTGGTCTCCGGCTGACCCCCCGCCAGGCCTCCGGCAAACGGAATGGCCACCGTCAGGAGAAGAACGGCCGCGAGCAGCGCCACGGCCGCGGTCCTCTTCCCGGGCTGCGTGAAACCGTCCTGCTCGAAAACGGCCCGGGAGCGAGCGCGCGCGAAGGAGAGCAGGATGCCGCCGCACCCGGCGGCGAGCAGCAGGGCGAAAACCGGACTGTTCATGCCCCTCTGGATCCCCCTGTCCTCGAGCTTCCGGGCGCCGAGAGGCGAAGCGGTTCGACCGGAGGAGACCGAGCGTCGTCAGCGTGCCCGAGACGATCGAGCGGCGCAGGATACAACAAAACGCCGGCGCAGGTTCGAGCTCGGGCCGCGGGATAGACTCGCCGGGACGATGGCCGCTCCGCGCAGCACGCCGTCCGCGCTTCCGCTGGAGGTCCGCGACGTCACCAAGGCGTTCGGCTCCCGGTCGGCCCTGGACGGCCTCACGCTCACCATCCCTCCGGGAGAGATCTTCGGGCTTCTCGGGCCCAACGGAGCCGGCAAGACGACTCTTGTGCGCGGTGTAGCCGGGCGGGTTCTGCCGGATGCGGGGACCGTGCTCCTCTTCGGACTCTCGCCCTCCGATGCCCGGGCGCGCGCGTTGCGAGGCTGGGTGCCCCAGGAGATCGCTCTCTACCCGCTGCTCTCGCCGCGCGAAAACCTCTGGACTTTCGGGCGCTACCAGGGGCTTTCGGGGGATGGGCTCGAGTCGGCCATAGAGCGCAATCTCGAGTGGATCGGCCTCTCCGACCGGGCCAACGAGCGCACCGACCGCCTCTCGGGGGGCATGAAGCGGCGCTTGAACATCGCCGCCGGCACGATCCACGGCCCGAAGCTCCTCCTTCTCGACGAGCCGACCGTCGGCGTGGACCCGCAGTCGCGCGAGCGCATCTACGCCATGATCGGAGAACTGAAATCGCAGGGCGTTTCGCTCCTCTACACGACCCATTACATGGAGGAAGCCGAGCGGCTCTGCGACCGGATCGCCATCATCGACCACGGGAAGATCATCGCCTCCGGAACCAAGGACGAGCTCGTGCGGCAGACCCTCGGGGCCGCGCAGACGGTCGCGATCGAGAGCGAGACGACCATTCCCGACAGCGTCCGCGACGCCTTGAAGAGGTTCGGGGCGGCCGTGGACGGAACGCGTGTCCGGGGCCTTGTCGAGGATCCGGCCGTGCAGATCCGGGAGATCCTGCAGGTCTTCCACGATGAGGGGGTCCGCATCCGCGACCTGACTCTGACGAGCGCCACCCTCGAGCAGGTGTTCCTCCACCTGACGGGAAGAGAGCTGCGAGAATGATCTTCGCCATCGTCCGGACACATCTGTCGCGGCTGCGCCGGGATCGCGCCGCCTTCGTCCTCGCCTTCGTCGTGCCGATCGTCTTCTTCTCGATCTTCGCCGGCATTTTCGGAGGATCGCGCGGCGGCACCCGGCGGATCACGCTCGCCGTCGTGGACGAGGACGGAAGCGAAACCTCCGGCCGCCTGGTCGCCGCGCTGAAGTCCGAAAAGGGACTGGCGGTCGTCTCGGGGAACGTCGCGGAGGGACGCGGGTCCGAGACTCCGTTCGACCGCGCGTCGGCCGAGGAGGCCGTGCGGGCCGGAAGCCTCCCCGTGGCCCTGATCATCCCGAAGGGGTTCGGGCAGACTCCGATCCGGTTCGGCGCCTCGGCGCGCCGCCCGAAGCTCGAGCTGCTCGCGGACAGCTCGGATGCCGTCGCGCCGCAGGTGGTCTCCGGCCTCCTCCAGGGGATCGCCGCCACGGCGATGCCCGAGGTCATGGCACGCACCGGCATGGACGAGCTGGAGCGGTGGGGAGGACCCCTGACCCCCGAGCAACGGTCCAGGATGGAAGCGAGCCTCCAGTCCCTGCGCAGCCGGACGGCTCCCGGCGCTCCGCGGGGCGGCGCGGCGGCCGCCGGGCTCGTGGACGTCGAGGTCAGGGACATCCTCGGCCAGACGAAGAAGAACCCGACGTCGGCCCTCCTCGCGGCGGGACTCGGCGTGATGTTCCTGCTCTTTTCGGCTGCGGGCGCTGGAGGAGCGTTGATCGAGGAGGCCGAGAGCGGCACGCTCGACCGCGTCCTCTCGACGAACGTCTCGATGGGTCGGCTCCTTCTCGGTAAAGCCACGTACCTCTCGGGCGTGGCGGCAATACAGCTCTTCATCATGTTTCTCTGGGGGGAGTTCTTCTTCGGTGTCGAGCTGCACCGGCATCTGCCGGGGTTCATCGTGATGACCGTCGCCACCTCCGCCGCTTCTTCCTGTTTCGGCCTGGTGCTGGCGGCGATCTCCCGCTCGCGCATACAGCTCGTGGCCTTGTCGAACCTGCTGATCCTGGCGATGTCGGCGCTCGGCGGCAGCATGGTGCCGCGCTACCTGCTCTCGGACACGATCCAGAAGCTCGGGCTCGTGACGATCAATGCCTGGGCGATCGACGGCTTCATGAAGGTCTTCTGGCGCGACGAGCCGGTCACGCAACTCTGGCCCCAGGCCCTGGTCCTCCTGGCGGCGTCGGTCGTCCTCTTCGGTCTCGCCCGGCGCCTCGCCCGCCGCTGGGACGTCGCGTAAGAAGGAGACGGGGGAGAGCAAGCAGGACCGGGGATGGACCCCCTGGGCGCCTTCCGCGGATCCGGCTATGATTCCCCGCCGATGAAGCGGCTCTCGGTTGCCTTGATCCTGCTGGGCGCGGCGAGCGGAAGGCTCTCCGCTCAGGTCTCCGTCGTCCTTCCCGACTTCGGGACGGTCCGAGCCGGGGAGACAGCGACGATCGAGTGGCGCGGGCTGCCGGAGGAAGTCGAGGAGCTCGAGCTGCTCTTGACCGTCGAAGGCCGGGATCTCCCGATTCGCCTCACGCCACAACTCGCCGCGCCGGCGAAGCTGGTTTCGTGGAGCGTCCCGAACCTGCCCTCCCGGCGCGCGCGGCTCACCGTCCGCTTCGGACTGGACGGCGAGGAGATCGAGAGCGCACCGAGCGCCCCCTTCGAGATCCTGCCGGCGGAGAACGGGCCGCCCGCCGTGCTCACGTTCCGCGAGGGCGAATGGTGGGTCCAGGAGGGCTCCGGCGGTTCCCTCGCGGGGTCGTTGGGAGCCGCTCCCGGCGGCGATCGCGTGCAGGAGGACCGGGAAGCCCCTCCCTGCGCCGGTTTTTCGCCGTCCATCTGGACAGAGCGCAGATCTTCGGCGACCAACTCGCGACTTGGCGCGCTCCCGGCCGCATCCGCTCGCGCCCGGCTCTTCCTCGCAAGCAGGCCGACCGCCATTCCCGCCCGCCTGTGAAGCGCGTTCCTTCCTGATCCTGCTCACGAGAGCAGGGGAACCTTGCGGTCCCCCGAACCCGGACCTCAAACAGAAAGGAACGAAACATGAAATGCTCGATTCGGGCCTGCGCCCTCGCAGGCCTGGTGCTCCTCCCTGCCGCGCGTGAAGCGCGGGCGCAGGCCTCGCCGGCTCCGACGGCCACCGAAAAGGTCGTCGTGTCCGCGACCAAGGTGCCGGAAGACCCCGTCGACGTGCCTGGAGCCGTCTCGGTCGTCACGGGGGAGGAGTTGCGCCGGCGTGGTGCCCGCACCGTGGCCGACGCGCTGCAGGACATCGCCGGTCTCGACACGGCCAACGGTTCCGACAACGGCTCGCGTGTCCCCAACGTCGGCTTGTGGGGCTTGAAGGAGTTCGACGCGCTCCTCGTCACGGTGGACGGCGTCCCGGTGGGCGGGCCGTTCAATCCCTCCCTGACGCAAATCCCCGTCGAAGACATCGAGCGCATCGAGGTCGTCCGGGGCCCCCAGGGAACCCTCTACGGAGTTTCCGCCTTCGCCGGAATGATCCAGATCTTCACCCGGCGCGGCGGCGCCGGAGGATCCATCCGCGCGGGCGGCGGCTCCTTCTCCGACCGCTTCGCCAACGCCAACTACTCCGCGGCCCTCGGGAAGGACTTCACGCTGCGGGCGTTCGGCTCCATGGCTCGCGGCGACGGCTGGCAGGACCGCACCGATTACTCGAGCGACCGCTTCGGCGTGTCCGGCCAGAAGAAGTGGGGCGCGGCCACGCTCGACGTCAATCTCTCGGCCTACCGCGACACGCAGCATTTCGGCTCGCCGCTGCCCGTGGACGCGGGGCAGCCGGTGCCCGGCTTCCTGATCGACCGCAATTACTCCGTGGACGGGGCTCGACTCGATCACCGTGTCTATGCGCTCTACTCGACGCTCTCGGTCCCGCTCGCGAGCGCGTTGAGACTGGAGAACACGCTGGGGGTCTCGCGCGACGACCAGATCTCGGTGCGCTCCTTCATCGGAGAATCCGACGGCACGACCGCCGGGGCGTCGGGCGTGTCCTTGAAGCCGCGGGAGACGACCGTCTTCGACGACGTCCGCGCCGTGTCCGAGTTCGCCGCGGCCGGCAAGCACCGGCTGGTCGGCGGCGCCGCCGTGACCTGGGGAAGGACGACCGCCGACGGACATGGCTTCGACTTCGACCTCACTCTCGGGCCGGCTCCCGTCGTCCCGAAGCTCGGAGACATCCCCCCGGGCGACAATCGCAACTTCAATGACCGGAGGACCTTCCTCGGCGTCTACGTCAACGACGAATGGACTCCGGTTCCGAGGCTGACTTTCACCGGGGGCGCCCGCTACGACAACGTTTCCGAGTCCCTGCACGTCTTCCAGCAGGAGATCGGCACCCCCGCTCCCGACATCGTCGACGACAGCCGCCACGATGGCCAGTTCTCCGGCGGCGTCTCGGCGCTCTTCCGGGCCTTCGAAGCCTCCTCGGGGCCCGTCAACACGGTGAACGTCTACGTCTCGGCCCGGAGCGCCTTCAAGCCGGCGGCGCCGAACCTCTCGGAAGCGGAGTCGGCGAAGATCCTGGACCCCGAGCGGACGCGCTCGGGCGAGATCGGCGTCAAGACCCGGTGGCTCGACCGAACGCTCTCCCTCGACGTCTCCCTCTTCCACATGATTTTCGAGAACCTGGTGGTGAGCGTCCCGGACGCGAACGGCGAGCCGTCGCTGACCAACGCGGGCAGCGAGCGATTCCAGGGAATGGAGGTCGAAGCGAACTACCTCCCCCCCTTCGCGGAAGGCCTCTCGCTATCGGCCGGTTACGCCCACCACGACGCCCGCTTCATCCGATTCTCCTTCTTCACGCCCGAAGGGGACCTGCGCGTCGTGGACGGCAAGCGGCTGGAGCTCGTTCCCCGCGACCTCTGGAACCTCGGGATCGCTTACACAAGGCGGCTCGGACCCGGCGCCTTCCTGGCCGTGCGCCACCAGTCGCAGCGCCCCTTGAACCGCCGCAATACGTTCTTCACCGATCCGTTCTACGAGACCGACGCCGGCGTGTCCTGGGAATTCCCCTTCGGCCGCATCGCCGTCGTGGGCCGGAACCTCGGCGACAACCGCCATTATGTCGCCGACAGCGAAATCGGCGACAGCCAGTTCTACGTGGCTCCGCCGCGCCGGTTCACAGCGGAGCTGACCTGGAAGTTCTAACGTCGCTCCGGCTGCGCGAAGGACCTGCGCCCTGCGGGCGCACCGCCGAGCGACTCGGCCGGATGCGGCCTCGATCGCTCGCCTGGTCCTCGCTCCGCCTTCGCTCCCGCGGCGCGCGCCTCCTCCCTCGATTACCTCGGGAGACTTCGCGCGCCGCGAGCTGTTTGAGGAGTGCCGCGGAAAACATCTATGCCTTGAGGTGGATCGGACACGTCGGAAGTATCGTGGTCAAAGGAAGCGATGGTCTTCCGAGGAGTAGGCCGCTGGTGGAAGCAGAATAGGGGGATGAAGAGAGTCCTCCTTTTCACGATTGTTCTTCTCAGCGGTCCGTTTCTTTGCCTGGCTGAGCCCTTCCCCGAGCCCACGTCGGGCGACTTCGCTCTGAAGAACTTCCGGTTCGTCGGCGGCGAGAGCCTGCCGCAGTTGATGATCCACTACCGCACCCTGGGAACTCCGCGGCGAGACGGCCATGGAGTCGTGCGGAACGCGGTCCTGATCCTCCACGGGACGACCGGCTCCGGGAAGGCTTTCCTCTCGGAGAACTTCGCCGGCGTCCTCTTCGGGCCGGGGCAGCTCCTCGACGCGACGAGGTATTACCTGGTGTTGCCCGACGGCATCGGCCACGGCGAGTCCTCGAAGCCGTCGGACGGCCTGCGCGCGCGGTTCCCCCGCTACACCTACGACGACATGGTCGAGACCCAGTACCGACTGCTGACAGAAGGGTTGCACATCAACCACCTGCGCATGGTGGTGGGGACCTCCATGGGAGGAATGCACGCCTGGGTGTGGGGAGAGAAACACCCCGACTTCATGGACGGCCTCGTCCCGCTCGCCTGCGTCCCCGCCCGGATCGCCGGGCGCAACCGCGTGTTCCGGAAGATGGTTTCTGACGACATCCGCGGCGATCCGGATTGGAAAAACGGCGACTACGGGTCACAGCCTCGCGGCTTGACCGCCGCCCTGCAGGTTCTTCTCTTCATGGTCTCCAGCCCGTGGCAGTGGCAGAAGTCCGCGCCCACGCCCGACGAGGCGGACAGGTTCCTCGCGGAGCAGATGCGCGCCCGCGGATCCCGTGCCGACGCCAACGATTTCCTCTATGCCTTCGAGGCCTCGCGGGACTATGACCCCTCCCCCCACCTGGAGAAGATCACCGCCCGCGTCCTCGCCATCAACTCCGCCGACGACGTCGTGAACCCGCCGGAGCTGGGTCTGATGGAAAAGCTCATGCCGCGCGTGAAGAAAGGGCGCTACGTCCTGATCCCGACCGGCCCCGAGACCCGCGGCCATGTCACCCATTCCTGGCCAGCCGTGTGGCAGGAGCCCTTCAAGATGTTCCTCGCAGAGCTTCCGGAGCGCTGACGAATCCGAGCTCTCGTCGGCGTTTCGTTTCGTAGGGGAGGGCTTCAGGCCCTCGCGCCCCGGCAAGATTCGCCACATCGTGGAGACCGCCGTACCTCCGAAGGCGATGGATCTCCGGCGATCGAACGTGCGATCTCCGCGTCGGTACGGTCGCCGTCTCGACGCCGCGATACAACCGAGAGAGGCGGGCGGGCGCAAGGCTCGCCCCCACGAGCGCGGACACCACAGGCCGGCGCGAGGCGCGTCCATTGGGCGTGCCGCACCGGAGGCGCTGGACCTTTTCGTTGACCTGCCGGTTGGAGCGAAATACGCTCCGCGGCGAAGGAAACCCGAATCAGGAGGTCATCCGTGCGTATCTGCCGCATCGCGTCATCGACGCTCCTTTGCGCGCTCGCCGCACTGCCGCTCGCCGCCGACGAACGCCCAGCGCTGACAAAGGAGCAGGAGCGAGCCAGGTTCCACCCCCGCCGCCTCGGAATGGAGCCGGCGGCACGGCAGGCCGCCTTCCAGAAGCGCCTCGATATGGAGAAGGCCTCGCTCCTCTCCGCGATCCGGTTCCGCAACGTGGGCCCGGAGGTCCAGGGAGGCCGCGTCGTGGAGATCGCCGCGCCGGCCAACCATCCCGATTCGCTCATCGTCGCCTTCGCCTCCGGAGGCCTCTGGCGCACCGACGACCGAGGCGGCGCCTGGACTCCCCTCTTCGACGAGCAGCCGACGCTGACGATCGGCGCCTTCGCGCTCGCCGATGCCGACGGCAAGACGATCTACGTCGGAACGGGCGAGTCCAACTCCAGCCGGACTTCCTACTCCGGCACGGGCATGTACCGGACATCGGACAGCGGGAAGACCTGGCAGCCGATCGGCCTCGCCGACACGCACCACATCGGCAGGGTCCTCGTGGACCCCCGCGATCCGAACACCGTGTACGTCGCGGCGATCGGGCACCTCTACACCGAGAACTCCGAGCGAGGCGTCTTCGTCACGCGCGACGGCGGGAGGAGCTGGGCGAAGACCCTGTACGTGGACGACCGCACGGGCGTCATCGATCTGGCGCAGGACCCGAAGAGCCCCGACGTCCTGTACGCCGCGACGTGGGAGCGCGCGCGCACCGCGGCGAACTTCCTGGAGAGCGGACCGGGCAGCGGCATCTGGAAGTCCACCGACTCGGGGAAGACCTGGAAGCGCCTCTCCGGCGGCCTGCCGTCGGGGGCGACCGTCGGGCGCATCGGTCTGGCGATCGCCGCTTCCCGCCCGCAGACCGTCTACGCCCTTCTCGACAACCAGGCGCGGCGCCCCGACTCGGAGATCTTCGACGAGGAGACGCCGCCCGGAGAGCTGACGCCGCGGCGCTTGAAGAAGCTCGACGCGGAGGGCTTCGCGCGCCTGGACGACGCCGTGATCGGGAGGTTCCTCCGCCGCAACGGCTTCCCGGACAGCATGAAGCCGGCGAGGCTCAAGAAGGACGTCAAGGCCGGCCGCATCACGATCGCCGACCTCGTGGCCTACATGCGGGACGCGAACCGGGAGCTGTTCGAGAACGACCTCGTCTCGGCCGAGGTCTACCGCTCCGACGACGGGGGCGCCAACTGGAGGCGCACGCACGACGGGCGCATCGAAAAGGTCTTCTTCAGCTACGGGTATTACTTCGGGCGCATCGCGGCGGACCCGGCCGACCCGGAACGCGTCTACATCCAGGGCGTGCCGATGCTCACGTCCACGGACGGAGGAAAGACGTGGAAGGGGATCGGAGGCCGCGGCGTCCACGGGGACTTCCACGCGATCCACATCGATCCGAAGGCGCCGCAGCGGCTCGCGATCGGCAACGACGGCGGCATCAACGTCTCCTACGACTACGGCGAGACCTGGACGAAGCTGAACAACCTGCCGGTCGGCCAGTTCACCCTCCTCGCCGTGGACAGCGCCGATCCCTACAACATCGTCGGCGGCCTCCAGGACAACGGGGTGATGCGAGGCCCCTCGACGTACCGGTTCGGAAAGACCGATCCGCAGGCCTGGAAGTCCATCTACGGCGGAGACGGCGGCTGCGTCGCCATCGATCCGAAGGACCCGAACACCGTTTACGCGGCGCTCCAGTTCGGCATCGCCGCGCGGCTGAACGTGAAGACGGGCGAGCGCAAGAGCATCCGCCCCAGGCCCGAGCTTTCGGCGAAGAAGAAGGAGAAGCCGCTGCGGTACAACTGGATCGCGCCATTCCTCCTCTCGCCGCACTCCCGCGACATCCTCTACTACGGCACTAACAAGCTCTACCGCTCCTTCGACCGCGGCGACACCTGGACCGCCATCTCCGGGGACCTGACTTCCAACCCCGAGCAGGGGGACGTCCCCTTCGGGACCATCACGACGATCTCGGAGTCGCCGAAGAAATTCGGCGTCCTCTACGCGGGAACCGATGAAGGGAAGGTCTGGGGAAGCCGGGACGGCGGCGCGAGCTGGACGGACCTGTCAAAGGGCCTCGCGAGGGACCGCTGGGTCACGCGCGTGATCGCCTCGAGCTTCGACGAAGCCACCGTGTACGTCACCCAGTCGGGATACCGCAATGACGAGTTCTCCGCCTACGTCTTTCGCGCGACGGACTACGGCAAGACCTGGCAGTCGCTCGCCGCGAGCCTTCCGGCCGAGCCCGTCAACGTCATCCGCGAGGACCCCAGGGCGAGACACCTGCTCTATCTCGGCACGGACTCGGGAGTCTTCGTGTCCCTCGACCGCGGCGCGACCTGGACGGCGATGGCGGGAGGGCTGCCGCGGGTGGCCGTCCAGGACCTCGTCGTCGAGCCGAAATCCGGGGACCTCGTCGTCGGGACGCATGGCCGGAGCGTCTTCGTCGCCGAAGCCGCGCCGCTGCGCAGGGTGAAAGGAGGGGCCGCTTCCGATCCTCTGATCGCCTTCCCCGTCAAGCCCGTCAAGGAGAGCCTGCGGCGCGGATATGGCGAGAACCCGTGGACTCCTTTCTTCCGCATCGATCCGGCCGTCCGGATCGCCTACTGGGCGAAAGGAGGCGTGCCGGTCACCCTGGCGATCAAGGACGAGAACGGAATGCCCTGGAAGGAGATGGACGGGACGTCGGTCCGGGGAATGAACGTCCTCGAGTACGACCTTTCGGCCGACGCGAAGCTCGCGGACGCGGCGGAGGCGAAGGCGCGCGAGAAGGCGCTCGCGCGAGATAAGGACCGCGAGAAGGAGAAGGAGAAGGAGTCGATTGAGAAGGCTGAGAGCGGGAAGGGGCCGCAACCGCCGGAGGCCGGCGGGACGCAGACGAACGGGAAACGCCCGGAAACAGCGGCGGCGGCAGGCAAGAAGGCGGCGGGAGACGAGGACGAGGACGAAGAAGAGGATTCCGGCAAGCCGGAGAATGAGCGGCCCGCCGCCGGTTCCGCCCGGCCGCTCGACCCCGGGCTCTACGAGCTGCTCGCCGACCCGCTGCGCGCGACCCGCAGGCGGTACCTGCCCCCGGGCAAGTACACCGTCGAGATCCGGAGCGGCCAGTCCGTCGAGAAGACGACGCTCAACGTCCAGGCCGAGAAAGAAACGCCTTTTGGAGGCGAGGACTGAGGAAGAGGTTCGAGGTTCCGGTTTTCGGGGCCTTCCGGGAGAGACGCGGAAACACCTCCCGGATGTCCCGAATCCGCGGCGGCATGAATCCTGCTCTTTGCTCCTCGCGACTGATCCGATCCCGCGGAACGGAGGGCTCCGGATGGGCTGGTTCGGTTGGAAAAAAACGACGGGCGAGCCCGACGCGCCGGAAGAGCCGCCGGCCCCGGCCGAAGAGCCCCGGCGCAGGATCGGCAAGTACGAAGTGATCGAGAAGATCGCAACGGGCGGTTTCGGCACCGTGTACAAGGCCTGGGACCCGATGATCCGGCGGCCGGTGGCCCTGAAGACGTGCGAGCTCCCCGACGCCGTCATGCGCGCGCGCGTCTTCCGGGAGGCGCGGCTGGCCGGTGGCCTGAAGCATCCCAACATCACGACGGTCTACGAGTTCGGCGTGGACGGGATCGTTCCCTTTCTCGCGCAGGAACTGCTCTCCGGGGAGGACCTCGACAAGGTGATTGCCCGCGAAGAGTCTCTGCCGATCACGGAAAAGGTTCGCATTCTCATCGACGTCGCTTCGGCGCTCGACCACGCGCACCGCGCCGGCGTCATCCACCGCGACGTCAAGCCCGCGAACATCCGGATCCTCGACAACGGGGACGTCAAGATCATGGACTTCGGTATCGCCAAGTCCCTCGACTCGACGACGAACATCACAAAAGACGGCACGGCGGTCGGCTCGACGAGCTACATGTCCCCGGAGCAGATCGTCGGGGAGGCCGTGGACTCCCGCACCGACATCTTCTCGTTCGGGGTCGTGGCGTACGAGATCCTGAGCGGCGTGAAGCCCTTCGCGCACGAGAAGCTCTTCCTCCTGCTCGAACAGATCGTCAAGGCGGAGCCGGCGCCTCTCTCGAAGGTCGCGCCGCGGGTTCCTCCCTCTCTCGTCGCTGTCGTGGAGCGCGCCATGCGCAAGAAACCGGAGGACCGGTTCGCCTCGGCGGGGGAGCTCGAAGCGGCGCTCGAATCCGTGATGCGGGAGCTCGGCGGGTTGCCCACCGGCGCCGAAGAAGCCCCGCGGGATCGGGAGGCCGCGGGACTCGATGCGCCGGTCCGCGACGCGATCCTGGATACGGCGGCCGAGACGGACTTCGACGACATCACGCGGCTCGCCTCCGCGCTGTGCGAGGCGCCCCTCGCTTCACTCTCTTTCGCCGATCGGGACCGCCTCTGGTTCAAGTCCACGGTCGGATTCGATCGGTCTGAAGTCCCGCTCTGGACGTCCTTCGGCGCCTGGGCGCTCGAAGAGCCGGATGTGCTCGTGGTCCGCGACACCGCCGAGGACGATCGCTTCTCCGCGGACCCGTTCGTCCGCGGCGCGCCGGGCGTGCGCTTTTACGCCGGCGCTCCCCTCAGGACGGGCGAGGGCCGCGTCCTCGGCGCGCTCTGCGTCATGGACCGCCAGCCGCGGGAATTGACGGCCGAGCAGATCGAGTCTCTGCGCGCCCTCTCGCGGCAGGCCGTGGCGCAGCTCGAGCTGCGGCGCTTGAAACGCGCGCAGGCCGGCGGGAACAGCGGGGCCGAACCCTCGGGAGTCTCTCCCCCGCCCCCCGCGGAGATCGAGCCATGACGCGCGGCGGCCGCTCCATCCTCGTGGTGGACGACGACGCGCGCGTGCGCGAGGCGGTCCGGGCCCTCCTCGACGCGGACGGTTACACCGTCGCGACAGCGGCCGACGGAGCGGAAGCGATCGAGCGACTGCGCGCAGGGGACGTTCGTCTTGTCCTCCTCGATCTTGCGATGCCGGGCATGGACGGCTGGCAGTTCCTCGCCCGCCGCGAAACGGAGAGCGGCCTCGCGCGCACGCCCGTGGTGCTTCTGTCCGGCCTCCCCTTCATCCAGGACGCGCCCGGCGTCGCCGACTTCATCCGCAAACCGATCGAGCCCGGCCGTCTTCTCGATTGCGTCCGCCGCTTCTGCGGCGAGCCGGACTGAGCCGGGAAAGCCGGAATCATGCGAGTCCT
>Ga0153915_10003752_pt1 | contig 13960 bp, 8 predicted proteins | sample Opewatmetagenome_2_FD_107003 | JGI IMG/M metagenome (GOLD analysis project Ga0153915, IMG submission 107003) | Freshwater wetland microbial communities from Ohio, USA - Open water 3 Core 3 Depth 3 metaG | ecosystem: Environmental > Aquatic > Freshwater > Wetlands | place: USA: Ohio, Lake Erie... | reverse complement strand
TCCGCACGCAGCCGTATCGTTGATGATAATATCCGGGCACTTCTCTCTGACCTTGATGTTGAGTTCCTTGTACAGTTCAGGGTCCTGGGTCATTTGTGCCGGATTATCAGGGTTTCTCCTGTGGAGATGAACAGCGCTGGCCCCGGCCTTGTAGGCATCATAGGTCTGCTGCACCTGCTCGTCAATGCCTTCAGGCAGATTTGGATTTGCCTCCTTGCCGGCATTCCCGCCTGTTATCGCGCAGGTGACAATCATGGGGGCAAAGTCGCTCAAGCCGTATTTCCACATCTTTGATGTATAAAAATTGGTATCCTTGTAGTTCTCAACCAGATAATCCTTGATCTCACTCATTACTTTTTTCCCTCCTGTTCCGCTTTAACCCTCTCCATCTCGGCCTTCTGTTCATCGGTGAGGTTGCTCCAGGGCTTGTTGGAATGGGTGGGCTTCTCAATGGCTGTAACCATCATCTCAGCCCCGAAGGCATGTCGCAGTTCCTTGGACAGGGCTTCTTTCCATGGGGCCCTGAGCACCTGAGTCGTAACGCGTCTCATGGTCCGTTTGCCGCGCATCAGATGTCTTGCAATCTCCCAGGCGCGGTCATAGACTTTATCCTTGGGGAGAACCTCATTGACCATGCCGAAGTCAAGGGCCTTCTTCGCATCGATCTTCTCGCACATCAGCATCGCATAGTTAGCCCGCTTGATCCCCATGCATTCCCTGAAGGCGATCTGTATGCCGTCACCCGGAACCATGCCGGCCTCATAGTGGGGATCGATTATATAAGCGTCTTCGGACATAAGGGTAATATCACAGAACAGCGCCATCTCGGTGTGGAAGCCCGGGCCGTTGATGACGCCGATGGTGGGGACCTCCAGGTCAAATATAAAGCCTTCACAGATGTTGGTGCCGTCGTAATACATGTGGTCATAGATCATCCAGTCCCGGTTTTCTTCTTCATCAATTCCTGTTTCATCCTGACCGGCGATCCAGTTCTCGCCTGTACCGCCGAAGATAATAATCTCGTTATCCATGTCCTGGCCTGCATATGTGCATAATTGCCAGATAGCCCTATGCACCTGGGCGCTCCAGATGAGGGAGCCGCCGTTGGTGTGAAATTTAGCCTCCAGAATGCCGCCTTCCCTTTTGAGTGTAAAAAATTCCTTAAATTTAGGTGCGTATTCCTCCAGCGTGATGTGGGGAATAACATGTGGATGCTCTTTGTAACCGCCTCTGTCTCTTGGTTTTAATTTTCCCATGACCTTGCCTCCTTGTTAGATAATATGTTTAAGATTTTTATTTCGTTAATATTCAGTATTAATCAGGCAACTAAAAGTGGGCGACCGCCGGTCGCCCACTACATAACACCAGATCATTCGTTAATTAGACTTTTGACAATCTCAAATTTCAAATTTGCAATTTTAAATCTTCCTTTCCCATGCGCCTTGCGCCATGTGCCTTGCGCCTACTTTTTCGGTTCCACAATCTCGAATACAATTCCGTTCGTCTGCTTCGGATGTGTGAACATTACCCTGTCATCATTAATACCCTTCGGCGCTTTACCCATAACATTAATTCCGTTTTGAGCAAGATGCTCATCCTCAGCGTCGATGTCATCGGTGATAACTGAAATATGATGCAGTCCTTCTCCTCTTTTTCTGAGAAAGTCAGGGACTACCCCCTTGTCGCCACAGGGCGCCATCAGTTCGATTTTCAAGTCTCCAATACGTATAAGGGCTGAGGTCTGACCCAGAGCCTCAAAGGTCTTGCGACCTATCTCCTCAGCGCCGAATATGCGGGAGAACAGCCCCATTGTCTCATCAATATCCTTTACTACAATGCCGATATGGTTAAGCTCTTTAATCATGTTGAAGCTCCTTCCCTTTAAACAATGGAATACATGTTCTTCTGCCGAATCAATCTGTTTTCAAAATATTTATGTTGTGGCACAAGGCGCAGGGCATATGGCTCAAGGCGAAATTAATTTCACCAGGCCTTTCCTTGCGCCTTGCGCCCTGAGCCTTGCGCCTCTATACCGTAAGTATATGCATTGAACCCACTGCCGGCGAACTGAGGTTGACAAGTGCACCGCCCACCATCTGGGCAAGTCCGACCTTCGCGTCCTTAACCTGTCTCTTTTCTGCCTGGTCTCTGAGTTGAAGCGTAACCTCGCATATCACCCTTACTCCCGATGCGCCCAGGGGATGACCGAGGGATTGAAGTCCCCCGCTGGGATTCACCGGACATCTTCCGCCGATCTCTGCCGCCCCTGACCGGATAAAAGACATGGTCTCGCCTTTTTTGCATAGTCTCATGCATTCATAGGCGTAGATCTCCTCCGGTGAAAAGGCGTCGTGCAGTTCCACCAGGTCCAGGTCATCAGGGCCTATCCCTGCCTTCTCGTATGTCTTGTCCGACAGTAGTCCTATCAACGTGGCGTCAGTCAGTTCTTCATCCCATATTTCATAGGGCGCACTCAGCACGACTGAAGCCGCAATCTTCACCGGCTTTGTGGTGTATCTTGCTGCAATTTCACGAGTGCATACTATTGCCGCGGCGGCCCCATCCGATTGCGGGCAGCACATCAGCCTGGTGATGGGATCAGAAATCATCTTGGCATTGACAACCTCCTCTGCCGTCAACGGCACTTTATAATGGGCATAAGGGTTGAGACAGGCGTTACGGTGATTTTTAACCGAGGCATATGCAATGTCTTCAACGGTCAGGCCGCGTGTCTCCATAAGCCTTCGCGCATTGAGCCCTGCCAACGAAGGCATTGTTATCCCCATTGCACCGTTTAAGTCTCCCCTCGCCGTCGGGATGAGTCCTCCTGCCATGCTGCTTGTGGTCAAGGCTTCGGCCCCGACCACGATGCCTATATCATAAAAACCTGCCGCTATATCCTTCCAGAGCAGATGCAATGCCGTGCCACCGCTTGCGCAGGCATTTTCGGCATTATGCATCTCCAGGTTGGCAATGCCCACCCTCTTCAGGATATCCTCAATGGTCTGGCTTGCATCCACAACACGACTGCCATAAGCAACTTGAATTATGCGGGGATCAATCCCTGCGTCCTTTATAGCCTCAGCGGCAGCAATAGCCCCCAGCTCAACAGCCATAAAGTTTGGCTGCTTGCCGAACATGCTTTGTCCTACGCCCAGTACATATACGTCTCTCATAATAATGTTTCACTCCATTTTATTTTGTTTTAATCCATTTCCCACCGGCAGAGCCGACGGATTAGTTATAATTTTGTGACAGTAAGTTCTATCTTGCCAGAGTATTTTCCTGCTTTAATTTCTGTTTTAATGCCGTTAACCGTCATGGTCACTTTTTTGCCTTGGGGAGCGGTTACAGTAGAACCCTCTGCAATTGCAAGGCTGGTCAGGTAGGAGGTTCCGGTGACGGTCCAGGTGGAACCGTTGGTCAGGTTAACGATAACGCCGTTATTGACAGCCGGGCGCGCAGTATCGGTGATCGAGTGAAATAACGTATTATTATCTACTGTAATTTTAGGAGAGGGGTGATGAGATTCGGAAGCGGAGATCACACCCGTGATGCCGGCCTTGTTAAAGTTAAGTGCCATATTGAGTTTGTCGGTTAGTTTGCCCCAGCCTACAGAGTTGTAGAAGTCGCCCTTCAGGTCAAGGTTAGAGAAGTTTGCTGTTGCCGCATCCTTTGTGGAAGTGTTGTCGAAACCTTCAATAGCTTTAGGCGCTGATGCAGGCTCCTCGTAATAACCTTTACTGGACATATCTGCGGGCTGGTCATCAGACATCACCTGCATGATGACGCCGTTACCGGCGTTTATCCTGGCGCCCTTGGATCCGTCCATTTTGATCACTGCCGGCACGCCGGAGATAATGAAGGTGGACTTCGCTGTATTGAATACGGTACCGCCGTCAACAGTCAGGGGATTGCCTGATCTGTGCCACATAACCCCGTATTTTTTCGAGTTGATGACAGTGGATTTTTTGGTTATGGATTTAATTTCTTCCGCGGTCAGACCAAGTTTGAATTTCTCATTCATACCTGCTAAGGACTCGGGTGTGCTGTCGCCATAATAGACATCTCCGGAACCGATGACCGATGCAAAGGTAGCCATATTAAACTCGCAACCGTAATAAGCTACGTGGGCATCAGGGTCGTTATAATTGCCGTATCCCTCTTCTCCGGTGATATTGACCTTACAGTTGACGACATTGAGATAAGCTCCGCTTGTACCGTCTGTGGATAAAGCTCCCCAGCCCTCTGAGGATATAGTGGAGTTGATATAGGTGGCATTACCCGCGCCCATCAGGCTGGTGGCGCGGACATTGCCCTTCATGCCTGATATCCAGAGCGTTGACCTCATCTGGGACGTGTCCATGGAGGCTACATAGCCAGGGGGCAGCACGCCGTTCCTGGTCTCTATGTTGGAGTTTTTAACGACTACCTCGCTCCCGCCTTTAGCGATGATGCCGGCGCGGACCACGCCCTGGGTCTTGATAGTAACGTTGTCCATGAAGAGTTTGGTGCCTTTGCCGTCGGCTACGATGGCCGAGCCGTAACCTTGGAAGTCGCTGCGACCGTCGCCGAAGAAGTCGATTTTAACGTTTTTGATATTATATACCCCGCCGGCTGCGTAGATGCCGTTAAAACCGGTGCCGCCAGGTGAAGTTGCATCTTTGTACAATGTCCCTTTTGATTTGATCTCAATGTTATTAATGTCAAAGCCGGCCGGTTTTTTACCTTTCACGGCAGCTAAAACGGATTTATCATAATCAATGCCCTTTGCATCCAGATACAGTGCCTGACGAATAGGGTAGATAGTAGGTGATCCTCCTCCGGCAGCGCCAGCGCCACCGGCAGCACCAGGCATACCACCACCGGCTCCGGGAGCGCCTCCAGCACCACCGGCAGCACCAGGCATACCGCCACCGGCTCCGGGAGCAGCGCCACCTTCACCACCGGGCATGCCGCCGCCCCTTCCGGCTACAATTAGATCGCTGGCTTTGGCCACAGTAAGGACAATATCACCCTGGTAAGCGCCGGGGGCGAATTTGTAGTTAACCCCTTCCCATGTTTCCAGTACCTGTCCTGTTTCAACGCCGTCAACAGTCAAGGTCACCCTGTAGCCTGCCGGAGCGGTAATCTTAGCTCCCTCGGCTATCGTCAGGCTGGTCAGGTTGGTAGTCTCATTGACAACCCAGGTGGAGCCAGCTTCAAGGTTTTTACTTGCAGTTGCTGCAATTGCTGTCCTCTCAGTTGCCGCAAAAGGCATCATGAGCATAAGCGATACGAACATGATTACTGAAGTCATGATGAATTTTTTATTCACAGCCATTTCTTTCCTCCTTGTTAAAATTATAGTGTACGGCAAAATATAATTGAAATTCTATGGATGAACTGAGTTATATGGCGGCGCAAGGCACAGGGCGTAAGGCGCAAGGGAAAAGCCAAATATTGTCTATTCTCTTGTCCTTGAGCCTTGTGCCCTATGCCTTGCGCCGTAAGTCTTTAAGCGCCCGCCAACCTTTCCCCGAGCATAAAACCCTCGGTTAACGCCATGCCTATGCTTACTCCGGCGATGGGACTCTGATATATGGTGCAGAAGCGTCCACCGGCGTTGTTCCCGGCTGCATAGAGTCCCTTGATGGGCTTAAAGTTCGAGTCAAGCACTCGTCCTTCCGCATCCGTGTCAAGACCGCTGGTTGCACCCATGCCTGCGCTTAGACCGAACGTGCCGACGCCTTTGTATGTCCCTACAGTGGCATAGAACAACGGGTCTTTTAGCGCAGTCACCTTCAGAATGCGCGGGTCTTTCCCGAAGTCCTCATCGACGCCTTTTTCGCACAACTCGTTATATCTTTTGATCTCGGCCATATTTATCTTCTTCCATGACGGCCCTATTAGAAATAGCTTGTCTCTTCCAAAGAAGTCATCTACGACTTAGTAACTGTAAGCTCTATTTTACCGGAGTATTTGCCTGCCTTAATTTCTTTCTTTACACCGTTAACCGTCATGGTCACTTTGCTGCCCTCGGGAGCGGTTACAGTAGAACCCTCTGCAATTGTAAGACTGGTCAGGTATGAGGTTCCGGTGACGGTCCATGTGGAACCGTTTGTCAGGTTAACGATGACGCCGTTATTGACAGCAGGGCATGCAGTATCGGTGATTGAGTGGAAATCCCTCTGGTTAGCCTTCATGATTTTAGGAGAGGGGTGATGAGACACGGAAGCAGAGATTACACCGGTGAGGCTCGCCTTATTTAAGTTAAGGGCCATATTGAGTTTGTCGGTTAGTTTGCCCCAGCCGACAGAGTTGTAGAAGTCGCCCTTCAGATTAATGTTAGAGAAGTTGGCTGTTGCCGCTCCCGTAGGAGAAGTGTTGTCAAAGCCTGCAATCGGTTTAGGATCGGTTGCAGGCTCCTCGTAACCTGTATCGCCTTGACCCATTCCGGGGGGCTGGTCGTCGGACGCCACCTGCATGATGACGCCGTTGCCGGGGTTTATCTGGGCTCCTTTGGAGCCGTCCATGTTGAGCACAGCAGGCACACCCGAGACAATGAAGGCGGTCTTTGCGGTATTGAATGTGGTGCCGCCGTCAACAGTCAAGGGGTTGCCGGACCTGTGCCACATGACGCCGTATTTTTTAGAGTTGATGATAGTGGATTTCACGGGGATGGCTTTAAGTTCTTCGGCAGTGAGACCAAGACCGAATTTGTCGTTGAGACCGGCTACGACATCGGGGGTGCTGTCTCCGTAATATACGTCTCCTGAACCGATCGCGGAAGCAAAGGTAGCCATGTCAAATTCGCAGCCATAATATGCCACGTGGGCGTCAGGATCATTATAATTGCCGTATCCTTCATCTCCCTTGAGACTGACCTTACTGTTGATCGCGGTGAGATAGACATTTTTTGTTCCGTCGGTGGATAAAACGCCCCACCCTCCGGATGCGATGGATGAGTTAATGTAGGTGGCCTGAGTGTCCTCGCCCAGGACGCTGGTGGCGCGGACATTGCCCTTCATGCCGGATATCCATAGGGTTGACCTCATCTCGCCCGACTGGCCCCACGGATCATCGGGGGGCAGCACGCCGTTCTTGCAATCTATGTTTGAGTTCTTTACGATCACCTTGCTGCCGTCCTTAGCAATAACGCCTGCGCGGACCACGCCCTCGTTATTAATGGTAACGTTGTCCAGTACGAGTTTGGTGCCCTTGCCTCCGGCAACGATGGCCGCACCGTCACCGATGAAGTCATTGAGCCCGTCGCCGAAGAAGTCGATTCTAACGTTTTTAATATTGTATTCGCCGCCGACAGCATAGATGCCGGTAAAAGCGGTGCCGCCGCATGAAGTTGCGTCTTTGTACAATGATCCGTTTGACTTAATCTCGATATTGCTGATGTCAAAGCCGGCCGGTTTTTCTCCTTTTACAGCAGCCAGGACGGATTTATCCCAATCAATGCCTTTTGCATCCAGATAGAGGGCCTGACGGAAGGAGTAGACTTTATTTGCTCTTTCTGCGATAGCACCGGCAGCGCCGCCTGCCTCGCCGGCGCCTGGAGCGCCGCCTGCGCCTGCAGCGGCGGGGGCGCCTGTAGCGGGAGCGGCAGCAGTGGGAGCGACGGAGCCACCAGGAGCGCCGCCGGCAGCGCCTGCACCAGGGGCGCCGCCCTCAGCCCCGGCAGCGCCAGTCATAGCGGCTCCAGGCATTCCACCTCCCGTTGAAACCCTGGACACCATGTTGGCCTTGGCCACAGTAAGGACAATATCGCCCTTGTAAGCGCCGGGGGCGAATTTGTAGTCTTTCCCAGTCCATTTTTCCAATACCTGCCCGGTTTCAACCCCGTTAACCGTCATGGTCACACTATAACCTTCAGGGGCCTTTATTGCAGCGCCCTCAGCAATGGTCAGGCCGGCTAGTTTGGTAGTCTCAGTTACTTCCCAGGTGGAGCCTGATTTAATGTTTTTACTCTTGCCACATCCTGCCAGAGGCATCATAAGCATTGTTGCGACTAATATTGCTACTGAACTCCTAATGAATCTTTTTTTAATGGCCATTTCCTTCCCCCTTTAAATTTGTTATCATACCCTGACAAAACAGGAATCAAAGATTGAAACCCTTTGCTATACTCAGCGTGACAATGTGTGGCCCTGTGCGTAAATAAAATTTCAAATTTGAAATTTCAAATTATCTGTCCTTGCGCCTTGCGCCTATTTTTTACAGCGCTGCCAGCCTCTCCCCGAGCATACAGCCCTCGGTTATTGCCATGCCGATGCTTATACCGGCGAACGGACTCTGATACACGGTTATGAAACGGCCCCCGGCATTGTTTCCCGCTGCATACAGGCCCTTGATGGGTTTAAAGTCGGAGTTAAGCACGCGTCCATCCGCATCCGTGTCAAGACCGGTGGTTGTAACCATGCCGGGGCCTATGCCCCCGCCCCCCATCATCCCCATGCCCGTGCTACCGTTTTTGCTTACGGTGCCATAGAACGGCGGGTCTTTGAGGCTGGTTGCCTTCATAATACGCGGGTCTTTGCCGAAGTCCTCATCAACGCCTTTTTCGCACATCTTGTTATATCGTGCGATCTCGGCCAGGGCCTTTTTCCTGGCATCGCCCTTCCAGCAATCCATGTAGTCAAGAAGCTCCTCAATAGTATTGGCGCAGTAGAGAGTTCCTTGAATATTCCACCTTATATATATATCTTTCCCCCAGTTATATTGTTGGGGACCGGGTTTTACGTTGTCCAACTGCTTAAGTGTCGGCGGCCAACTGACCGGATCAGCAGTATCCACGGCCCCGTGACGCGGCGGCATCATCTCCAGGATCTTCTTCCAATTCGCATCATTGAATGTGGCGGTAAAGCTGTCCTTCGGTTGAGAAAGGGTGGTGCCGGCGGCCTCATCATAAAAGCGTTCGCCGTTGCTGTCAAGCCGCATAAACCACACCCCCGTGCCCGGATCGCCTCCTCCCATGGTGGAACGAGGACCGATCTCTATATGGCCGCCAGCCCAGATCCCCAGCTTGATGTTGGAACCGTCGCGGGTAAGACCCATACCCATACCAGCCTTCACAAGATTGAGATCTCCCTGGGCCTCAGCCTCATGACGAAGCTGATCCAGGATATCAATGACCATCTCGCGGTTCCCGGAGAAATCGCCGGCGCAGAGCGCAACACCTTTCCTGGCCTTGAAACGGACGTATTTTCCGTCCGCTCTTTTAGCGACGACACCCGTTACAGCCCCGGAACCGTCAACATCGCATATCTCGGCATGGTGCTCGAAGAACCATTTGGCGCCGCGAGCCTCGGCCTTCTCTTTATTTGTCTTCATAACTTCCGGCCATTTTTCTTTCCCCGAGTTATCATTATTATTAAGAAAAATGGAGGTTCCGTAAAAAAATTTCCAGCCGGACACCTCCAATAGAACCGTCGGCTTGGGGGGACAACTCATAACATGGCAGTTTTGGGCCAACCATTCCTTGCCCATATCCCTGATAACCCAGTCAAAGACCCTGCCGCTGTTCTTCACGAAATAGCTTGCCCGCCTGGGGTTGTGGCGGATTACATTGCGGCGGGCCAACTCCCTGAGGAGTTCATCCTCATTGATCCTTGGCGCGCCATGGTCCAGCGCAAACTGGGAGTTGACTGTCCCGACCTCTTTACCTGCGCCGGGGATGTAGGTCTTTTCCTTTTGATTCTCGATTACAGCCGCGGAAGCCCCCTTCATGGCAGCGGCGCATGCGCAAACCAGGCCGGAGTTGCCGCCGCCTACAACAACAACGTCATATGTCCCGCCGTCTAAGATGAGCGCCTCGTCTATAGGCTCGGGCTTGTCCCGCCATGATTTTACGGCAGCCTTATTCTCGCTTGCTGACTGTGATGCTGCGGATGCGGGATGCGCAGCGGCGATGGCGCCCATAGCGCCGGTTGCAGCAACGCCTTTAAGAAAGGCACGACGATCAATGTGTGTTCCGGACTTCTTTTCATTTTTAGACATCGTTCTCTCCTTACCATGCTAGACGTATTAAAAATAACTTTGAGTTATTGTAAAGAGTCCTCGTTTTCCAAGAGATCAACCAAGGCTTTTCAGATATTTGCCGGCATTTGTGCCCGCCAGGAAACCGCTGGTAAAGGCCCAGGACAGGTCGTTAATCACCTGATGCTTCACGTCGCCCATATTGACATGGCGGCCGGAGGCAAAGTCGCCGGTAACGTAGAGACCTTCAACAAGACTGCGATCGGGCTTGTACGCCTGTATCTCCGGGTTGACCAGCACCCCGCCGAAAGCGCCGTCGGTCCCCAGCGTACCCAGGGCGGCATAGTAGGGGGGCTTATTAATGGGAACCAGGGTGTCCTTGCTCTTATAGAATTCCCAGTCAACGCCCTTTTCACAGCCTTCGTTGTAATCTTTTACAGTTTCAAGGAAATTCTTTTTGTTGACGCCTATCTTGTCGGCAAGCTCTTCAAGGGTGTCGGCCTTGAAATTGGATTTGTTGCTCTGTGCCAGGGCTTCTTTAAGGTCGCTTGCGATCTCTTCCACGGTATTCGGAAGACTGCTGCTGCCGCCGCCGGGACCGCCGCCACTTGGCATCCCGCCGCTGGGCGCACCGCTGCCCGCCGTGCCTCCTGCTTGAGCGCCAACTGCTGCCCCAACTGCTCCTCCTGCCGCGACGCCGGATGCTCCACCTGCTGCACCACCCGGCATTCCGCCTGCGGCGCCGCCCATCATCATCTTCTGGTCAGCGCCTTGGGTAGTCTGTGTGGATTTCTGTTTCTTTAATGCGGCTGCAATCGTGTTTTGATCAAAGATATCGTAAGACATGCCGTGAGGCTGTTCCAACTGCACCTGACCGCCGTCAAATTCCCCCATATGGTTGACCGGTTCACTGCAATAGCGTTTGCCGTCCAGATTGACGGTAATGATGTAGGGCGACGACGCCATGGCGCTAAAAACCTTGCTTCTCATGCCCATACCGTGCATGGGTCCCATCAAACGCATGACGAAGCTGTCATAGTCTAAAAATGCACCGACCTTCTCGGCCAGAGCGATGCCGTCGCCGGTTAAATTGGGACCCCAGTGAGGACTGGCATCCATATACTTCGTCATGCCTGCAAATTTGGGGTAGTATTTTTTTACGACCTCTTCGTTGTTTATCCAACTGCCGATCGACATGATGCAGGCATTGCAGGCTACGCGGACATAGCCTTTCTCCGATTTCGCAACGGCGGCAACGATTTTGCCGTTTTTCACCTCTACATCCACCACGGGATGTTTTGTAAGGATTTCAACGCCATATTTCGGGCATTTCTCCTTCATCATATCCATAACGAAAAGCCCCATTTTCTTTCCGGACTTTTGTTGATTCATATCAGGAGCAGCGGGGCCGCCGAGGATATTTCTGGCGTCGAACAGGTCCTCTATATCTCCGCCCTGTTCGCATATCCAGTCAAAGAACTGGCCTGTGCCGCGCAGGAGGTTGCTGACAAGCTTTTCATCCAGCCGCCAGTACAACTCGTCCATTATCTCGCGTGCATAATCCGTAGTCGTATCGGCTATATTGCGTTTTGCCTGCCACTTGCTGCCGAAGGTGCGGACGCCTGTGGCATAGCGTGCGCATCCGCCGGCTGCCGAGTCCTTCTCCAAAACGATAACCTTTTTCCCGGTCAACTGCGCTGCACGCACTGCTGCGACCAGACCGCTGCCGCCTCCCCCCAGAACAACGACATCACAGCTTTTCTTATCAATAAAGTCGTACGTCTTTTCCGCTCCTTTGGCATCCGGAACCATGCCTGCCATGTTCATAAGGATTGGCGCTGCAATTGCCGCTGAACTCGCAACCATGAACTTTCTTCTACTTAAATTCAGATCCGTTTCACTCATAATAACATCTCCTTTTTATACAGGCCATCAAACCTGAGACGCCACAAAGAATGTGCTGCGTATAGTCTTCTGAATCGTACCGTTCCTGCCGGTGCAGTCACCGATTAAAACTACATCGTCTGCCGAGCCTATGAATTTCTCGGCCTCATCCATCCTTGGCTTAAGCCCATTCCAAAGCACGATGCTGTCGGCCTGAACGGACTTCTCTCTGCCTGTTGAATCCGTGTAGGTTACCTTTCCTCCGGTAATATCCTTTACCTTGGCCTCCAGGACAGAACTGAAGTTGGGATGGTTTTTATATATATTTTCCTGGTTCCTCATATTGTGGGGGCCTGAATCAACAGGATCTACCAGTACTTTCCCGCTTGCAAGCACCGTTACCTTATGCCCGTCCTTGGCCATGCCTACGGCGGCCTCTATCCCGAATTTTCCTGCGCCTATGACCACCACATTTTTCCCTAACTCATTCTTTTTAGAATAAGCCTCCAGGATATTAAATACCTTGCTGCCATCCGTTTTCATTTTGGAGGCAATAACCTCTGCACCGAGTGCAACCAGGACCGTGTCGTACTTTCCTGCCTTGATCATCTCAGGCGTTGCAGTAGTATTCAACTTCACCTCGACCCCGGTCTTCTTCACCTGATTGATAAAGTATTCCTTTAAATCTTTGTAATTCCATCTCCATTGGCTGTTGTCCGATACCTTGAGAAGCCCGCCCAGGGCTGCATCCTTCTCATACAAGGTTACCTTGTGACCTCTTTCGGCGGCAATGATGGCCGCCTTCATACCGGCAGGGCCGCTGCCTATCACGGCAACCTTCTTGGATATCTTGGGTGTAGTGATGCTTCGAAGTTTATAGGGAGGCACACCCCATGTCGGGTTTACGGTACATGTGCTGTACCAGGGCGAAGTGTTCATGCTGATGCCGTGACAGTTTTGACACGCTATGCAGGGGATTACATCATCGGCCCGGCCTTCTTTTACCTTTCTGATCAGTTCCGGGTCAGCGAAAAAGGGCGTCGTCATGCCGACCATATCTGTTTTGCCGCTCGCGATAAACCCGTCATTCTCTAACGGATCATGGAACCCTGCGGTGGGGCATGTAAGGATCTTAATGCCTGCCTTCTTAATTGCCTCGGCATAGGCGAGAGCTCTTGGTCTGCCTTTGTCCTGGGTCCAGGCGTTAGGATGCTCGTCAACCCTGATCTGCACGTAGTCAACGATGCCCTCAAGCTTTCTTGCCTGTTCAATACCCTGCTCCAGTTCAGAGGCAGACGGCTGATTATTATTGCTGACCCCGGGGGAATCCTTAGAAGCCTGCATGCTGTTGGCGCCCACTCTAATGCCTGACATGAGTATAAGATTAGTTGCAGCCCGGATCTTCTTTGCCGCCTCAAGGCTGGTTGTGTTCAGTTGATACACGTCATAACCCTTATCCTCAGCCTCCTTCGCCTCTGCCAGGAGCTCGTCATCGGTTTTGGAGGACATTCCAGGCATGCCACTGGGCATCCCGCCACTCGGCATGCCGCCCTGGCCGCCTGCTGCGCCGCCAGATGCTGTGCCGCCGGGCATGCCGCCTTGAGCGCCTGCTGCTCCGCTAGGCATACCGCCCTGCTGACCACCTGCTGCTCCGCCGGGCATACCACCCTGGCCGGAAGCGCCGCTCGGCATGCCACCCTGAGCGCCTGCTGCGCCGCCCTGCGCTCCTTCCGCTGTTCCACCAGGCGCTCCTCCTGCTGCTGCGCCGCCGGGCATCCCTCCGCCGCCTGGCATGCCGCCGCCACCGCCGCCCATCCCGGTATTGCCGGCGAACAGGATCAGGGCGCCCTCGCAATGTATATCTTCTATCAGTTGGTCGACATAGTTGTAAACCGGAGGGATGTCTTCCCATGAACGATCCGAGTAATGGCTCATAGCATCGTCCTTCCTCGCATTGGTCCACGTTCTTGGATATGTCCCGTAATGTGTGCTCATCGAGACAATCGCTGCATTTTTGGCCATGTTTGAATAATGGTTTCTATAATTCTCGGTAGGAAAATTTTCCGGCCCCTGCATAAAGTACGTGGGAGATACGGTGTGCATTATTCTA
>Ga0153915_10003751_pt1 | contig 13960 bp, 8 predicted proteins | sample Opewatmetagenome_2_FD_107003 | JGI IMG/M metagenome (GOLD analysis project Ga0153915, IMG submission 107003) | Freshwater wetland microbial communities from Ohio, USA - Open water 3 Core 3 Depth 3 metaG | ecosystem: Environmental > Aquatic > Freshwater > Wetlands | place: USA: Ohio, Lake Erie... | reverse complement strand
GAAGGAGAACCCCGCATCCCGCGTCTCTCCGGGCAGATTCGCGATCCACCTGCTGCCCGGTCCGCCCGGAGTCTCCCAGAAGACGACGCGGCTCGCCCCGAGGCGCTTCGCCTCGCCAGCGGCGGCGGCGAAGAGCTCGGGCAGGTCGCCGCCGTCGGGCCGTTCCGAGAGGAAGTCGGCCACGAAGGCCTTCTCCCCGACCACGGACAGGACGGCCCAGCCGCGCATTCGGCCGCTCCCTTCGCGCCAGACCATGCGGTAATAGCGTGTCGGCCGCGCGTGGAACCGCCAGTTGGCCCGCGCCCGATCTCGAACGGCCGCGTGCGTCAGGAAGCGCGAGGCTTCGGCCCAGAGCGGATCGAAGGCCTCCTCCACGAAATCGCCGGCGGCGGCGTCCGGCGGCGGGGCGGGGAAAGCCTCGCAGGGAACGTGCCGCTCCCGGATCGGCAGGAGCGGGCGCGTCCCGACGATGCGATTGCTCACCTCGAGAGCGCGGGCATTGGGGAAACCGAAGCAGAACGGGACACCGCGGGAGTCGACGGTCTCGTAGAAGAGCTCGCTCATCGATCGGTAGACGCCGCGGCGCCCGCCGAGCGCGCGCACCGAAGGGTCGGTCGCGACATCGCCGACCGAATAAACGAGCCGCTCCTCCCCGTCCAGAAGGAACTTCATCGCCCAGCCGGCATAGTTGCCGACGATCTCTTCGCCGACGGCGGCGACCGTTCCGAACCATCCATCCGGATCGCGCAGGAACTTCCATTCCCACTCTTCGACCGGCATCTCGGCGCCGAAAACCCGCCGAAAGAGCCGCCGGATCCCCGGAGCGTCGGCCGGCGTGGCGATCCGGATCTCGAAAGCGCTCACGCGGATTTCTCCCAAACGAGCCTTTCGAGGGGGCGGCCGTCCGCCTTGCGAAAAACCGTGAAGTGCCATGCCCCGGAAGCCAGGCCGCCTGCGACCTCGCCGGGGAGGCTGAAGTCCTGCTCGAGGTCCGCGGCCGCGAACGGGATGCCGGAGGGATTCGGCGAGAGAGCGACGGCAGCGCCCGCCCGTGACGGGAGGCGAGGTTCCGGGAGTTTCACGTGACCGATCCCGGGCGCCGCAAGCCGCGCCGCTCTTTCCAGGAGCTTCTTCCCCAGTGCGCCATAGCGGCGGCGCCGGTAAACCGCCTCGGAGGAGGCGCGGAGGGCCCGCGTTTCCGGATTGCGCGATGCGCTGACGGCCCAGAGATGACGCACGCGAGCCTCCGGCACGAAAAGGAGGTCGAACCCTTCCGATCGGACGCGCTCCTCCCATTCCGTCTCCTCGTACTCGAACGGGAACCGCTCGTCAAACCGCCCGGCGGCGTCGAAGACCTCGCGCCGCGCGGCGAGCACAGCTCCCGAGAGATGGCGGGCCCGTCCCCCCTTCTCCCAGAGGCGAAGCGTTTCGCGGGCAAAACGGGCGAACCTCATGTCGTCGAACGCGCGGGATCTCCCTGCGAGATGCTGCGAGAGATCTCGAAGGAACCCGGGCGCGAACCCGGGCGGGAGCTTGACGCGCCCGGCCTCGTCCCAGACCGAGAGGGGCGCGGCCGCGCCCGCGCGCTTCTCGCCGATCGCCCGGAGAAGAGCCGTCACGGCGCCGGGGTGGAAGACGACGTCGGCGTTGGAGAGAAGCAGCCTGCTCGCGCGCGCCGCCGCGAGGCCGGCGTTGACCCCTCCGGAGTAGCCACGATTCTCTTCCAGGAGCAGGCGGCGCTCGGCCGGGACCGCGGCGAGCCGCGCGGCCTCCCCCGGTCCCGAGCCGCAGTCCACCAGGAGGACTTCTCCTACGATCCCCTCCTCGCGGAAAGACGTCGCCAGGGAAGCGACGCACCGCGCCGCCTCCGGGGCACTCCGATGGTTGACGACGATTGCGGAGAGCTCCGGCCTCATGGCGGAGCGCCGCCTGCTAGCGCGCGCTCGAAGGCGGACTCGAGCTTCGCTGCGACCGCCGAGATGTCGAAACGCGATGCGGCGCGCGGCCCTTCGACACGCGCCCGAGCGCGAGCGTCCGGTCCGGCCGCCACGGGAAGCGCGGCGGCGAGAGCCTCAGGGTCTCCGTCCGGAAAGTACGCGGCCGCATCTCCCGCGATCTCCCGGTGGCCAGGCGTATCCGAGAGGAGGCACGGGAGACCACAGGCCAGCGCCTCGAGGGCAGGCAGGCCGAAGCCCTCCTCCGGCCTCGCGGGCCCGAGGAAGAGATCGGACGCTCGGTAGGCGAACGGCATCCGTTCGGGAGGGAGCCGGTGATGGTACTCGTCGGCCAGACCGGCGGCCTTCTCCTGCTCGCCGGCAGGGTGCGTGGAGACCCGCCGCAGCCGGAAGAGGCCTCCGCGCCCGCGCCACAGGCGCAGCCCTTCCAGGGCGATCCCGACCCCTTTGACGTCCGCCTCGTAAGGCCCGACGAGCAGGACGACCGGAGGCTCGCGCCCGCCAACGCGCTCGCGGGACGGGAAGAAGCCGCGTGGATCGAAGGTCTGGCCGATGTTCTCGGCGGGACCGAAACCGAGGGCGTCGAGCCGCGCGGCCAGGGCGCCGGAAACAGCCAGCTTGCGCGTCGGCGCGCGGTACGCGGCCTCGATCTCTTCGCGCCGGTCCGCGTAGAAGCTGAAGCTCCCCTCGTATCCCTGGCACAGGTGGAAGACGGGGCCGCGGGCTCTCTCGAGCGCCGGAGCCACAGTCGTCCAGAAGGTCGCCACCCGGACGTCGGCCTCCGCGAGCTCGAGCGACTCCCGGAAGGAACCGCGCTCGAAGCGGGCCCGGGACAGCGGCTGCCAAGCGGGCGCGGGCCCGGCGGACACGACCGCTGCGCGATGGCCGCGCCGCGCGAGCGCCTCCGCCTGCTGAAGGACAACCTTGACGCCCCCGGACAGCTCGGTCGATTCCAGTAGATACGCGATTCGCATCAATCGGCCCGTCGGCTCACCGGCTCATCGGTTCACAGACCGGCACGGATCACCCGATGGATCGATCATCCGACTCGCGGTCGCCGGAGGCGATCGCGACGGCGATCCACTGATATGTCGCGAGGCTCTCCCGGTCGAGACCGGCCCATCGAGAGAAATGAGAAAGGAATGGCTCCGCGTCCGCCGCCTCGGCGCCCGGCCAGGACTCGATCGCGCGGAGCTTCCAACCCGCCCCTTCCAGGGCCTCCGCGAGCGAAGTCCGCGTGAACCAGCGCAGGTGGCCGGCGTCGGCGAGGCCCGCCGGAACGGGATCGAACCGGCCGACTACGAGGTCGCGCACGAGCGAGAGGTGACCGGCGTTGGGCACGCTCGCCACGAGAATCGCTCCCGGCGCGGCGAGCGCGAGCGCCCGGGAAAGCGCTCCCGCCGGATCTTCCAGGTGCTCGAGGACATCGGCAAAGAGGAACGCGTCGAAGGTCTCTCTCGCGTCCGCGAGGCCTGTGAGGATCCTCTGAGCGTCCCCCACGAAGACGCGATCGAGACTCTCCCTTGCGAGCGCGGCGGCTCGCTCGTTTCTCTCGATCCCCGTGACGTGGAGGGCGCCACTTCGCCGCCGCAGCGCCGCGGAGGAACCGCCCGCGCCGCAGCCGACATCGAGCAGCCGGCGGCAGCCGGCCGGCACGTGGCGCGTGAGCTCCGGGCGCTCCGATTCCGAGGGGTCGGCGAAGGAGAAAACGCGGAATTCCGGGTCGCATTCCTTCTCGACGCGGCTCGCCAGGAGCCGATCGATGAGCGAGGAGATCGTCTCCCCCGAGCCGGCAGGAAAATCGCCGGTGCGGAACGCGATCGCCGGGGCCGGCCCGGCTTCCACCCGCGTTGCTCCGGGCCCGGGCGCCAACATCTCGAACTCCCGCAGCGTGTGCGGAACCGGTGCGGAGTCCGTCGCGGCTCCGGCCACGAGAACGCGCCCCGACCCCGGGACCGGAAAGCGCCCGAGTGGCCAGGGCAGAGCCGACTCATCCCGCACCACGAGCCAGACCTCCGAGCCGACGAGCGCCTCGCGCGCGGCATCGCCCGGCGAGACTTCGACGGCTCCACAGGAGGGAATCGCGCGCGCCCAGCGAAGCCGCGAGAAGCGGCTGCCGTAGTCGGGCGGATCGGAGCCCCGGAGGAAGGCGATTGCGTTTTTCAAGAGCCCGCCGCAGAGCGCCCCGCCGGGACCTCCGCGGCCGCCTCCTCCTCGGAGACGGACCAGACGTGGCGCGGGCGCAGGAGCCCCACGGCATAGTCCGGCGCGACGACCGTGAACCCCGGCTTGACGACGCGCAGATCATGGAGATGGAGCGCCGTTTCGTCCCCCAGGAAGACATAGAGCCGGAATTCTCCCTGGGCGATCGGCAGCTCGGGGAAGACCAGGCGCAGGCGGTAGCGCCGCCTCCCCGTCAGCGGCGCCCACGGCTCCCCCCGCGTATCCACCGCGAAAGCCTGGACGCCGTCCTCGCGGTCCGCCCCGACGCGCGCGTGAAACGCGAGGCCGGGATCGTCCGTCTCGAAGGCGAGGTCCACGGCGACCGTTTCTCCGGAGGCGAACTCCACGCGCGGGTATCCCGAGCCGTCATGCACGAGAACCTCGGTCAGCCGGGCCGGGCGCCGGCCGTTGGTCGCGGCGGCGGCGGCCTGCCGCTCGGCGTCGGAGGAACGGCGGCGATCCTTCTCCTGGAGGAACTCCTCGTAGGCGCGCACGACGGCGAGCGCGGGACCCGCGGCGGCCACGACCCCCTGCTTCAGCCAGATCGCCTGGTCGCAGAGGAGCGCGATGTAGTAGAGGGCGTGGGAGCAGAAGAGGAGGGTGCCCCCCCGCTTCTGGAAATCGGTGATCCGGTCGATCGACTTCTTCTGGAAGTAGCCGTCTCCGACGGCGAGGGCCTCGTCCACGATCAGCACGTCCGCGTCGGCGTGCGTCGCAACCGCAAAGGCGAGGCGCAGCCCCATGCCCGACGAGTACGTCCGCACGGGGCGGTCGAAGAAGTCGCCCAGCTCGGCGAAATCCTGGATCTCGGGGAGGCGCCTGCGGATGTCCGATCCCGTCAGACCGAGCAGCGCCGCATTCATCCGGGCGTTCTCCCGCCCGGTGAACTCGGGATGGAAGCCCATCCCCAGCTCCAGGATCGACGCGACGACGCCGTTGCGCTCGACGGAGCCCGAAGTCTGCCTCGTGGTCCCGGCCACGATCTTGAGCAACGTGGACTTGCCCGCCCCGTTCTCGCCGATCAGACCGAGCGCTCGGCCCCGCTCGAGCTCGAAGGAGACGTCGGTCAGAGCCGGAAACCCGCGATGGCGGGGGCGGCGAAGCAGCAGTTCCTTCAGCCGGTCCGAAGGGGAATCGTACAGCTTGTAGACTTTGCTGACCTTTTCCGCCCGGACAGCAATCTCGCTCATACCGGCAAATTGTGAATTGCGAATTGTGAATTGTGAATATCGCGAAAACTCCGGAGCCCGTCCTGTTCACAATTCACGAATCACCATTCACAATTCTTCTTTCTCACTCTCCCAGGGCAAACTCGCAGCGGCGGCACAGAAAATCGGCGGGGGCTTCCTCCACCCCGTAGGTCCAGCGACGCAGGCGCGCCATCGCGTCGCCGCCCAGGACCTCCGCCACAGTCTGCGTCTTGAGGTCTCCTACGTCCAAACGCTCGTAGTAGTCCTGGCAGCAGAGGACCGCCTTTGCCGTAGCCGTGACATGGAGGTGTTCGAAGGGGCGCGAGCCCATCAGCTCGCACCCTCTGAGCGTCTTCTTCGGCGACGGCTCCGGGACGAAGGTCCCGCTCGCCGGGCGGCTCCGAATCCGGAAGGGCCGGACCTGCCAGCCCTTCGGCTCGAACCTCTCCCGGATCGCAGCCACATCTTTCTTGTGCGCCTCGTCGTTGTCTCCCAGGACCACGATCGCCGTCTCCTCGGAGAGTTCCCGGGCCCGCATCGCGTCTATGTTGGCGACCACGCGGTCGAGATCGCGCGTCCCGTGGAGCTTCTGGTAGCGTTCGGCGTCGAGTGTGGGCAGGTTGACGCCGATGTAACGGAAGCGTCCCGCCCGCTCCAGCCTCGCGGCTCGTTCCGGCGTGAAATGCGAGGCGTTCGTCAGGACCGACACCGGCAACCCCCGGGCGAAGAGGGCTCCGCAGCGCTCCTCGAAGAGGGGATCGATCGTCGGCTCGTTGTAGTTGGAGAGGAAGACCACGACCTTCTTGCCCCCGGCCTCGACGACCTGGTCCACGATGGACTCGAAGAGCGCCTGGCTCATGACCTCCCGTTGCCGCGGGTCCACCGAGACCGGGCAGAAGGGGCAGCGGTGGTTGCAGCTCGTGCAGGTCTCGAGCGAAAGGAAGAGCAGATGGGACCGCCGGGTCTCCGCTTCGAGGTCCTCGATCAGGAACCGGGCCGCCCGCAGGTGCTCGAGCGCCGGTGATCCGGCCTCGACGGGCAGCCCCTGCCCGATCCGGGAAAGGGCCCGGTACTCCTCCCCGTCCTTCCGGATCGACACCCCCGTCAGGGGGTTGTAGAGGACCCTTCCGCGGTCGTGCAGGTAAGGGGACACCGTCTCCGCCTCGGCCACGGCGGAAGCGCTCGGGGAGGCGGAGAACGGGCTCTCACTCATTGCGAAAGGACGGACTCATCAACGTCAGGCCATTCTAGCCCGATGTACGGAAGGCAAGCCCCAAACATCCTCACCCATGAGCGCAAAAAAAGCCCCGGCCGCGGCCGGGGCCTCGAAGCTCGAAGCGAACAGAGCTAGTCCTGAGGAAGCGCCTGGATGAAGTTCGTATCCAGCGTCACCTTGTCCACCGTGAAGACATAGGCGCCCACGCGGCCCCCGCTCAACTGATCGATCCGGATGGAGACGGGCGTGCCGGGATTCTTGAAGTTCATGTTCGCATCCGTCAGCGCGATCTGGCCGTAGTGGGGGCTCGATCCCCCGACGGTGAAGCCCACGGAGCCGACCTCCGATCCGTCCGGAGCGACCGCGACGATTCGCCCGGTGATCGGTCCCGCGTCCATGGCGAAGACCCCGATACGGGAAGCGTAGCGCTCGCTCTCCTCGGCGCCGGCCAGGAAGAGCATCTGCCCGGGGCGTGCGGCCTGACTGAGAGTGTAGATGTCGAGCTGCGAGCCGGCCGTGCCGCTCGGCTCGTCGTCGTAGTTCCGCGAACCGATGACGAGCGGACGCGTCGCCGACTCATCGTCCGCGGGATAGAAGATCCGGAGGACTCCCGCGTTGTTTCCGGACAGATCGGCCTTGGTGTCCAGCGAAAGCAGCGAGCCGACGACATCGTCGTAGGTCAGGAGCTGGCCCGCCGCGATCGAGTGGTTGACGACCTGCGCCACGTGCTCGGTCACGCCGTCGGCGGTGTAGGAGTACTGGAAGGACAGGTTTCGAGGCTTTGAGCCGCGGTTGAAGATCCGCAGGTCGGTCCGCCAGTGCGCGTTGGTGTCGATCCGCGAGACTCCTGCCACCCAGTAGGAGACGATCCCGTCTTCCGCAGGCGAGGCCTGGCTGTCGTCGGTGATCTGGACGAGGTCGTTGGTCTTCCTGTCGAGCGCCGTGCCGAACGCGAGCAGAGTTCCCTTCGTCGCGGTGGCCTTCAGCACGTAATGCTGGCCCTCTTCCAGGCCGAGATCGGCATCCCTCAAGTAGACCTGCTGGAAGGGGGCAAGATTGGCGAACTTGCGGGAGGCGACTCGATTGCCCGAGTCATCGAGGATCAGGACCTGAGCGCCCTGGTCGTCCGTGGCCTTGAGCTCGAAGTTGCCGGAAGTTCCGGAGGCGTTGAAGAGAGTGACGACGAAGCGGTAGCGCGGGTCGGACCGCAGGCCAATCAAGACTTGATCTCCCTGCGGGTGCGGGGAGGAGGCGGGCGAAAAGGTGGCCGTGACCGATGTGTTGGCCGATACCGTCGCCACGCAGGAGCCGGTCCCGGCGCAGGCCCCGCCCCAGCCCGAGAACGTGGAACCCGAATCCGGCGTGGCCGACAGCGTCACCGCGGTTCCCTGAGGGAACGCCGCGCTGCAGGTCGCCCCGCAGCTGATGCCCGACGGGGAGCTCGAGACTGATCCCGAGCCGGTGCCCGTCTTGCTGACCGAAAGAGTGAAATTCGAAGTCGGGGGCGGCGGGGAGCCGCCGTCGAACCTTGCCGTCACGCTCTTGGCCGTGCTCATCGTCACCACACAGGTGCCCAGGTTGAGGAGGTCGCAGGGGGAAATCCCTGCGAACGTCGAACCCGGGTCCGCGGCGCCCGTCAGCTGGACGTAGGTCCCGACCGGGAAGGAAGCCGAGCAGGTCGTCGGGCAGTTGATCCCGGCGGGGTCGCTCGTGACCGTTCCGGTGCCGGCGCCCGTGAGGCTGACGGTCAGCGTCAGGTCGAGGGCCTCGGCCTCGGATTCGGTGCCGAGCCCGGCGGGCGACTTCGAGAGCGCCACCGAGACGAACCCCTGGCCCGAGATGTTTCCGGTGCCATCCACCTCGAAGGCGGGGATGGCCGACCCATAGGAGATGTTGCGGGGGTTGACCTTGGGCTGGAAATAGACACGGGCCGAGACGAGGGGCGCTCGCGTCCCTCCCTTGTACTGGATGACGAGAGTCCCCTTGTTGTTGCCGCCGTTCAAGGCCGCGACCACGTCGCTGACGGAATAGGAGGCGCCGGGGCCGAGGGCGACCGGGCTGCTGTAAGCCAGTTGCGTGAGATCCAGCGAGGCCGGAGCGTCCGAGGACAGGGGCACGAAAGCGAGACTGACGTTCGTGGGATCCCCGCTGTTGGTGATCGAGACGTCGGTGCCCCAGGTGGTCGTTCCGTCGTCCAGATGCGCGACCCCCGGAACGATCATGGCCCGGAAGCTCGGCGGCGTGATGTTCATCGCGATGTCCACGCTGGCCGCCCCCACGGTGTTCGTGCCGTCCCCGGTGACGGTCAGGCGCACCGTGCGCGCTCCCGCCGCGCCGTAGCTCTTGGTGGCCGTCGGCCCGGTCTTGGTCTCATCTCCGAAGTCCCATGCGAAACTCGAAGCCTGCGCCGCGGTGGCCGTGAACGTGATCGTCCTGCCGGCCTCCGCCGTGTAAGCGTTCGTGCCTGTCTGCGTAGCGCCGGTGATGATGTAAGCGGTCGAGGGCCGGGGCGGTCCCGAGACGTCCAGGTTGATAGTGGCCGAGGAGGTGCCGGAGTTGTTGACCTCGTCGCCCCGGATCGTCAGGACGATCGCGTAGGGACCCGACGTTGTCCAGCTGTGCGTGGCGGTCCGCGTCGAAGCCGAGCTGCCGTCGGCGAAGTCCCAGTTGTAGCTGGCGGCATTCGCCTCGGATGCCGTGAACGTGACGGGCGTGGAGATCGGCGCGGTCCATCGCCCGTTGAAGGGGTTCTGGCTCACGCCCGAGCCGGATATGGAGTTCGCAATCGAAGGCGACGCCAGGCCCGTGACCGTGACGGCGAAGCTCGGGCTCAGAGCCTGCGAACCGGTCGCCGAGTCCCGGGCCAGAACGACGACGTTATGCTGCCCGGAGTTCGCGTAGGTGCAGGTGGCCGTCTGCCCCTGTTGCGAGAAGCCGCCGAGCGGGTTGAAGTCGCACTGCCACGAGTACGAATAGGACCCGGAGCCGCCGCTCGCCGTCGCGGTAAACGTGAGCGGAACCCCCCTGGAGCCCGACGAGGGCCCGGACACGGAGACCGCCAGGCCTCCGGGAGGCGGCGTCGGGCCCGGCGTCGGCGAGGGCGGAGGCGTCGGCTGCGCGGCGGAGATGGCGACGGGGAGCGTCTTCCTCACGCCATTGACGGTGACTCCCAGCGTGCACGAGGCGCATGCGGCGGATGGTGCCCACTGGATCGCGACGTTGGCGTCGGCCGACGTTCCGATCGAGGAGCCGTTCAGATCCCACTGCGCGCCCGGATGCGGGGCAAGCGGGATGCTCTCCGCATCGGAGAGGCTGTAATTCGTTCCGATCGTCAGCTGGCAGGGGCCCGAAAGGCAGAATGGCACGGGCGATATCGATATCTCCGGATTGGCCACCCAGTTCGTCGCGGTGAAGGACTTCGACACGATCTGCGACTGTTGAGGCGCGCCCGACGGCGTGAAGTTGTATTGGAGGTAGAGGCAGAAAGTGCCCGTCGCCGCAGGAGCGCGTACGGTGGACGAGTCCACGCCGCCCGGCGACAGAAAGGACGCGGCAAGCGGCTGCGCCGCGATGGGCGGCGGCGTCGTGCACGCGCCCGGATTGATCAGATACCACACGGCATTGAGCGTCGTGCCCGTCGCGATCTGCATCTGGTTGGTCAGCGTCAGGGGCGTGCTGATGAGCACCGGGTCGGGGACGAGCGAGAAGGACGCGACGAGGCTCGCCTGGACGATGCTTCCCGAGGCGCTCGCCACGTAGCCTCCCGGGAGAGTGATCGTCAATGTGAAACCGGTGTCTCCCGAGGGAACGGGGACGACCGCGCCCTGCACGGTGATCGGGCTGCTTCCGGAGAACGCCCAGGAGAACGAGGCCTCGGAGAGGTTCCCCGCCGAGCCGCTCGCGTCAGCGTTGCCGCCGGTGAGCACATTCAACGTGCCCCCGGTCTTCGCGCAGGTTCCCGTGAAGTTGACGTATCCGAGGATGTTGGCCTGGGGGCAGGCCACCGTAACGGGAGAGGACGCGAAGACATTGGCGCTCGTCCCGTTCTGGTTCGCGCTCTGCTCGGCGAACCGGTAGCTGCCGGAGATCGGCGGGTTCGCCAGGCCGAGGCTCTGGAGGCAGTTTGTGCCGAAGCGGATGTCACCCTTGATGCCACCGACACCGTTGGGATCGCAAGGAAAGTAGCCGGTGACCGTTGCCTCGGTCGCCGGGGCGCCCCCCTCGTCTCTCTGGAACGTCCCGCCGTAATTGAAGTCCCAGTCGATGTTCGTGATCGGGGAGACCGTCGTGGAGGTGTCGGTGAGCTGCCACTTGTCGCCGTAGTAGTTGTTCTTGTCGGCGCGAGCGGCGGCCGAGAGGTTCTTCGCGGTCGCGCTGGCGGTCGGAGGCGTCGTCGGGTTGCCGCTGGCCGTGAACGTGAAGTTCCTTCCCGTCCCGTCCGTCGCCTCGGCCTTCCAGGTCCGGCCCTGGAGATCGGCTGTCTGCGTCGAATCCGGAATATCGGTAGTCGTGCGGCCCAGGTACTCCCAGGTCCCGAGGCGGAAGGCGAACATCCCGGTCCCCCCGTCGGGGTCCCGGGGCCCGCCGCAGCCGTCACTGGCCGCTCCGCACTGCCCCGAAAACTGGCGCGCCAGGACGGTGCTGCCCGAGGAGGAGACGTTGGTGATTCCGTTGCAATCGCCGAGCACGTAGAGCCCGGTGACGGCCGCGGGCTGCCCCGTGCCGCACTTGGCTTCGACCTGGACGAGGCCCCCCTGGAGGGCGGCGGTGTCGAGCCAGAGGAAACCGAAGTCCGTCTTCTGGATGACGTACTTGTCGTTGTAGATCGGCGGAACCCCGGTCAGGCTGACGATGCCGGGAGTCGTGACGGTGACCGTTTGCGCCAACAGGAGCGCGGGCAGGAGCAGTGCCGAAACCGCTAACGCTGTCCGCAGGGCTCTCGAACCTCGAAGCGACGGGGTTTGCAGAACGACATTCATGAGCGAGGAATCCTCCTGGGATCGCCTTTGGCGGGTTGAGTGGACTGCATTGGTCGTATTCCGGAGCCGGATTTCATATTCCTGGCCGCCGACTCAAATCGGCGAGGAATTTGAAATCGGGCCGGCGGATGCGGACGACCTTTTGCTTATCCGAATCGCGACCTTCCCTGGGATGAGACCTTCCGGTCGGTGAAAAAAAGTGGGCGGGACTTTCGTCCCGCCCACTCGAGAGAAACGACTATGGACCGGTCCCTACGATCACCGGGATGACGGGCGCCGTCGGAGTGACGCTACCCGCCGGGACGAGAAGCGGCTGGCAGTTGGTCGGATCGAGTTGAGCCGCCGGAATGCCGGCCGAGAGGAACGCCGTCGGGCCCTGGAAGTCGTACGTCACGTACGCCTGATCCAGAACGCCGCCGACGGGACCCGTGGCGTTGAAGAACTCCATGCTGACCCAGCCAGCGGGCCAATTCGGGTGCGAGAACGCCGAGATCGGCGTGCGCTGAGTCTCCAGCGGGAAGTTGAACGTCGGAGCCGTGCAAGGAGACGGGCAGACGCCCTGCGTGACCGTGTTCTCGTCTTCGTCGTAGAAGATCAGGGTAACGGTCGGCTCGGACGTGTTGCACTTGCCTACTGCGAATCCGAGCAGGTCGGCCAGACCGCCGCTGACGGAGCTCGGAACCGACGAACCGCGCCACACGTTGAAGTTGGAGCTGACGGTCGGAGCCGCGTCGAACCAACGGGCCGCATACTTCAGGCCCAGGGGCTCACGCTGGTCTCCGCCGCCGCAGTCGAATCCGCTCTGCGGAGCCGGGAACGCGTTCAAGCAACCGGCCGGATCCGCCACCGTGACGTAACGGCGATAGAAGGTCCGCCGTCCGGCCACGCCGGCCAGAGAGGTCGGAGCAGCCGTCACGTCCGCGAGGGAGGCATCCGCTTCGATCGCAACCGCGGCGAAGCCTTCCGTTCCGACGCCGGCTCCCGAGATGTAGATGTAGTCGCCCCAGAGGTTGTTCTCCATCCCGATCGCGTCGTTGGTGTAGTAGGCCGGATCAGACGGGTTGGAGAGGTTGCAGTAGTTGGCATGGTCGATCGTGATGTACCCGTGGATCGGGTTGGTGATCTTGTTGTCAACGCCCTCGCCGCCGCAGGTGTTCGTGTCCGCGGTCGTATCGAGCGAGTCGAGGACCTGGAACAGGAACGATGTCGGGAACGGTCCGGCCGGATAGGCCACGGTGGCCAGCTGGTTGTCCAGACCGGTGGCCGGGCTCGTCGGCTTCACACGCAGGTATCCACCCGCGCTGGGATAGACGACCGAGGACGAATTGCGCTGACACACGTCACCGTTGATGGTGACCTGGTTGGCGTCCTTGACTTCCGGCACGTGGGAGATGTTGATCGGGGTCACCGGGAGGTTGCCACGCAGCACCGACGCCACCGAGAACGACTGGATGTCGAACCCGGTCAGCGCGATGTTGAAGTCCAGGACGAGCTCGGTGCGCTCGTTGAACACGTTGACGTGAGCGAGCATTGGCGCCGAGGAGGCGTTGCCGATCGTCACGAGCGTGTCCAGAGCACCCGTGCCCGTTCCCAGGACCGTGCCGTCCGCGTTGAACGTCGCCTGGAAGTAGGGAATGAGCAGCGTCGCAGCAGGACGCTGGTCAATGGTGCACGTGATGGCGCCGGCGCTGCTCGCGATCGCGAGCACGGCGACGACCGCCATACACGTCAGGAAGGTTTTCTTCATTATTGAGATCTCCTCGTTACTGTTGACTGCAAAAAAACACGCTTGAGTTCCTTCCTCGCGCGATCCCATCACCTCCCGTATTTCTTATTTTTCAGACCTGATTTCTTTGATCTGGCGATACCTGGAGTTCCTTCACCTCCGTGTACCTGGTGTACTTTAGTCGCATCTTCGGCGCTTCCGGAGCGGCTGTCAAGAGGAAAAAGCCGAAAATATGCTCCGAAATCATGGCGGACTCCCGAAACCTTTTGTTTCCAGGGCCTAACGCTCGTCGAATCCGTTTCGGCTACCGCCGATTCAGGAAAACGCTCCAGCCCCCCCGCTCCCCCGGCCGGTAGGACGCCACGGTCTTGGCCAGGATCACATCGAGCCGCCCGTCGCGGTTGACGTCGGCCAAGCGGATGCACTGGCCGGTCGAATCCAGCGAGGGCTCCTCGTTCTCGGCCATCTCGACGAACGAGCCGTCGGGCTTCTGGAAGAAGACACGCAGCCGGTTGACCTCGCTGTCGGCGAAGACGACGTCGTCCAAGCCGTCGCCGTCGAGGTCTCCCATCGCCAGCGCGTACTGGGAAGATTGTCCGGACTTCTTGCGCCAGACCCTGTGCCGCGTCCAGTTTCCGTTCTCGAAGCTGTAGACGGAGATGCCGGTCGCG
>Ga0153915_10003750_pt1 | contig 13962 bp, 11 predicted proteins | sample Opewatmetagenome_2_FD_107003 | JGI IMG/M metagenome (GOLD analysis project Ga0153915, IMG submission 107003) | Freshwater wetland microbial communities from Ohio, USA - Open water 3 Core 3 Depth 3 metaG | ecosystem: Environmental > Aquatic > Freshwater > Wetlands | place: USA: Ohio, Lake Erie... | reverse complement strand
CCGAGAGGCTCTACCAAGGCCATCGGACGAACACGATCAAGGGCGAATACGTCAAAGAACAGAAGGAATTCCCGGCCGGGACGGTCTTTGTCACGACGGCCCAGCCTCTCGCCGATGTCGCCGCATACCTTCTGGAGCCGGAAAGTGACGACGGGCTCGTCGTCTGGAATTATTTCGATCGCGACCTGGCCGGTCAATTCGGCGGCGGCCCGACCGGGTTTCCTATCTACAGATTGTCCAAGCCGGCAAACCTGGTTAAAGAGATCGTCCGCTAAAAAAACGGGGTCAAAGTTACACATCTGACGATTTTGTCAAATGAGTAGCTTTGACCCTGGGCTTACTTCTTTTTCTTTTTGGCGGCGATGAGGTATTTTCCGCAATTCTCGCAGACGTAAATATCGTTGCTACCCTCGATCGCCGAACTCATCTGGGTCGAGACATTGATGTTGCAGCCCTGGCAGGCGCCGTCATCCACCTCGGCTACGGCAAAGCCGTAGCGCTCCATGAGCTTGTCGAACCGTCCCAACAAAGCCTGGTCAAGCTCTTCGCGGATATAGCTAGCCTGCGCTTGGAGCGTTTTGATCTGGGCCTTCGGCGCCTTCCTTTTCTTCATCTCGATTTCCTGGAGTTTCTTGAGCAGGCTGGCCCGGCTGATGATTTTATCTTCCTGAGGAAGCCGCAGTTCGATTTCAGAGAGGATGTTTAAGAGATCGTTTTTGTCCTTGGCCTCGAAAGCCCTCTGCCGAAATTCAGCTTTCCGCAAAAATTGGGCCAGCCCGGCAAAAAGGTGGTTGAAGAGACCGGGAAGGGTTGGGTTCCAAACGATCAAGATGATGAGTTGGACTTTTTTCTTATCGGCGGCATCAAAATCAATCCCTTTTTCGGACCTCCCGACGGCGACGGCAATCTCGTCGCCCGTGTCCACCCGGGCGTGAGGCACGGCGATGCCCTCGCCGAGGGCTGTCGAATCCAGGCTCTCGCGGTCGATGAGCCGGGTTAGGATGAGCTTTTTATTCCGGATGAGCTTTTGTTTAGCCAGGATATCCAAAAGCTCCTCAATGGCCTGGACCTTGTCCTTGGCTCCGAGATCATAAACGATTTGGGAAGGTTTCAGAAAATCGGAAAAATAAGTAATCCCCAGAATATCCTTTTTTTCCATCGATTAAAGTAATTATATCATAAATTTTAGCGAAAACAAAGACCCGGTGAAAGAAACCCTGCCGCTCGACGCGTTGCTTAACGCCTTGGCCCGCTGCCGCGCTGCCTCTTTCGGGAAGGAGTGGACGGGGCGCGAAACCTCATGGCCAGTTCATACGTTTGTTTGATTCCGGCCAAGCTGACGGCCTGAGAGGCGAGATGAATGCCGAATGATGCCGCCTCCGGAATCGACTCCCCTTTGACCAGCTTATGCATGGTTCCTGCGCAAAACACGTCTCCGCATCCCGTTGTATCAACAACCGTCTTGGCTCGGGGAGCGTGCATCATTTGGGATCCGGCCGGAGTGGAAACTAAGACGCCTTCCTTTCCCATGGTCACAAAAACGGCTGTCACGCCGATCCTAAAAGCGTCTTTTACAAAAGCGGCGATTTCACTTTCTTCAGGCCATCGCTGGGGATGTCCCAGCATACAGGCGACTTCCTGGCGGTTGGCCTGCAAGCAGGCAACTCCTCTCACCCACTCTTTCCAATCATCCAGGGAGATATACTCTCTGTGCTTATGGAGATGTTTGGCCAAGGCCTGCGAATGGATATCCAGCCATATGGGACAGGCCGCGGATTCGGCGATTTTCCGCCACTCGCCAAGCATGATGTCGAAACCCGAGTTGAAGACCACGAGGAGCATCTCGATCTGGCCGAGATCGTCAAGAGCTTTGGCCGGATTGATGGCTGGGACGACGGACTCCAGGACCTCCTCGCGTTCCTTGAGACGATCGGAGTAGCGTAAAAAGACCTGGTTGCCGGACCCCGGCACAAACTCAAGACCGTTTGTGTACAAGGTCGGCCATGCTTCAATGAAAGGTCTCACTCCAGCCTTCAGTCCTCGGCCGCAGTTCGAGTAAAGGAAAACTTCCTCGCCCAGGCCGCAGAAAATGGCCGCTTGGTAGAGAATCCCCCCGAGTCCTTTAAGGACGCGGCCGTCATCATAGGTGATGGTATCGGAAGTGATGGTGCCGATCAGGCCGAAAGTGCTCATGCGCGCTAGGCCCCATGGTATGCAAGATCGCCAAAAATTTCAAGGCATCCTGTCCCTCAATTGAAATCCTATTCATTTTGACATAAATTATTAACGGGTCATCAGAGGCGATGATTTATCATCTGGGGACGTCGGGGTGGAGCTATCCGGGATGGGTCGGCCTTTTCTATCCCGATGATCTCCCGTCCAAGGACTGGCTGAGTTTTTATGCCCAAAATTTCTCCACGGTCGAAATCAACATGACCTTTTATCGCTTCCCAAAACCTGACACCCTCAAGAATTGGCTGGAGAGAACGCCCCCGAATTTCACATTCACCCTTAAAGCCAACCGTCAGATCACGCATCTTAAAAAAATCAAGGATGTCCATCACGAAGTCCGGTATTTCTACATTTTAGCCAATTCCTTGAAGGAAAAACTGGGATGCATTCTTTTTCAGCTCCCGCCGTCGATCCGCTTCGACCTTCCCCTTCTCGAAGGATTTCTAGCGGTGCTGTCTCCGGAGTATAAAAACGTCGTCGAGTTCCGTCATGAGAGCTGGTATCAGGACATAGTCTACGAACTGCTTCGTTTTTATAAGGTCACGTTTTGCGCTGTTTCTTCAGCCAAAGTTCCGCGGGATATTATCGAAACCGGGGAGGCGGCGTATGTCCGCTTCCACGGGCTGACAGGAGAACATCGGCACAACTATTCCGATGCGGAGCTTAAAGAGTGGGCGGAAGCGATCAAGGCCATTCGAGCCAAAGAATGCTACATTTATTTTAATAATGACTACAAAGCGTTCGCCGTCGCCAACGCCAAGACAATGGAAACTCTACTGCGCTGATGAGGAAGATAAGCAGAGGAGATTGCCACGGCGCAAAACGCCTCGCCATGACAGGGCGTAAATTTGGGGACACGTACCCAGGGTCCATGTCCCCGTATTCCTATCACCGCATGCCGTAATTGAACGGCGTCCGCTCTTCGTTGCGGTCGGTCGCCAGCGGCGGTTCGGGAGAAAACGCCGAAATCTCGCCCCTCAGCTCAGACGTCATCTTGATGTCCATCGCCGCCACGGCACTTTTTAGCTGGTCTAGGTTGCGGGCGCCGACGATGGGCGCCGTCACAGCCGGATGGCCGGCCACCCAGGCGATCGCCAGTCCGGCCGGATCAAAAAGATTCTTTCTGGCAAATTCCACAAATCTGTCGGCCGTCTCGAACATCCAATCCAGGCTGTAGCGGGTGTGGTACATCTTGTTGTCGATGAGCCGGCCGGATTCGGGACGCTTTCCGACGCCATATTTTCCGGAGAGAAGCCCCCCGCCCAACGGGCTGTAGGGGATGACGCCGAGATTCTCAGCCTCGGCCATGGGCAGGATCTCGACTTCTGCCTGCCGTTTCACCAGGTTGTACATAGGCTGGAGGCAGGCGAGCGGCGCCCATCCCTCTGTGGCCGAAATTCCCAGCGCTTTCTCGACCTGCCAGGCGGCAAAATTGCTCGCCGCCGGGTAGAGGATCTTACCCTGTCCGACCAGATCGTCCAAAGCCCGAAGGGTTTCCTCGAGCGGCGTCCTGTCGTCGAAGCGATGGATGAAATAAAAATCGATGCGGTCCGTGGCCAAACGTTTCAGGCTGGACTCGACGGCGTTCAGGAGATGGTAGCGTGAAGCGCCCCTGGCGTTGATGTCTTCGCTCGTCGGAAAATAAGCCTTGCTGGTGATGACGACTTCCTCGCGGCAGTTCCGGATGAGCCGTCCCAGGATCTCCTCGGCCCTTCCCGCTCCATAGACATTGGCGCAGTCAAAAAAGTTGATGCCCTTTTCGCGGCAGTACTGGAACATCGCCGCGGCGGCGGGCTCATCGGCCTCCCGGCCGAAGCTCATCGTCCCGAAACAGAGAGCTGAGACTTTAATGCCTGTTTTTCCTAAGAATCGATACTCCATGAGGACCTCTCGACAAGCGTTTTTGAATTTTTCCTGAGGGCATTTTATTCTTTAAAGGGAAAAATTTCCAGGGATTTGACCTGACCGAATTATTGGATTAGGATATCCTGGAACAAGCCGAATTCTCCAAAAAGGAGCTTTGTCATGAAAACCATATTCCGGATATCCGCTCTGCTCTTTTTTACGTTATCGCTCGGAGCGAATTCTTTCGTGCTCGGCCCCGGACAGGCCCAGTCGCCAAAAGCCAGCCCACCGATCCTCCTTACGGCCTGCGGCCAGAGCCCCGATACGGTGCCGATGAAGGTCGTCATTCAAAAATCAAAAGTTCCTTACGACTTGGTCGATCTGGCGACGGTCCAAGACCTGGCCCAAAAAAAGAGTTCGGGCGCTCCCTATCAGACGATCATTATTGTTATGGGCGCCAGCCTCAAAGGCATGGGAGCAGCGGGGATCTCGATCGAAGATGAAATCAAGAGGACATCCGAGCTTATAGAGGCGGCCAGACGGGATAAAATCACGATCATCGGCGCCCACATCGGAGGCATGAAGCGGCGGGCCCAGGGTGCCGCGGTCGGCGACAATACCGACGAGCTCAGCATCGACGCCGTCGCCCCGAAATCGGATCTACTGCTCATTTTGAAGGACGGCAACGAGGACGGTCGGTTTACGATCATCGCCAAACAGAAAAAGATCCCGATGATCGAGGTCGAGAAGACCCTGGACTTGATCCCGGAAATCGAAAAACTGTTTAAATAGCTTCTTCGTCAAAGCTTTCCCATGATCTTGAAAAGGAGCCCGGGCCCATGAGCATGACCGCCTCGGCATCGATCATCCTGGCCGCCATGGTTGCGGTCTACATCATCGCGAAAATCTTCAAGGTCTCCACGGAACTCTCTATTTTTGCGGCCGCCCTGGCCGGGGCCCTGGTCGGAGGGGCCGGGATTCCGGCGCGGCACATCGTCGAAGGGGCCTTCACCTATCTGGATATCTGCCTGATCTTCATCACGGCCACACTGTTCATGAATTTTCTCAAGGACTCCGGCGGCGTCGCTTTTGTCGTAAGAAGGATCCTCCAGCGATTTCACCGCCGTAAGTTTGTTTTGTTTATCCTGCTGGCCGTCCTCCTGCTCATTCCCGGCATGTTGACAGGAGCCGGAAGCGTTACGGTTTTGATTGTCGGCGGCATGGTGGCGACGGTCCTGGGATACATGGGGATTTCCAAGCCCAAGACGGCCGCTATTGTTTTTATCATCGCCGGGCTGAGCGCAGCCGCTCCCCCCGTCAGCCTGTGGGCCATGCTGACGGCGGCAGGCGTGAACATGCCCTATGTCGGATTTTTTGTGCCCCTCTTGGCTCCCTGCCTGCTCCTGGCGCTGATAACAATCTTCATCCTGGGCTGGAAGGCCAAGCCGGCAAACCTGGAACAGGCGCTTAAGGAACTGCCCGAAGCGCCGGCCGGGATGAACTGGATTAAGGTCCTCCTGCCCTTCCTGATCTTTTTGGCTTTGGTGATCGCGGGAAGGATCTGGCCGTTTTCCTTCCCGATCATGGGATTGCCGTTGATCTTCTGCGGATCGGCCGTGATCACCCTGGCCCTATCCCCCAAAAAGATCGATATCCTCGGCGTTTCAAGAAGGACCGTCCACCAGCTTCTGCCTCTGATCGGGACGCTGACCTGTGTCGGAGTCCTGGTCCAGATCATGACCCTGACAGGGGTCCGGGGGCTCATTTCGGTCACCGTGGTTACTCTGCCGGTGATGGTGGTCATCCTGACGCTCTTCATCACGCTCCCGGTTTCTGAGACGGTTCTGATGTGGGGGTCGGCGCCCGTTCTGGGCGTCCCCCTAATTCTCCTCTTCAACCACATCGGACTCGATCCCGTCGTGGCCTTGGCCGGGATGAGCGTCATCTGGCCATTGGGCGATGCCATTCCCCCGACGGCCATCATCGGCCGATTGACCGTAGAGACCATCGGCATGAAAGAGCCCTACAAAAAATTCTTGAGATACTGCATAATTCCGGCAATCCTCATCATCTTCGTCGGGACCCTGATGGTCATTTTCAGCAAGAAGTTAGGCTTTTTGAAAGTGTTTTAGTTAAGATAGGGACATGGACCGCATGACTCTGGGACAGACGCCGAATTCGAAAATTCGGTTCTTCTCGCCGCGGGACGCGTCCCTTTTGAGGGATTGGCCATGATCATTACGATTCTCTATTATCTCCTGGTGGCGTACGTCGCGTCTCTCATGATCTGGAACATCTTGAAGAGCAAAAAATGGCAGGAGGAAGTCCTTTATGTCATCGTCCTCGTCCCCTTCCTTCTCCGCCTCCTCCGTCTAAAATGAACCGGGGAAGACAGATGTTACGAAAAATTCTGATCCTGGCTCTCGGGCTTGTTCTCGCCTTCTTTTCCGGGCTGAGCTTTTACCGGAGCCGACACCTCAAAGAGCCGGTCGTGCTGGGCCCCGGCGTGACGCAGGTGAAAAAATTGAGCGAATATTTTCCGGCCATCCGGGGGAGCACGAATGACGCGAATGTCTATGTCATGGCAGGGGCGAAGCCGGGCGGATCGATCCTGATATTAGGGGCCTCCCATCCGGAAGAGCCGGCGGGGCGGCTGACGACGTGGATCCTGACGGAAAACGCGGCTGTCGAGCAAGGACGCCTGTTCGTCTTGAATTCGGCCAACCGGAGTGGGACGACCGTCACCAGGCTCGGCGGGGCTTACCCCGCGGATTACACGATTCGCACGGCTTGGGGAGAGCAAAAATTCAGGACCGGCGATCGCTGGTCCAATCCCTTGGATCAATGGCCCGACCCCGAGGTCTATATCCATTATCCGACCCGCCAAGAGCTGGCCTACATGGACATCCGGAACCTCAACCGCACCTGGCCGGGCCGGCCCAACGGCACCCTCACCGAAAAAACCTGCTATGCGCTCACCCAGCTCATCAAAGAAGAAAAGGTCGACATCGTCATCGACCTCCATGAAGCGGAGCTCCAATACCCGGTTATCAGCACGATTGTGGCCCATCAGAAGGGCCAGGACTTGGCCGCCCTGGCGTCTATGATGATCTCGGCCGAGGAATTCAATATCGGCATGGAAAATTCGCCGAAAGCGCTGCGCGGCCTCTCCCATCGCGAGATCGGCGATAACACCGGCGCCATTTCACTCCTGTTCGAAACACCGGAGCCGTTTCTCGATGCCACGCGCGGCCGGACGGACGCCCGCCTGCTTCTCGAGGGAAAGGACGAATTCGTGGTCAGGGCGGGAAAACACGGATTGCTCTATGAAAAAATCGATGACAAGGGCTGGCCGATCGACATCCGGGTCGGTCGGCACTGCTCGACCATCATCCAGGTGCTCGACCTCTGGTCCCAGGACCACGCCGACAAAGCGGTCGTCATGAAAAACGTCCCGAAATACAACGAGGTCGTTCAAAAAGGCGTCGGGGCCTTCCTGCGAGATCCAGCCAAAGCCGCGCCCAAAACGGTCTATTATGAATAAGGAAAGTACGGAGGAATCCTCATGAGAACCTTCGAATCGATCGGATTAGGAATTCCGGAAATCCTTCTGCCCAAGAAAGGAACCGAGCTCAACAAGTGGGCCGTGATCGCTTGCGACCAGTTTACCTCGGAGCCCGACTACTGGAGGATGGTCAGTGTTCTGGTTGGCTCGGCGCCGTCCACGTTGAACCTGATCTTCCCGGAAGTCTATCTCAGCGAGAAAAACCCTGAGGCGAGAATCGCCCGGATCCGGGATTATATGGCGCGATACATGAACCAAGGCCTCTTTGTTGAGACCGAGGGATTCATCTATGTCGAGCGGAAAATCGGCACCCACACCCGAAAAGGCTTGATGGCCTGCCTGGACCTGGAACACTATGATTTCCGCAAAGGCTCGACAAGCCTCATCCGGGCTACGGAGGGCACGATCCTGGAGAGGATCCCGCCGCGTGTCAAAATCCGGGAAGGGGCTCCCATCGAACTGCCTCACATCATGGTCCTGATCGACGATAGGGACAACACGGTCATCGGTCCCCTGACCCAGAACATAGACCGGCTTGAAAAACTCTATGATTTTGAGCTCATGATGGGCTCGGGCCACCTCACGGGCTATAGGATCAAGGACCAAGCGCTGGAGACCGACATCCTCAACAACCTGAAGACACTGTCCTACTCTGCGAATTTCTCGAAAAGATATGGCGTGAGAGCGGGGACCCCCATTCTCCTCTTTGCCATGGGAGACGGCAACCATTCGCTGGCAACGGCCAAGACCATCTGGGAGAAGGCCAAGGAAAATGCTCCGGACGAGGCTAAGATCCTGAATTCTCCTCTTCGCTATGCCCTCGTGGAACTCATCAACCTTCATGACGAAGCCTTGATTTTCGAGCCCATCCACCGGGTCCTCTTCGAGATCGCGGCGGACAAGGACGTCGTCCAGGAAATGTACGTTTATTTCAAGGGACGATGTACGTACACGGCTCTGGCAGGCTTTGGCGAGATGAAGGCCGAGGTCGACGAGCAGATAGAAGGTTCTCACAAAATCGGAATCATCACGATCGCGGGGTTCGGCATCGTCGAGGTCAAACAGCCGGAAGCCAACCTTCCCGTCGGAACGCTTCAGCCGTTCCTCGATGCCTTTGTAAAAGACAAGGGCGCCAAAGAAATCGATTATGTCCACGGCACAGAACCTGTCTCCCAGCTCGGCAGGAAACCCGGAAACATGGGACTTTACCTGCCGGCCATGGGAAAGACCGACCTGTTCAAGACGGTCATCCTGGATGGCGTCCTGCCCCGTAAGACATTCTCCATGGGAGAAGCTTCGGAAAAACGGTTCTACATGGAAGCGAGAAAGCTGTTTTAAAACCCGGGGACACACACAGTGTGTGTCCCCAATGAGCTATTTTTTATAGTGATTCGGGAAGGCGGGGCGTTTAGGCTTTTGCGGGGGATTTTTCGCCAGCTCGGACAAGACGACTTCGATGGCTTTATCGAGCTGGGGGTCCTTCCCCTGGCGCACCAGAGCCGGATCATGCTCCACTTCAATATCCGGAGCAATGCCTATGTTTTCGGCGATCCATCCTGCTTGCGGACTCCAGACACCCGAACTGGGCGCCGTGGCAATCCCGCCATCCATGAGCTGAGGGGCGCCGGCCCGCCCGACCAGTCCACCCCAGGTCGTTTTTCCGATGAGCGGTCCGATCCCTGCCGCCTTAAAGTAATACGGCATGGCGTCGCCGCCCGAGCCCGCAAACTCGTTGATGAGCATCACTTTGGGGCCGAAGATGGCGCCCTGCGGCTGAACCTCATCCTCTCCGTCGCGCGTGGCGACAAGGCTTAGAAGCTTCCGCTGCAGGAACTCAATGATGTCGGTGGCCAGATTCCCGCCGCCGTTGAAGCGCTCATCCACAATCACGGCGTCCTTGCCAACCTGGGAAAAGAAATAGCGGTTGAAGTAGGTGTAGCCGCCGAAGGCCGTGTCGGGCATGTAGACGTAGGCTACCCGTCCGTTTGTGATTTTGTCCACATAACGACGGTTGTCCTCGATCCAAGCGTAATTGCGGAGGGCCGTTTCACTGGATACGGGCACGACCGTCACCTCCCGGGCTCCTTTGCCGTCAGGGCTCGGACCGACTTTAAGCACTACGTGCTTTCCGGCTGTATTCTCGAAAAAGCTGTAGATGTTGCTGCGTCCTGATACTTCTCGGTTGTTCACCGCAAACAAATAATCTCCTACGGCGACATTGACCCCCGGCTGGGTCAGAGGGGCAAGCAGCCCCGGATTCCAGTTCTCGCCGTTGTAGATCCGAGTGAAGCGATAGCGGCCGTTCTCAATCTTGAAGTCTGCGCCAAGCAATCCGGCCGGGACGCGGTTCGCGGCGGGGATATCGCCGCCGCCCACGCCCAGGTGGCCGATTTCAATCCCGCCCAGCATTTCGGCGAAGAGATAGTTCAGGTCGCTGCGCGAGACGATGTTGTCGAGGTAGGGTGCGTATTTCTTCTCCGCCGCGGCAAGGTCATAACCGTGGGCCTTCGGATCATAGAGGAATTCTCTCTCGACCCGCCATGCCTCGTGGTACATCTGGCGCCACTCATCGCGCGGATTGACCCGGATCTGGATCGCATCAGTAGCCAGAGCGCTGGCGCCGGACGCCGAAGGCGCGGCCGGTGGCCCCGCGGGTGTTCCGGCCGGGGGCATCGGCCGCAGAGTGGCAATATACCAACGATTTCCCTGTCTGTATAAATATTTTTCGCCATTCCGGGCGATGTCGAAGAAACCTATGCCGCTGACCACCACATCGGCCCGGCGGGTTTTGATGTCATATCGGTGGACGGAATTGCCGGGCGCGGCAGTCACACCAGGCAGAAAAGCCGCGGACTCAAAGGCCAAGAGGGTCCCGGCTTTGCCGGTCATCAGGCCACCATAATTACGAGCCGGCATGGGGATGGCCAGGACACGCTGGAGAAGCCCGTCGAAATCAATTTTAACGGACGCGGCCTTGGGACCTGCGGCCGGGATTGCCCCGGGGCCAGCCGCTGGGCTTTTTGCGGCCTCGCCCGGCTTTTTCTCTTCCCCCTTCTTCTCCTCCGTTCCTTTTTCCTCGTCGCTCTCCGAGGCAAAGGGCGAAGGCTCGTCCTTGGCCAAGACGATCAGGTAGATAGCCCTCGTCACGGGCCGGCTGAAGCTGTGGATATCGGGCTGGAGCGATTGGCCCGAGTCGGTACTGGCGGCAAAGTAGAGATATTTTCCATCGGCGTCGAATACAGGCGACAGCGCATCGCTCATCCCGTCGGTGACTTGACGGCTCGTCCCGCCCTCGACCGAATATAGAAAGACGGCGCCCATATAGTTCTGCAAGCGTTTCGTGTAGGCCAGCCACTTTGAGTCGGGCGACCAGGCCGGGACAAGGTCTCCCCTCCCGGTTAAGAAGCGCGCCTTGTCCACGCGGACGGGCTTTTTATCGACGACGTCGATATACCAAAGCGCCAGGTGACCATCCGTATAGGCGATTTTCTTGGAATCGGGCGACCAGATCGGACTGGCATAGAACGAGGGTTTTTCGTCGAGGGCAATCTTGAGGGTTTGCCCGGACCCGCTCTGGGGTTTGAGGTGAAGCATATACTCGCCCGATTCATCGGAGAAGTAGGCGATGGTTTTTCCGTCGGGAGACCAGGCCGGGTCGCGCTCCATGACACCCGTCGTCTGGGTGAGGTTGCGCGGATCGCCCTTTTCGGCAGGGACGGTGATGATTTCGCCGCGGGCCTCGAAAACAGCCCGACTGCCGTTGGGCGAGATGCCGGCGTTTGTCAGGCGGTCGCCAACGTTCGCAAACTTCTCGCGCACATCCGGAAAGTCGCCGTTCACAGTCACGGGAACGCGGGCGGCTTTGCCGGTTTTGAGATCATAAAGGTTGAGGCTGCCGAACTGCTCGTAAACGATGGCACCCGGAACGGCTGAGGCAGACTTGAGGTCCAAGCCGCTGTTCTCGATGATCGGAGAGACCTTCTTGGACTTCGTATCGTAGGCGAAGAGCGACACGGCGCCGTCGCGGTCGGAGAGGAAGTAGACCTTGTCTCCGACCCACATCGGATTAAAGTCATTGGAGATTTCTCGCGGCAGCTTTTCGATGCGTGAATCGGCGAGGTTGGCGATCCAGATCGGAGTGGCCCGGCCGCCGCGGTACCGCTTCCAGGCGGTGAAAGCGCGGGATAAAGGAACATAGGCGATGCGGCTTCCGTCCGGGGAGAAAGCGCCTTCAAACCCCATGGGGAGAGGGAGCCTTTCCTCGAGGCCGCCGTCGAGGCCGACCGTATACAACTCATTGAACCGGGAGTAGGCGTTGCGTCCGGACGTGAACAGGACACGCTTGCCGTCGGGCGTCCAGCCGAGAACGACGTCAGAAGCGGGGTGCCAGGTGAGCCGCCGCGGGACGCCGCCGCCGGCCGGAATGATAAAAACGTCTATATTTCCATCATACTCCCCCGTGAAGGCGATCTGGGAGCCGTCGGGGGAAAAGAAAGGAGTGGACTCGACGCCGGGGCTCGAGGTCAGCCGCTTCGCTTCTCCGCCCGCGCGCGCCACGCTCCACAGGTCCCCGGCAAAGACAAACACGATGTGGGTCTGCGAAAGCGTCGGACGCTGCAGGAGCAGGTATCCGTCAGGGGCGGCTCCTTTGGCCGAAGCCGCGATTAAGAAAACAAAAAGAAAAGCGGACAAACAAAGGACATGTCGATGATTATGATTTTTTGGCATTCGCGTTTTGCCCTCCCCGCGCAGATTTTAGGCTTATAACCTTACCATTTGGTCGAGATCATAGTCAAATAAAAGAAAAGTCCCCAGGACCTGACCGCTGGGCGAACGCGCTCTAGAAAGGTCGGCCTGAAACATGAACCCTATGCTATTTTTTGATTTTTTTCAGATCCTCGAGATCTTTTTTCACCTTGGCCCCCCGAGGGCTGTTGGATTCGAGTTTCAGGAATTTTTGAAACGCCGCTCTGGCTTTCTCGTAATCCGCCTTGTTCAGATGGGCGTATCCGAGTTTATAATAGGGATCGCTCCAGTAGGGAGAAATTTCGATCGCCCGGGAATAATACTGGATGGACTCGTCGGCTTGTTTCCGAGCAAAACAGACCTCGGCAAGATTGTAGGCGACAAGCTCATCGTCCGGGTAGGTATCAAGCGATCGCTTGAAAAATTCTTGGGCTTGGGCAAGGTTCCCTTTTTTGTAGTGGCACTCGGCGACGCCCGTCAGAGCCCTGGCCGTAATCACCTTATCCAACGGATCTTTGGCCGTCCTGTCCACGACTTCATGGAATTTCTCGATGGCCTTGTCGAGGTCACCTTTCTCTCGATAGCAATCCCCGATGGCCAGCCTGACCATATCCACCTTAGGGTCCTTGACGAGATAGGCCTCATAATACCGTATGGCCTCGTCATATTGCTTTAAGTAGAAAAAATCGTTGGCCTTGTCCAAAAGTGCAGGATCCGGAAGGTCCTCCTCGGCCGGCAGCTCCGGGAGCTTCTCGAGTTGAAGAGGGACGATTTTGTTCTGCTCGAGCTGGAACACCGAGCATTCACGCCAGGCCGAAAAATAGCCCTTGGCGGATGCCGTGACTCTCCAGATTCCCGCCGCCAGCCCGAAATAGCTCCAACGGCCATGCTTATTGGTGGTCGTCTCAAAATAAGCCGTATCGCGCTTCTTGGGCTGGCGCCAAGCCATATTGCCAAAGACATCCGTCGTGTCCGCCAAGGTCAGCTGGATCTTGGCGGCGACGATAGGATTCCCGGCCCTGTCTGTGACTATTCCAGACAGCCGAGCCCTGCCATGTCCGCCTTGGCCGAAGGCCATAAGGACAAGCAGTAATGATAAAACACCCGCGATTGACGGCCGAATCAGACGATTGTTCGCGGCAATCCTCCACCCGGAAGCCTCAACGACAGGCTCGACAAACGATTGCTGAGATATCCCACATCTCTTCCTTTAAAAATTAGGGCGAAACGGCAGCGTTGTCAAGAGGGATTCCCGAAAGAGCTGATTCTTGATTAATGATTCGCCCCCATGAATGAAGCTCGTCTTCTATTTCCCGGGCTTCTCGTCGAATGCCGAGAAACCGATCGTCACATGCGTACCATCGCAAAAGGGCTTGTTTTCGGATCGGCCGCAACGGCAGAGCGTCACCCGGTTCCTGATTTCGTATTCCGTTCCGTCCGACGACTCGATAGGCAGACAGCCCTTCACCCAAATCGGCCCGCTGATTTTCGTCTCCGGGTTCTCAATGAGATTGATCGAGGGTTCAAACTCGGGTTCCATCGGTGTTCCGGATTTCTTATCCCAGGCGACCAAT
>Ga0153915_10003749_pt1 | contig 13963 bp, 10 predicted proteins | sample Opewatmetagenome_2_FD_107003 | JGI IMG/M metagenome (GOLD analysis project Ga0153915, IMG submission 107003) | Freshwater wetland microbial communities from Ohio, USA - Open water 3 Core 3 Depth 3 metaG | ecosystem: Environmental > Aquatic > Freshwater > Wetlands | place: USA: Ohio, Lake Erie... | reverse complement strand
GAGAACCGGAATGTGATCGCGTTGTTTGTCACCGCCACTCCATCCGCCGCCGTGCACCATGATCGCCACGGGGAACGGCCCATCGCCAATGGGCACGCAGGCGTCCAGCAACAATTTCTCGCCGCCCGCCTGGCCGTATTCGATGTCGGTGTTGAATACCGCATTCGACGGGGTGAACGATGGCGCAACGGCATTCACGGGAGGGCGGACAGAAGTTCTTGCCGGATTCCAACTGTCGGCGCCTGCGAGAACTTTTCCCACCGTGATGGCTTTGGCTTCTTCCACGGTCAACTTGCGCGACCACGCCACACGCGCCGACGGATTTGCGCCGGGCCCGGTGTTGTTGAACTCGGCAAAGCGCGCAGTCTTTTCACGCGCTGGATCCCGCCAGTTGTCCCAGCCGGTGGGGCGAACGACGTCCGACATCTCCGTGTTCATAAAAACCACGCTGCCATACGCGCGCCATGGTCGGCCGAGGTAAGTTTCCACTTCTGGCGCCCCGGTGATTTTACAGTTCGAGAAGACGAACCCAAACGGCTGGTTCTCCGGCGTCGAAGCCGCGGTGATGTATCCCTTTTTCAGGCAATGGATGCGGCATTTCTCGAAAAATGCCGTCGCACCGCCGAAGATGAAGTCAACGTGCCCGGCAATGTAGCATCCTTCAAAATAGTGGCGGCCACGGTTCGCCAGAATGGTGTCCTGCCATCCGAGGAACCGGCAGTTGCGAAATGCGACGCGGTCGCCGTCCACGCGGATTGCCAATGCTTGTCCAACGGGGCCGGCGGAATTCTCGAACGTGATATTCTCCGCGGAAAAATCGTCCGCATCGATCTGCGTCGAGGGTGTACGGAATGTGCCGATGGGTTTGCCGTCAGTGCCAGGCATGTTCGCGTTCAAATCGTACGTGAGCACCGTTTTTTCAGGGTCATCACCCACGAGACGGACAAACCGTTTCTCACGCTGCGCGTAGATCAATTCCTTGTAAACGCCGGGCTTGATATGAATGATGCAAGGATTGGTGGAATTCGTGGTCTGCGGCGCGGCATTGATCGCTTCCTGCACCGTCTTGAATTGGGCGGTGCCGTCGGCGGCAACAGTCAGATTCGTCTCCGCAGCCAGCCGGCCATCCGGGCCGACAGCGACAAGCATCAGGCAACCCATCGTCATGCCTGCCAAAGAGTGTGCTCGGTTCATTTCCATTCACCTTTCTCAAGTTGCCGATAAGAAGATCGGGGCACATTTATTACAGATTCGCCTCTCACCGACAATACCTGACGGAATCCTGATTTTCGTTGGTTCGAATCTCTGCAAATGCTAAACAGACTATGTGCATGTAATGGAAATCCGGCCCAAAATCCAAGCATTACTCGCGGCACCGGGTTATCACCCGCTGCGCCGGTCCGAACTCGCCAAAACCCTGAGGCTCAATGCCACGCAACGTCGCGAGTTCCGGCGCGTGCTCGCCGAAATGATCAAACAAGGCGAGATCGTTCGCGTGCGGAACGACCGTTTTGTCCTCCCACGGGAAGCTGACCTTCTCGTTGGTCGCATCACCTGCAACGAAAAAGGTTTTGCCTTCGTGATACCCGAGGTTTCCGCCGACGCCGCGTCGCGCCCAGCCGAACGTCCCGCTGATATTTATATTGCCGAGGAAGATACTGGCGTCGCACTTCACGGCGATAAAGTGGTTGTCCGCCTCAACCGCGAAAAACGACATGGTGGCGACCGCACATCGGGCCGTGTCATCCGCATTCTCGAACGCGCCAACGAAACGATCGTCGGCACGCTGCAACATTCCCGTTACTTTTACTACGTCATTCCCGATGACCCGCGTTTCCGTCACGACATCTACACCAAGCCGGCGCACAGCGCGCAAGTCGGCCATAAAGTGGTCGTTAAACTCGCCGACTGGACGTCGCGCCACGTCAATCCCGAAGGCGAGATCATTGAAGTGCTCGGCGCGGCCGACGCGCCCGGCGTGGATATCCTCGCTATTATCCGCAAATATCAATTACCCCAGCAGTTCTCCGAGCCGACACTGGCCGAGACCGAGCGATTGCCAGACCGCGTTCGCGAATCCGATCTCGCCGGTCGTCGCGACCTTCGCAACGAGTTCATCGTTACGATTGACCCCGACGACGCCAAGGATTTCGACGATGCCGTCAGCGTGACCGAACTTGGCGATGGACATTCACAAGGCTGGCTTCTCGGCGTCCATATCGCCGATGTCTCGCATTATATCCGGCCGCGGTCCGCGCTTGACCATGAAGCGTTGGGCCGGGGCAACAGCGTTTATCTTCCCGACCGCGTGCTGCCAATGTTGCCGGAGAAACTTTCCAACAACTTGTGCAGCCTGCGTCCGCATGAAGATCGGCTCACGATTTCCGCGTTCATCGAGTTCACGCCCAAACTGACAGTGCGACGCACCGAGTTCGTCCGCAGTGTCATTCACTCGCGTCACCGGCTGACCTACAAGGAAGCATTTGCGCGGCTTACGTCCAGTGGCGACGGCGATGCGCTGACGCTCGAACTGAAGAAAATGTGGCGGCTGGCTGCGCGGTTGCGCCAGCAGCGGTTCGCGCACGGGTCGCTCGATCTCAATGTTCCTGAGGTCAAAGTTCGTGTGGACAAGCAAGGTCATCCGACGTCCATCGAAAAGGTCGTCAACGACATCTCGCACCAGCTCATCGAGGAATTCATGCTCGCGGCCAACGAAGCGGTTGCGCGGCACATCTGCCAGTTGCAGATTCCGGGTTTGTACCGCATCCACGATGACCCGGATTTGGCGAAACTCCGTGATTTTGCCGTGTATGCGCGCAGTTTTGGGCTGAAACCCGGCGATTTGGCGCACCGGGACCAGATGCAACGGTTGTTGGAAAGCGTCAAGGGCAAGCCCGAAGAGTACGCCATCAATCTCAACCTGCTACGCTCGCTGAAACAGGCGCGGTACTCCACTCAACCGGTCGGGCACTACGGATTGGCCAAGAAATTCTATACGCATTTCACATCGCCAATCCGACGTTATGCCGATCTGGTTATCCATCGGATCTTACTGTCCACGCTGACTGGCGCCTCGACCCATCACGGGCACGCACAGGACAATCCACACCGGTACCCGCTTCAGGAGCTGACCCGTATCGCCGAGCGCACGTCGCACACGGAACGCGTCGCCGACGAGGCGGAAAAGGAAGCTATCGAACTGAAGAAGATCGAGTATTTCCATCACCAACTCACGACCGGCAAACTCGCCGTGTTGGATGCCGTGGTCTGCACCGTTCGCAACTTCGGCATTTTTGTCGAACTGCCGGAGTCCTTGATACAGGGTCTCGTACACGTCTCAACTATTGACGACGATTTCTACCAGTACGACGCGCAACGCGAGCAGTTGGTTGGGAAACGCACACGCCGCATCATCAAGATCGGCGACCGGCTACGCGTCCAAGTCGAGCGGGTTGAAGTGTTCAAGCGTCAGGTTGATTTCCGCGTGGTCACCGAGTAGCGCGCAGGCACAGTAGCAGTTGTTCAGATGCTCCCATTCGTGGTAAACGCTCAAACTTTCTGTTGCTCGGCGCGAGAGGCTTGGTATCATCACCCCGCGCTGAATCCGGCGAATCATCTGACAGGCATTAATCATGGCAAAGATTCAAAATCGAAATGGCAAGCTACTCGTTCCTGACAATCCAACGCTGCCGTTCATCCGCGGCGATGGGACCGGGCCGGACATCTGGGCCGCATCGGTGCGCGTGTTCGATGCCGCGATTCAGAAAGCCTATGCTGGCAAACGCAAGGTCGAGTGGCTGGAAGTCTTCGCAGGGGAAACCGCATTTAAGAAGTCAAATAACTGGCTCCCCGATGAAACGATCATTGCGTTCAAAGATCATATCGTCGGTATCAAAGGGCCGTTGACCACGCCCGTCGGCAAAGGCATCCGTAGTTTGAACGTCGCGCTGCGTCAGACGCTCGATTTGTATGTCTGTCTGCGCCCCGTCCGCTGGTTCAAAGGCGTCCCCTCCCCCGTCAAACATCCGGAAAAGGTGGACATGGTGATCTTCAGGGAAAACACCGAAGACATTTACGCCGGCATCGAGTGGCCTGCCGAATCGCCTGAAGCGAAGAAGATCGTCGAGTTTCTGCAGAATGAAATGGGTGTTAAGAAAATCCGGTTCCCAGCCACCACCGGCATCGGGATAAAACCCGTTTCCCGCGAAGGCAGCGAACGGCTCATCCGCGCTGCCATCGAGTACGCCATCAAGAACAACCGCAAGAGCGTCACGCTAGTCCACAAAGGTAATATCATGAAGTTCACCGAAGGCGCGTTCCGCGACTGGGGTTACGCCCTAGCCAAACGCGAGTTCGGCGCGAAAGAGATTGACGCCGGCCCCTGGTGCTCCATTCCGCGTTCTGGATCTTCCGCCCTTCGCCCTTCGCCCTTCGCCTTGATCGTGAAGGATTCCATTGCCGACATCACGTTCCAGCAGGTGCTTACTCGACCCGAGGAGTTCGACGTGATCGCCACGCTCAATCTCAATGGCGATTACATCAGCGATGCCCTCGCCGCGCAAGTTGGCGGTATCGGCATCGCGCCCGGCGGCAACATTAATTACGTTACCGGCCACGCTATTTTCGAAGCCACGCACGGTACCGCGCCGAAATATGCGAATCAGGACAAGGTCAACCCCGGCTCGGTGATCCTCAGCGGCGAAATGATGCTGCGTTACATGGGTTGGACCGAAGCCGCCGACCTCATCATCAAATCGCTCGAAAAAACGATCAGCGACAAAGTAGTCACGTATGACTTTGCCCGTCTTATGCCCGGGGCGAAGGAGGTTAAGTGTTCCGAATTTGGCTCGGCGATGATCGAAAGGATGTGACCATGCTTTTTTCATCCTTCATCTTCACTCGCCTCAGGCGGGCAAGTCCTTCATCCTTTCGGCTCAACGGCGCGGAGGAAGCTTGTCCGCCGTTTGTCTGGCGGATCAAATGCAGTCAATTCGGTGACGCCGTGATTGCGAAGATGTAGCCGCGAATCTAAACACAGGCTACCGAATAATAATATCGCCAAAGGTGCTAGCTGTTCTAAACCACATTTCGAGTGGCGGTTGCGGAATGGGCATGGGGCCCAAATTGTATTCCGCTGTGCCATGACTCAGATCGACTCGAATAAATGCAAGAGGCGGGCCTTTAAGCTGTATCATTTGTCCGTAAACAAAGGCGATACCGCTAAACATTGTTCGATCAAACGTCACGTCTCCGTAAAACCGTACCGGTCCTTTGAGATTTAATAAGCCACCCTTATCGAACAGGACGGCGTTATCCTGTTGCTGAATCTGCTCAAGGCGCTTTGTGAATTCGTCATGATTCTTAGCTACATCGTCAACTAGCGCATTAACTCGCTGAGATTTGACATCGACCTCTCCGGCTAGATCGATGATCCGTTTCCCTGCCTTCACGGCTTCTGTCCCTGCAAGCTGTCTGATCGCCTCTCTGCCGGCTTCAGCAATCGTCTGATGCCAGAGAAATGCGGAAAATGCGCTGATGAACGCGCCCAGAAGTATCCCAACAACCCACGCGAGCATCTTGTACTGCTTGACGCGTGCGGAGACGCGTTGCTCAATCTCGGCTTCGATGAACTTCACGAATTCGCCGGATGGATGATCAAGTCGTTTCTCGACCTCGTCTCGAATTGCGAGTTCCACTTTGTCAGACAATTCGACCTTTTGGGGTTTTTCGTCGCTCATAAGCATCCAGTATAATCTTCTCCATAAGGAAGACAATACCGTCATATTGACCTCGCCAGCAACCTAAGGAATTCAGCGGGCGAGTGAACTCGCGCATCGTTGACGACATTGCCCACAGTAGGTAAACTACCATCGTGAAAATCAGACGCCTCGATCCGAACCTGACACCAGAGCAGTGCCTTCGCGGGTTCCGTCGCTTTGATCAAGTTGAACAGCGAACACATCCCCGTCTTCGTTTGCGTGGCGTGTTCAAGTTCCGCACTTGGGAAGAACACGATAAATGGTGCCACGCCAACCGTCAGTTTCGGTAAAGAAGCTGTACGGAACGACAGAGACCCTTCGACAAGCTCAGGGTGACAACGCGAATGAAGGAAGTCATGCCCCACCCCACACTGACCAATCCCGAAATCCGCAAACTCAAAGCCGAGGCGCAACGGCTGGAACCTGTGGTGTACGTCGCAAGATGCTATCCCGTTTCGGGATAGGTTATTTGACCTTGGCGTAGCGGCAAGCCCAAGATTATTCGTGAAGCATCGCGCACACGTCCGCGCCCGTCAGGTTTTAGGCTCAAAAATCGCGCTTTACATTTAGCCGTCTAAATGTAAAGTGTGGTTGCATGATTGATAGACCATTGTGGCACAAACGGTTGCAAGCAGCTTGGGGGCAGGCTTCGATTGTCTGGCTGACCGGTGTACGGCGGGTGGGCAAGACAGTGCTGGCTCAAAGTCTGCCGGACACGGAGTTCATCAACTGCGATCTGCCGAGCACAGCGGAGCGCTTACGCGATCCGGAACGGTTTTTACAATCAGTCAAAGCGCCGCTGGTGATACTCGATGAGATTCACCAGCTTCCCGATCCCAGCCGCGTGCTCAAGATTGCCGCCGATGCATTCCCCAATCTGAAAGTGCTGGCAACCGGCTCTTCAACGCTGGCTGCGACGCAGAAATTCCGCGACAGCCTTACGGGACGCAAACGCGTTGTTGAACTCGTGCCTGCGTTGGCGGAGGAGATCTCCGCGTTCGGCGTGACCGACCTGCGCGACCGCCTGCTGCGAGGCGGATTGCCACCAACATTGCTGGCGGAAGATGGTAGGCATGAGTTCTACAGTGAGTGGATGGATTCCTACTTTGCGCGTGACGTGCAGGAGCTGTTTCGCTTGGAGAAGCGCGGGGCGTTTTTGAAGTTACTGGAACTGGTTTTACGTCAGAGCGGCGGACTGCTGGAAATCAATTCGCTCGCCAAGCACAGCGGCGTGAGTCGCCCGACAGTGATGAATTGGCTCGAAGTTTTCCAGATCACGCACGTAGTCCATCTGCTGCGTCCGTACGCCGAGGGGGGCAGGCGAGAAATCATCGCACAACCAAGAATCTACGGGTTCGACACAGGCTTCGTATGCCACGCGCGGGGTTGGGACGAATTGCGCGCCGAAGATTGCGGATTGCTCTGGGAGCATCTTGTGTTGGACACTTTGCTCTCGACTCGTATTCCGAAGATCTTTTTCTGGCGCGACAAACAGCAGCGCGAAGTCGATTTTGTCATCCCTTGCGGACGAGGCTGCGCCGACGCAATCGAGTGCAAGTGGAACGCGGAAAATTTTGAAGCGCGCGGTATGGCAGCATTTCGTGAAAACTATCCGCGCGGAAGAAATCTTGTTATCAGCCCTCAGACCGTCACGCGCTACAAACGCAAGATGAGCGGATTGGATGTCGAGTTCTTGCCGATTGCAGAACTTCGGCAATCTTCACAGGAAACCGATAATAAGTAGACCGTCATGCCACACCCCACGTTGACCAACCCTGAAACCCGCAAACTCAAGGCCGAGGCGCAGCGGCTCGAACCGGTGGTGTACGTTGGCAAGAACGGACTGACGGCTACGGTGCTGCAAAGCATTGATGTGGCGTTGCGGGCGCGGGAGTTGATCAAGATTCGGTTCGACCACGACCGGGATGAACGTGACGTGCTGGCCGGCAAGATTGCTGAAGTAACCGGCGCGACGTTGATCATGCAAGTCGGCAAGGTAGCGGTGTATTACCGTCCAAAACCGCCGGCATCCAACGGTTGAACTGTAACCACATCACTGCGCAGGTTTTGCGGAACAGATTTAGTCTCACGCAAAGCTTTACCCCGTAAAATGGGGCGCAAAGTTCACCACCACGTGTAACGTGGCAAGCGTTTCACGTGGACGCCAAGTCTGTTAGAAGCAACCTAATCATGGAACCCTCTGCGCCTTGACGTGAGTTCGCGGTTCGAGCGGGCAACAATCGCACAAGGCGACACGCGATTTGCAGCAGGTTTTGCCGACGGCGACGAATTGGGCGTGAAAGTCATTGAAGAACGTGGAGCGCGGAGGGTTGAGCGAAGTATGGAACAATGCCTGAATCTCATAATACGTTGCTGACGGCTTTATGATGCGGTGGCGGACGAGGACGCGCCGGGTGTAGGCGTCCACGACGAAGATTGGTTTGCCGAGGGCGTAAAGTAGAATCGAATCGGCAGTTTCGGGGCCGATGCCTTTCACGGCCAGAAGTTTCTCGCGCAACGTCGTCAATCGTTCGCGCCGCATCCGCGCCACGCTGCCGCCGTACTCGATAAACAGAAACTCGATGAACGTTTTTAGCCGGCGCGCCTTGATGTTGAAGTAACCGGATGGACGGATCAGCGCGGCGATCTCGCGCTCGCTCATTGCGTGCAAGGCGCGAGGCGACAACGCCCGGGCGCGTTTGAGGTTGGCTATGGCTTTCTCGACGTTCGACCACGCCGTATTCTGGGTCAGGATTGCGCCGACGCACACCTCGAACGGCGTATCGCCGGGCCACCAGTGTTGGTGGCCGAAATGGGCGCGCAACCGCTGATAGTAACTACAAAGGTTTACCCGCCTACGGCTGCGCCGAAGGCGACCAAGGTTTACCACCGGTTTCATATCGGCGTGGCACTACGCCTTCGCTTCGGCCCTGTTTTCGCGGGCGATAGCGGCGCGTTTGCGAGCGGTGGCGTTAAGGATTTTCTTCCGCAATCGCAGGTTATCCGGCGTGGCCTCAACGTATTCGTCGGTAGCGATGTATTCCAACGCGCGTTCCAACGACATCTTCAGCGGCGGTTCCAGTTGTATCCCCTTCCCATCGCCCACGCTACGCATGTTGGTGAGGTGCTTGGTCTTGGTTGGGTTGACCGGCATGTCTTCGGAGCGCGGATTTTCGCCGATGATCATGCCTTCGTACACGCCCTCCTGCGGTCCGATAAACAGGCGACCGCGTTCCTGAATGTTGTTAAGCGCCCAGGATGTGGCGATACCGGTCTCCATCGAAACGAGCGTGCCTGTGTTGCGCGTCATGATCTCGCCAACAAGCGGGCCGTATTCCTTGAACATATGGCTCATTACGCCGCGACCGTTGGTGACGTTGACCATATCGGTCTCGAAACCGATCAGACCGCGGGTCGGGATTGTGCACTCGAGGCCGACGCTGTGCGGATGGTGCAGCATGTTGACAATCTCGGCCTTGCGGCCCGCGAGATTCTGAAGCACGTCACCGAGGCATTCCTGCGGCACTTCCATCCAGAGCGATTCGTAAGGCTCCAATGTCTTGCCGCCTTCGGTGCGAAGAATGACTTCGGGCCGCGAGACGAGGACTTCGTAACCCTCACGCCGCATCTGCTCGACAAGAATGGCTATCTGCATTTCGCCACGAGCGCTGACGAGGAAAATGTATGCCGCATCGGTGTCCTGAACCTGCAATGAAATGTTGGTGCGAATCTCTTTATAAAGCCGCTCGCGAATGTGCCGAGCGGTGACATACTTGCCTTCGCGTCCGGCCAGCGGACCGTCGTTGACGGCAAACTGCATCTGGATGGTGGGCGGATCGAGTTCAATGAACGGGAGCGGCGCGCGCTCTTCGTTGTCGCACAACGTGTCGCCGATGGCGAGTTCCCCAAAACCGGACACGCCTATGATGTTGCCGGCTTCACCCGCCACGCCGGATTCCGAGGATTTCATGCCGCTGAACTCGAACACCTTGGTCACCGTGATCCGTTCACGATGACCATCCTTCGCGATGCGGACGATGGAATCGCCGATCTTGATCGTACCGCCGATGATTTTGCCGATGCCGATACGGCCAACATAGTCGCTCCAATCGAGGTTACTCACGAGCATTTGGAACGGTGCGCGTGTGTCAACCTTCGGACCGGGAATATGTTTGATGATGGTTTCAAACAACGGCGTCATGCCGTTGTGCGGGTCTTTAAGTTTCTTGATCGCGTAGCCGTCGCGGGCACTGGCGTAGATGAACGGCGCGTTAAACTGATCTTCGCTGGCGTTAAGTTCAAGCAACAGTTCCAATACCTTGTCGTGAACGCCATGCGCATCGGCGTGTTCACGGTCGATCTTGTTGATGACGACGATGACTTTCAGCCCGTGCAACAGCGCCTTCTTCAGAACAAATCGTGTCTGCGCCTGCGGACCATCAAAGGCGTCCACAAGAAGGAGCACGCCGTCCACCATCTTCAGGATGCGCTCGACTTCGCCGCCGAAGTCGGCGTGACCCGGTGTGTCCACGATGTTGATGGTGTAACCACCCCAGTGGACGGAAGCGTTCTTGGCCTTGATAGTGATGCCTTTCTCCTTCTCGAGATCCATCGAGTCCATAGCCCGTTCTTCCATGGCTTGGCCAGTGCGGTACATGCCGCCTTCACGGAGTAGCTTGTCTACGAGCGTGGTTTTGCCGTGGTCGACGTGGGCAATGATGCCGATATTGCGAATTTTGATAGTCATGAGAAAACCTGCAAGGTCGGGAACGTCAGCTAGCGCCAACAACCCAGTCCCGAATTAGATTCGGGGCCAGCCTCGCAACACACCTCAGCGCCTGCGCCGCGTGCGGCGCATACTGGTGTTGCGTTGGACTGGTATCTGTTTCATGTTAACAACCTAAAACTTGGTGGAGACGATGGGAGTTGAACCCACGACCTCCTGAATGCCATTCAGGCGCTCTCCCAACTGAGCTACGTCCCCACATGGGGGAAGCCAACGCAGGGGATGCTACCTGCGTTAACCCGATTTGTCAAACTCGCCGTATGAACGACGGTCGCATCGCGCGGATATTGCCCGGCGGTTTCGCCGCCATCAAAGCCGAACAAAAACTACAAAGGTTTTGCCGTCTTCGTTGCTTTCTGTTAAAGTAGTATCTGTGTCTGTGTATTTCGTGGTCAACCAATAAAACCAAACGATCAGGAGCCTGCCAATGCCGCTAAAGATTCGCGATGCCAAACAATGCAAGTATGACGTGCTCGCCCTTGGCGAGTGCATGGTGCGGCTGTCGCCGCCAGGACATGGGCGGATCGAGTTCGCCAAAACGCTGGAAGTGGACGTGGGCGGCGGCGAGTTCAACGTCGCTTACGCCTGCACGCGGCTCGGGCTGCGTGGCGGGTTTATCAGCAAGCTCCCCAATAATTACGTCGCCCGCATAGTCCTCAACCATGGACGCGCCGTCGGCGTTGATATGACGCATGTCGTCATAGAGAAATATGATGGCCTCGGACGCAAAAGCCGGGTCGGGTTGAATTTTACCGAAGTCGGCACCGGCCCGCGCGCCAGTGTGACGATGTACGACCGCGGCCATTCTGCCGCGAGCCAGATGAAACCGACCGACCTGGACTTCAACGCAATCTTCGACAAGGACGGCGCGCGTTGGCTTCACACAGGCGGCATAATGACTGCACTGTCCGACGATACCGCTGCCACTGTGAAGGCGGCGCTCGAAGCCGCCGACAAGGCCGGCACGGTCACCAGTTACGACCTCAATTTCCGCAGCAAACTCTGGTCGAGCGAGAAAGCCATCGCCACCACCAAAGGCCTCATCCAGCATGTTAAAATCCTCATTGGCAACGAGGAGGATTTCACGAAAGTGCTCGGGTTCAAGGTCGAAGGCGTGGACGAGAGAATGCAGAAACTGCCGATTGAGAACTACAAGGCAATGGTCGAGCGGGTCGTGAAGGCTTATCCGCATATCCAGGCGGTCTGTACCACGTTACGCGTCGTAAAGAGCGGTTTGATTAATGATTGGTCCGGCATCCTCTGGTATGATGGGAAATTCTACGAGAGCCGGAAATTCGAGAATTTGGAGATCGAAGACCGAGTCGGCGGTGGAGACGGGTTCAGCAGCGGCGTGGCATACGGTTTCCTGAGCGGCATGGACCCGCAGGACATCGTCAACTTCGCCGCAGCACACGGCGCGATGATGCATACCACCCGTGGCGATACCAGCCAGGTAACACTAGAAGAAGTGATGGATGTCGCCAAAGGCGGCACGGCCCGCATCAAGCGTTAGATGGCATTGCGGATTGTCTCTTCCTGCCGGTGTGGGACGAGGAAGAAGTGCTGCATGCTCCCACTCATACGGTGGCTAACCGTTCTGCCACCGTTTCACCAGCTTGTGCTCGATACCCAGATGATCGAGCACGCGGGCAACGATCGTGTCCACCAATTGCGAGATCGTCTTCGGCTTGCTGTAGAACGAAGGACTGGCGGGGATGATGACAGTGCCGGCCTCGGTCAACGTTGCCATATTGCGGAGGTGAACCAGATTGTACGGTGACTCGCGCGGCACGAGAACCAGTTTGCGCCGCTCCTTGAGAAACACGTCGGCAGCACGGGCAATCGTGGTATCGGAAACGCCGTTGGCGATACGGCCGACCGTTCCCATCGAGGCCGGAATGATGACCATCGCGTCGAATTTCGCCGAACCGCTTACAAACGGCACAAACATCGAATCACCTTCGCGGTACTGTTTCACGGCGCGATTCACCACCAACTTGCCATTCGGCAGTTCAAGCTCTGCAACTTCGCGCGAGTGTTTCGTGGCGATAAAATGAATTTCATGACGCCGCGGGTCGAGGTTGTCGAGCAACCGCTGCGTATAAATCGCGCCGCTCGCGCCGGTCATGGCAATGACAAGTCTCATGGGCAAAAGGCTGATGGACCACAGAGTTTCTCTGAATATTCGTGTTGACGATTCACGGGTGCATTTAAATCTACCAAGTTTTTCAGGGATTGAGAACTGAAACCAAGTCGCAGATGACCATGCGGTGGTCGGAATGTTTGGTACGGCGTGCCACCACGGAGGCGGCGCGGAAATGGTCGCTGACCCAAATCTGATCGATGCGTGTGAACGGGAATTCATTGATCAGAGTATTGCCCCAGCCGGTGCCGCCATCACTGAATGCATCGTGGAGCCGGGGCCGTAGTCGGCGAAACAAAGCGTCTCGACCACCCGCGTTGAAATCACCGCCGACAATCACCGGAACGCCGTTGGGAATCGAGTCGAGTTGGTGAACGAGCCACTCCATCTGTTCTCGCTGTTGGCGGCGCACGGCAAGTTGTGTGCGCCAACAGTCCAGCGACCACAAGTCGACAGTAATATCGTACGGCGATAACCGAGCGCAAATGACTTCGACAACGGTTTGTTCGCCGACCTGAATGCGCGTGCGGCTAAAGTGGTAGCTCCACTGCACCGGCACTGAAACGGGAGTCACTTGCCCACGAGCGATGATCGAGGTGTTAACCCCGGGTTTGGCGCCCACGATCACACCCAATTCCTTGCCAAACATGAGTTGCGCCAACGGTTTGATTTCATGTTGCATGGGCGATTCCTGCAGCAAAACGATGTCCGGACGATACCGGGCAACCTCCGCGGCGGCTTCTTTGCTGCCACCTGCGCAGTTGAGCGAGATGACACGGAGCACGGCGTTCGTCGGCTTGGCCATCTGCCATTCCACCGCGGGCCAACGTCGCCAACGAGTGAGGCTGGCAATTTCCTCGACAAAAATTGCGGCGTACAAGAACCAGATAATCCCCACGACGACAACAAGTCGTGTGCCGCCACGCCTCCAACCGCAGAGAGCGAAAAACAGTCCGGGCGCCAGCCACAACCAACGCGGAAGAATCGTCAGCGCGGCCCACGAGTCGGGTTGGAGTACGTGCGCCAACGATACAATCAGACAGAGCAACACCGAGATTCCGAGAGACGTGATCGGTCGCCAGCGGTGCATGAAGCGAGTGTAGTCACCTGAAGGCAGTGACGCAAGATTGAGCTTGGGACACAGGCGACCTCGGTGGTGTAAGGGGTCTTGTGTAAAAGGGGAAAAGAGGGTGTATCTCGGTTCTGGAAACATGAACGCAAGAAAGGAGATACACCCATGCGAGTTCCCGAAGAACTCATTGTCGAAGGTGCCAG
>Ga0153915_10003748_pt1 | contig 13965 bp, 13 predicted proteins | sample Opewatmetagenome_2_FD_107003 | JGI IMG/M metagenome (GOLD analysis project Ga0153915, IMG submission 107003) | Freshwater wetland microbial communities from Ohio, USA - Open water 3 Core 3 Depth 3 metaG | ecosystem: Environmental > Aquatic > Freshwater > Wetlands | place: USA: Ohio, Lake Erie... | reverse complement strand
TTAGTGGGTAATGTTGCTCCGGGAGACCGTGTAATCGTCAATGGGATTTTGCATTCCATAGCACGGCATCGGGGGACCTTCCGGCTGACGTCGTTTGATAAAACCATGGAAGCGGTTAGCATCGAAAGTCAGGAGTTCGCCTTTGAGGAAGTTGAGGTCACCAAAGAAGACGAAAAAAAGATCCTGAAAACAAGCAAGGACCCAATGATTTACGAAAAGATGCGGCAGAGCATCGCGCCAACCATCTATGGGCTTGACATCGAAAAAGATGCACTTGTCTTGCAGCTGTTCGGAGGAATAGCGAAGGAGATGCCTGATGGTACACGTACCCGGGGTGACATCCACATGCTTCTGGTCGGAGACCCAGGGACAGCAAAATCACAGATGCTGTCGTACATGTCAAAGCTAGCTCCACGCAGTGTATACGCCTCAGGCAAGGCATCATCTGCCGCAGGACTCACTGCCGCGGCGGTCCGTGATGAGTTCGGCGAGGGGCAATGGACTCTTGAGGCTGGCGCGCTGGTTCTAGCAGATAAAGGTCTCGCTTGTATCGATGAGATTGACAAGATGGAAGAAACAGATCGCAGTAGTTTGCACCAGGCCATGGAGCAGCAGGAGATTTCTGTTGCGAAAGCAGGCATCAATGCGACACTAAAATCACGCTGTGCGATTCTTGCAGCTGCGAACCCGAAGCTTGGGCGATTTGATGAGTTCATGCCGATGCATGAGCAGATCAATATGCCGCCTGCCCTGTTGTCACGATTCGATCTTATCTTCTCGATTCTAGATAAACCGAATCGGAAGACTGATCAAGAACTTGCCACGCATATCCTGCAGTCTCATAAAGGAGGAGAGATTCATGAGCATCTCCTCAAGATGACCGATGAGCTGTTCTCAAAGGATCTTGAAACAAAATTCATGAAGCACGTGCAGCCGGTGTTCGAGCCCGAGTTCCTGCGGAAGTACGTCGCTTATTCGAAACGGAGCGTCTTCCCAGTAATGACGGATGATGCCCTGGAGATCCTGCAGAATTACTACGTTGATTTCCGCAGCTCGTCAAAAGAATCCGTGCCGTTCACGCCACGGCAGCTGGAGGCGTTTGTACGGCTCGCAGAGTCCAGCGCTCGGATACGACTCAGCCAGGAGGCGACCGTTGATGACGCCAAACGAGCGATCTCCATTATCGATCAGTATCTCCGAAGAGTTGGCACCGATCGGGAGACCGGACGGTTTGACATTGACATTATCGCTACCGGGATTAGCCATAGTCAGCATGAGCGGATGCGACTGCTGCTGGATATCATTCAACGGCTTTGTGCGGAATCCGAGGATAAAAGTGCGACTCGGGCCGATATCATCAGTGAAGCGGAGATCCAAGGGATTGAATCACGGAAAGTCGAGGAGGCGTTGGATCGGCTCAGCCGCGATGGTCAGATCTATAAAACACCGCAAGGGAAATACGGGATGCCCTGAGGAAAAAACAAAGGAACATCCTTTTTTCCAAACGGATGATTACAGTTTCGGTGACAGCAAATTTACAACCGCTTTCTTCGCATCTGCTTTGAACGTATCGCCGATCTCAGCAATGATGGTGGCAAGGAAATTTTCTTTGATTTCGTTCCAGTTCAGCGTGGTGACACCAAAATAGAGTTTTTTAGCAACATTGGATGCCCGATGGATATGAGGCGCCCATCGCCCTGGTCGAGAGTCGCAGTTGTCCATATGCAACAGGTAGACCTTCTGCATCCCCTTTTTGCCGATGAGGTAGATTTCGAACCGTCTGTTGAAGTACTTGTACTTCGGGTCTTTGTCGTAGTACCGGTATTCAAGCTCGAAAAACTGGTTAATCGGGATGATACCTCGCTGCATAGTCCGCACTGTATCAACGCATGGTTTTTAAGAATTTGGAAATATTCCTACCGGTCTTATCCCATGTAGTATTCAGCAGGGTATGGATCAGGTTTGAGACCTTTGCGCTCACGGATCTTCTTAATCACAGGGTCTTTCAGCTGTCGAGGTAAGGGTTCAAACCCCATGTTCTCGGTGTTCCACAGTACCCGACCACCAGTCGCGGAACGGATAGCTGATGCAAACCCGAACATCTCAGCAACAGGTGCCTTTGCCTCGATTTCCACAGAATCTCCAACGGTTTTTATGTCTTTGACTTCGGAGCGCCGGGAATTCAATTCCCGTGACGCATCACCCATGATTTCCTGAGGGGTGCTGATAAATACTTTCTGCATTGGCTCAAGCAAGGTAGGCTCGGAAATCGTGATCGCGCCATAAATAGCATTTCGTGCTGCAGGGATCACCTGTGCGGGTCCTCGGTGGATTGCGTCCTCATGGAGTTTTGCATCTACGAGTTTCACTAAGATACCTTGACAGGGCTCTGAGACGGTTGGCCCGCTTTTCATGACCTCATCAAAGGCCTCCATAATCAAATCCCTAGTCTCGAAGAGATGCTGAATACCCTTTGTGGTATCGGTGATAATGTTCAGACCATGTACGCCGAACACACCTTTCGCGACCTCTTTGTCCATTCCAAGGTCCTGAAGGATTTTTGCAGTTTCTTTCTTGTATTTCTTCACGTTCTCTGGTAATTCATTATTATAAATCGCTTTGACGACGTTCTCCGGGAGAGGTTCTACCTCGATGTAGAACCTGTTATGTTTGTTCGGTGATTTTCCTTCGAATTTATAGGGACTTGGTTTGCTAACCGTCTCACGATAGACTACAATGGGTTCAGAGCAGACAATTTCCATTTTATGGTCATTACGTATACGGTACTCGGTAATCTCAAGATGTAATTCTCCCATACCGGACATCAGATTCTCTCCGGTCTCCTGGTTGATTTGCACTTGGATGCTGGGATCTGCTTTGGAGATTAATCGTAATACCTCAACGAGTTTGGGGAGGTCTTTGGTGTTTTTCGCTTCGATTGCAACCGTGACGACGGGTTCTGAGACATGAACAATACGTTCAAACGGCTCAGCGTTAGGGTCATCAGTTACCGTGCTTCCTGCGATGGCATCACGGATACCGGTTGCAGCAACAATATTTCCTGCGCTCACATAGTCAATAGGGATACGATCAGGTCCAACCATAACATTGGTTTGTTGAACACGATTCTTGTTAGGCATTCCAATAACATATAATTCCTGCCCACGTTGGATCTTTCCGCTGAACATTCGACCAATCGCAACCTCACCTGCATGGGGATCAAGGATAATCTTCGTAATCATCAACGCGAGTGGGCCATTCTCGTTACATTCAACCATGTTTTTCCCAAGCGGACTTGTGAGATCTCCTCGCCAGATGTGTGGAATCCTGTATTTCTGTGCAACATTTGGAGGTGGAAGATGATTAATAACCATGTCTAAGACAATTTCATGGATGGGGGATCGTTTCGCTAAGGATTTCTGATCATTGTTTTTACAATAGTTATAAACATCTTTGAATCCTAAGTTGGTTTTTTTCATGCGTGGAAGAGAGACTGCCCAGTTATGGAACGCGGAACCAAACGCGACACTACCGTCTTCGACCTTCACATTCCATTTTCCTTTGAAGTCATCAGCGACCACTCGATCAAGTAGTTCATTGAATTTACTAATGATTTTAATGAATCGATTTTGCATCTCTTCTGGTGTGACTCGAAGTTCATTAATGAGCCGATCTACTTTGTTGATGAACAATATTGGTTTGACTTTTTCACGGATCGCTTGACGGATTACCGTTTCGGTTTGTGGCATCGCACCTTCAACAGCGCAGACGACAATGATACATCCATCAACTGCTCGCATCGCACGGGTTACATCGCCACCGAAGTCAACATGCCCAGGCGTATCAATTAAGTTAATCAAGTAATCTTGTCCTTCGACGGTGTGAACCATGGATGCTGATGCCGCGTTAATCGTAATCCCCCGAGCCTGCTCCTGTTCATCGTAATCCAAGATGAGCTGCTTTCCTGCAAGCTCCTCGCTCATCATACCGCAACCTGCAAGAAGGTTATCAGAAAACGTGGTTTTCCCATGGTCGATATGCGCGGCAATCCCAATATTACGAATATGATCTAATTTATTCATCAGCGCTGTTGCTTTTGCAATATTTTCTTCTTTTCGCCCCATTCGGTATACACCTTCAAAAATCTATATCTTATTTTTTTTATCGAGCTGCCTTGGCGACCCGCTCAAGATCATTTTTCTTTGCAACCGCAAAAGATGCAGGATCATTCTTGCTTGCCTTGAGGAGCTCATCAGCAAGACATGCCTCGATTCTCTTCTTGTTCTTATGGCTTGCGTTCATCGCACCAGAGCAGATGTTCCGCAGCGCGATATCCAGTCTGCGTTGTGGTGAGATATCCACTGCCTTGGGAACCATGATGCCACCAAACCGAAGCCTGGTTGTCTCTTCTTTTGGTGCCGCGTTTTGCAATGCATCGATAAGGACTTGAACCGGGTTTATCTTCGCTCGCTTGTCAATGATTTCAAAGGCGAGACGGACGACCTTGTACGCCTTGGTCTTATTCCCGGTGTACATCTCGGTTTTCATTAGGATGTTAATGACCCGTTCGATGATGGAAAGATTCGATTTCCCAAACATCTTGTTTGCGTGCGGTGCACCAAGGAAAAAATCCTTGTTCTCAAGGTTGATGTAGCGCTGCAATCCTGGATCTTCGATTTTCACGGTACCCATGTCGTATTTTTCTAGCATAGGAAAAAACATTGAACTCGGTTGCAGGTCTTTCTTTTCACTCATAATTACCGTCTCATTGGCTTCTCAATTTTCCCTTTCACTAACTGATCCAGGGATACATCATTGACTTTGATGACTTTATACCGGACACCAGGGATATCACCGTAACTACGCCCCATCCGACCACCAATACCTTCGACGACGACCTCATCGTGCTCATCGATGAAGCCGATAGCATGGTTCCCCGGGGCAAATGCGGTGATCTGCCGGCCGTTTTTAATCAGCTGGATTTTTACGCATTTTCTGATTGCGGAGTTCGGCTGTTTTGCTTCGATACCGACTTTCTCAATGACGATACCTCGTGCCTGGGGAACTCCCCCGAGCGGATCTGATTTCTCCTTGAGATGCAGGATCCGTTTTTTGAAGTATCGATCGTTCCATAACTGCTTTTTTCGTGCTTTTTTCAGTTGCCGTGCCGCGTTGATTCCTTTACCCATGATTCACCTATTTTATCTGGTAGAAGTGAGGCAGTATACAGCTTTTAATATTTAAATTCTCTCTCGAGGAACAGATATTTTCGAACTGGAAGAACGCTCTTTCTGTTCTTAATTTTTTTCTATAATAAACCTTAAATAATATAGCCTCCTTTAATTGACGATAGAGTCACAATTAAATAGGGGAACATAATTCGAGAACATCAAAGGGATATAATATGAAGAACAAAAAAATACAATGTGTGGTAGGTGGAATGCTAATTCTTTTTTTATTATTCAGTATCGTACCTACCTCTGCTCAACACAGGATAGGAACAACAGACACCATCAGTTGCACCATGAGTTTTTCGACACCAGTACTTACGAAAACTACTGATTCTACAGAAATTCATCTGGATGAGGCAAACGGGGTAACCGCTGAAGAGGGATGCCCTTGCCTCCCCATGGTTTCAAAGACCTTTGAATTCCCGCTGGGGACAAAGATACTTTCTGTCGACATTCAGCCATCACCAGCCCAGACCATTACTCTAAACAAACCAATCAAACCGGTCCCTACGAAACAGAAAGTAGGCGACCAGATAGTGCTCCTTGATGGCACAAGGAACGAAGCGGTCTATACAAGCACTGAACCATACCCATCGACCTGGTACACGGTCAACTCAGGCGCGGGATTAAACGACCACAACGACCATACCCTCTTTCTGACGATCCATTTCACACCAGTCCATTATCTCCCATCCCAGAACCTCCTGCAGTATAGTCCCAGGTTCACCGTGCAGATTACCTTTGAATCACGAGCACCAGCTGCGGTGTCATCAGAAGGATCATCCCTGGTGATTATCGCCCCTGCTGAGTTTTCCGAACAGCTCCAGCCACTCGTTGACCATAAAAACAACGTCGGTATCCCGACAAGCCTGGTCACCCTTGAAGAGATTTCCAGTTCCTATTTCGGACGAGATCAGGCTGAGCAGATCAAATATTTCATAAAATATGCGGTTGAAGAGTGGAATACGACCTACATCCTGTTGGTGGGCGATATGAAGAAGCTCCCGATCCGAGTCACCTATGCTTCCTGGTGGGAGCGGGAATTGCTCTCTGATTTGTACTACGCAGATATCTATGATGCCACTGGAGAGTTCTGCTCCTGGGATGCGAATCACAACAATAAGTTTGGTGAAATCGACGAGGATGGAAATGATCATGACGGGGTTGATTTGTATGCGGATGTACACCTCGGCAGGCTTGCATGCGCAGATGCGACAGAAGTATCAACAGTGGTAAACAAAATCATCACGTATGAGGAAGAAACCTACAATCAGATCTGGTTCAAACGCCTGGTCTGCGCAGGAGGCGATACCTTCCCGGTCTCCTTAGGTGGCTCACCCTTCGTCTATGAAGGGGAAATCACCAATATTAAAGTCGGTCAAACCATGTCTGATTTTGATCAGACCTACCTCTGGACTTCGAAGTACAATCTGAATCCAATGACGTTCAACCAGGCGATTACTAAAGGTGCTGGGTTTGTCAGCTACTCCGGTCATGGGTTCGAACATGGTTGGGGGACGTACCGTCCGAACGCGGTCACCCGCTCGCCTATTATGTATTATACACCGTATCTCACTGGACTGAAGAATGGAAACAAGCTGCCTATCGTCTTCTTCGATGCCTGTCTGACCGCAAAACTCGACTTCAACGTCACCGACCTTCGGAATTACTATCCACTGCTTGCGAACTTCCTTGTCCGCATCTTTGATCTCTCTTCTGATCCATCGGAATCCTACCAGTGTTTTGCGTGGAGTTTCCTTGCAAAGGAAAACGGAGGTGCGATTGCGACGGTTGGGGCGACGAGGACCGCGTATACCAGAGTTGATTCCCATGGCGTGTACGGTGGTGCGGGATACCTCGGTGTCCATTTCTTTGATTCGTATGTTGAGGGTGTCACCGTTGGTCAGATGCTGACTGGGGCGCAGAACGACTATATTCAAAACGTGTTTGCGGATTATTTCACGATTGAAGAGTTTATGCTCCTTGGAGATCCGAGCCTGATGACGGGAGGGTATCCATAACACTCGTTGAAATAACCTGATTTTTTCTCTTAAAAACAGGATTTCTGTCTCTCCAGAGAATGAAGTCATCAAGAGGAGGAAATAGGGAAGAGAAAAGTATTTATTTTCCGATTTTATTTGTCAATGGGGGACCAGGTAAACAACGGGGAGGCTGCTTTAGGTATCTGCTTTCCACTAAAGGCACATTCCTCCCATCCAATGCATCCCGTCCCCCACCTTTTACTCTTCTACAATTTTAAAATAGTTCTCTTTGGAAGTTTAAGAATCGATAGCATATCCTCTTCTAAAAATGTATAAAAAATCAAAAAGGAGAGGGGATGTGGTCGAACGACCTCTGCATCCTTAGTCGAATAACGCGCTGAGTCCAGCTGCTGCTTCGTCTTGAGAAACTTCTTCTTTCTTTTCTTCTTTCTTTTTCTCTTTCTTCTCAGCAGGTGCTGCGGCTGCGGCAGGCGCGGTTGCTACTGGGGCTGCGGCGGCTGATTTTATCGCCTCATCAATATTGACGCCTTCGAGCGAAGCAACCAATGCTTTGACCCGTGCGGCATCAGTTTTAACTCCAGCGGCAGTAAGAACCTTTTTCACGTTCTCTTCATTAATCGGTTGGCCTGCGGAATGCAGAAGCATCGCACTATAGACATACTCCATGGCTTGTTCCTCCTATGTTGGTTTGGGTTTTTCACCCTCAGTACTAACAGGTTTAACCTGTGATGACACAGACAGCATCGTGGTATGCGCCTTGGCAAGGAGCGCTTGCATGGTTTCCTTTGTATAAATGTTCTTCTCCATCGCAAGGGTATATGCACCCCGGTATGCCTTTGTCAACAGAGGGCGAATCGTCTGAGGGTTTGCCCATCCAGCCTCCATTGATAGGTTGAGTGCCGTAAAGGATGCTGTACGTAACTGTCCTATGAACCGGTCCATGTCAATATCAAGGACGTCCGGTCGGTAGATGCTGCCGTTTTCAAAGGCAGCATGTAAATTCAAACCAAGTTCGATTGGGAAAATATCAAGGCGAGAAAGCATTTGTGCAAGCTCTCGTGAGATCTTCTGGCCTGCCTCCACAAGGACTTTATCGCTTTTTATCACGACCTTTCCTTCAGAAATAGCGGCCGGGATTCCCACTTTCTGAAGCTCACCGACGATCGGCCCTGGTTTAAATGGGGTGTCGCCAGCGTGCACTTCGATATCATGAGAAGCGGTTTCCCCGCCTTTCGCAGGGGCGTTCTTGCGGGTTGCTTTGATTTCTTTGAAGAGTGCAAACGGATTCACATCCGTGGCAATGACCGCAGCTTGGCCGTTTACCTCATTTTTCAACGCACTGATGCCGTTTACTTGCTTTTCTGCTTCATCGAGAGCCTTTAAAATCAACGTGTTTTTCGCTGAGCGGATCTGTGCTTTTGTCCGAATACCTTTTCGCATCTGCTGAAGCTGAGGGGCTGGAATGCCTCCAATATCAATGATACCGATGACTTTATGGTGGGTCATGAGAGATGTGATCTCCGTGACCTCCCCGTGTTTCCATGCTGCGACATGCGCCATAACGTGACACCTTTAGAGTATTCGCATTGGTGGCCCCATGCTTGTCTTCACATACACGGAGCCGATATTTAATTTCCCGCGTTCAAGTTTGCTTTCTAATCGTTTCAGGATAGCATCGATATTCTCTGCGATGTGTTCGGTGTTCATCTCTTCGCGTCCGATGGTCGCGTGGATTGTTTTCGTTGCCTTTGATCGGAGTCTTACGGTTTTTCGCAGATTCTTTGAAACCCCTGTGATATCGATGTTTGGCGGAACTGGTTTTGGCATTTTTCCCCGGGGACCAAGAATGACACCAAGTGTTTTCCCAATGGTTGGCATTAATGGTGCCTCGGCAATGAAAAAATCATACTCATCTGCAATCTTTTTGAACTTTTTCTTATCCTTCGCAAGCTCCTCGATTTCCTCAGGTTTTATTAATAAATCGACATGGGATTTTGCTTTAACGGCAAGTTCACCGCTTGCGAAGAGAGCAAGCCTTGCCTCTTCCCCACGCCCATGGGGGAGCATTATTTCGTCTTCGATACGGTTCTTCGCATCATTCATATCAATGTTCTTGAGATTGATGACCACGTCTACCGATTGTTTGAATTTCCGTTCCAGCTTCTTGGATTCCTCGATTGCTTTCTGAACTGCTTCCACAGTTTTGCTCTCTGCCATGGTTCATCATTGACGAAATTAGCTTTTTCGTTACTCCCTAGGGTAACGTAGTTCTCGGGAATAATAATCTTATTTATAAAAGTTTGTGTGCCACGTCTGGTGCTTAATCGGAAGTGATTCTTTCAAGGATTAAGGCGAAGACATCGTCAGGGTCGTGGATTTTTTCTAGCTCCTTCTTTCCGATCACCGGTGTTCCTTTCACGTTTTTCTTACTGACGTCCTTATCAGTAAAAACCACTGCGTATTTCTCAATGATTTTCGAAATGCTATTCATGAACTGTGCTTTTCCTGCGAGTTTTTTATTATACTCAGAAACGCAGGTCAACAGGATTTTTTCATTTTCTTTGCTTAACGCCTCAAACGGGCATCGATCCAGAGGGATAATCCGATAACCGATATTCTGAAGCAATGAAAAGACCTCTTTTTCCAATGTTTTCATATGCTCCTGGTCTTTTTTATAGGAGGGTATTTGCGCGGTTTCCATCATGAGTGGTTTGAGCAAATCGATCGGCAAGGTCACGGATTGATTGAACATTTCCTCGATCCGCTCCGCGATATCGATTCGCGCGCTCATCCCATCTTCATACATCCGTACGGTCCGACGTGAGACACGGACCTGATGCGCGAATGACCCAAGAGAGATGTTTCCTAGCTGCCGTAACTGCCGGATTTTTTCCTGATCAAGATTCACATACAGCCCACCAGGGGCTGCATAGGCTCGTACTGGGACCTGTTCGAGGATATGGTTTTTTAGGGTTGATGCGGTAACTGTTTGGATTCCAAACCTGAAATAGACGACATCATCCTCAAGAACGTTCATGCCGTTCTTTTCTCCTATGAGAAGTGGGGTCGCCTTCAGCAGATATGCTAGGGCGCGCAGCTCCTGTGCCACTTCCTCGGATAAGGCGTCAATGTTCGTCAGGACTTTTATGATTAGCAGCGTGTCATCCCGGCGTGCGACGAGGTCAAACCCAGGAAGGCGTATCACAGTGGGGTCTGAGACAGAAAACCCGCCGTTTCCTAAAAAGTCCCTGATGTAGGTCAAAAGTTCTTTTCTATCCATAGGTAATGAAGCTTAAAGTACGACCTCTCTAATAACGTTTTTGGTGATTAGCCATCTGGATAGGCATTGACGACACCGATTCTGTTACCGGCGGGTGTACCACGTATGTGGCGCGAACCATTATTCAAAGAATCATGAAACGATATCAGATCATCGGGTATCCACGCCTTGTCCGTTTAAATCCTAATATCCCCTGGAAGACCAGAGGAAATGGTGCGTTGTGCCTCCAGGTAGGCAAACGAGAGAAGACCAAGACACAAAAGATCGGAGAAATCGATGCACGTGACATCTATAGTTCATCAGTTTTTATAGAGGAACTCGATGTTTTTGAGCAGAGGACTCTTGGAAAAATTGTAAAAGAAACTGTTGACGCCCAGGCGCGGATTGACGATGAGAACACGAATCCCGGATACGTCCTTCTTTTGCGCAAACCAGAAAAGAAGCTGTATTGGAAAGCGGTACGATCGATTGTTCCCCTAGATGAAGTCCATGCCCTCTTACGCGACCATGAGGCGGTGTTCGAGGGGTATAAGAACAGTCGAGGGTTGATTGGGGCGACCGCAGCGATCGCCTGGGAACCGCTTGATAAGACCTTCGAACTGATTACCTATCGCCATCGGAAACGATGGGGATCGAAACGAAACGTGGACGCACGATCTGTTCAAATGATGGATTCACAGTGTCCAAGTACGTTTGATAATTATGATGAGGTAAATCATCATAACCGGATTGTTCCGAATTCACCATGCCCGATTCTCTATGGAATACGAGGCGATGACATCGATGATCTTATACATGCATCGACCCTGGTGAAATCCGAACCGATTGAAAGCTGGCTTTTGTTTGAGACGAACCAGGGAACCGATGATCATCTGCAACGAAAACCTGTCCGGTCGGTCCAGCCGTTTGAATCAGTTATTACTGAAGGTGCTGTCCATGATAATCCTTTTACGATTCGGGGCGGTCATGTTCTTTTTACGTTGCGCGATCAAACCGGTTCAATCCCCTGCGCTGCCTATGAGCCGACAAAAGAGTTCCGTAATAGGATTCGAGGGCTACGGGAAGGGGACCTCATCGATGTGTTCGGGGGTGTTCGCGAACATCCACTCACTATCAACGTTGAAAAAATCTGTATCAAACAATTAACATCTGTCCAACGAAAAGTAGAAAATCCGGTGTGTCCGCACTGTGGGAAACATATGAAATCAAAAGGAACAAATCAGGGATACAAATGCATCAGATGTGGAACGAAAAGCAATGAGCCGATGATTCAGGACCAGCAACGGACTCTTTTGAGTGGATTCTACGAAGTGCCGGTCTGTGCTCGACGCCACCTCAGTAAACCTCTCAAACGAATTATGAAACAATCTCCTGCGATGACGATAAACCTTCCCGATTCGAAAAACAAAATCATCTTGAGGAATTCAGCGTAATACTTTTTAAGGGATGATTGCTTCTTGGTTTCAAATCCACCTATGCTGCGGGTGTAGTGTAGTCTGGTATCACTTAAGCTTGCCAAGCTTAAAACTCGGGTTCAAATCCCGGCGCCCGCACTCATCTTTTAATTGTATTACTTCACTCGAAAGACGAAAGGACCGAAAACAAACACTGACGCTTTTATTATCGAGAAATGTTCATCGATTTAGTATTATCCATCAATATAAATAATGGATTCTGATTTTAATTTCAATGCAATTTGTTCATTATATTCGTTCGTATTTTATGCAGGTGAATATGCAGGTACACGCTTTCTCCTGTTACAGGCGTATATGCATAGAAACAAGGATAAAGTGTTGCATATGCAGACAGTAGTGCAGATGAATATGTAACGATGTATCCGGAAGCGAATACTTTATTAAAAGAGGCGGTATTCGAATTTTAACGAGTACGATGGGATGCTGGAACAAACGACGATAGACCGCTCTATCGAGATTAAACGATCGGTTGCGATACGGGCTCTACGACGAAGCAACATACGACGGAAAGTGACCGAGTATCTCGTAGAAATCAGTCCAAATTGCAGTTACACTTCTGAGATTGCTTATAGTATTGGTGCGACATCATCAAACGTTATTGGCGCGTTACGTGGCATCGAAACTCGGTATCGTGAAGAAGAATCCCTCATTGGTTTGAATCTGGTTGAGGAGCGATCTGGTGGGAAAAACATCAGGTTGTATGGTGTTACTGATTTTGGGAAGGAAATCATTCAAACCATGAAAGCACGACGATAATATTTTACTTAAATCTTTTTAAAAAAGCAAAAATATTTTTAAGATACTTTCTTTAAAACGAACAATAGGAAGGAAGAATAGAGGGGGAAAAAAGAGGGTATAAAAATATTCTTCCTTTCCTTCCTACTTGTTGTTAGAGTGGATATCACTTGTGTGTTTTATGAGTATTTTTCGCAGATGAAGATGTACCAGGATATGCACCTACAGAATAGTCACACGCGATCAAGAAGGGAAATAATTTCCTGCCGAAGGTCTTCTATCCCCTCACCAGTGGTACAGGAAATCTTCCTGTTCGGAGACCCAGTGTTTTTTATATCAACCTTGTTTTCCACAATAAGAAAAGGAACATCACTAAACAATTTTTTGATGTCCTGGAGCATCGATGTTTGTTCCTTCATCCCATACCCACTTGTTTCTGAAGGGTCGTACATAAACACAACGACATCAGCTAAATGACGTAATGCAGCAATTGCTTGTTTCTCGATAGTATTTCGCTCAGCAAGTGGACGATCCAGGAGACCAGGTGTGTCAATGATCTGATACCACTTTTTCTCATATCGCACTGTTTTTTGTAGGTGACCCACATAAATCTGTTTCGTGGTGAATGGGTACTGCGCGATCTCTGGTTTTGCCGAGGATAATCTTCTGATAAGGGAGGATTTACCGACATTCGGATACCCTGCAATCACAACGGTTGGAACATCCAAAATATCAGGAAACGATCTTAAGATTTTTTGTGCGCCTGAAAGAAAAACCAGGTTTTTATCTACCTGTTTTATAATCGATGAAACACGACCATAGATTTCCTTTTGCTTCTGTTTGAGGAACTCAATATTACCTGACTTCGTAAGAGAACTGCTTTGGGTTGTATAGACCATGTCGACTGTTTTTCGGGCCCAGTCAACCGCACCTAAGGATTTCTTAAGTTTATCTGAATCAATTTTGATATCGATGATTTCCTGGTAAAACAGAGGGAGTTTGTCAAGTGAGGGGAATGTCTTCACATACGATTCTAATCGGGAGGTCAGATTAGCGATGAATGCTTCTGTTCTCGCGATAATGGTTTTCTTTATTTCATAGCGTTTATCGCGGTCGTGGATTTGTATTTTTTTCGTCTGACGAATCGATTGATCAAGCAGTTGTTTTGCAGAAAGAACCGGAGGAATGTTTCTAAACATAAGTTTGAAAAGGTTTATGTGATACCTCTAAATTAAGCTGTT
>Ga0153915_10003747_pt1 | contig 13965 bp, 17 predicted proteins | sample Opewatmetagenome_2_FD_107003 | JGI IMG/M metagenome (GOLD analysis project Ga0153915, IMG submission 107003) | Freshwater wetland microbial communities from Ohio, USA - Open water 3 Core 3 Depth 3 metaG | ecosystem: Environmental > Aquatic > Freshwater > Wetlands | place: USA: Ohio, Lake Erie... | reverse complement strand
TCGCCGGCATGTGGTTCCAGGATCTCTTCAACTACGACTTCCGCCGCACGGAGATGTGCATCATTCCGTATGCCACGCAGCAGGGTGAGATTTCCTTCTGCGCCTACAACACGGGCATCGGCTGGCGCAACATCATCGAGAAGATGCACATGACGGCGACGCTCACGAAGTGGTACGAGGAGCACGGCCGCCACGAGATCTTCGCGGGCAACAAGAACGTCCCGCTGCCGACGACCGACCATCATCTGGCGCTGAACGCCGAGGCCGTGGCCGCCGGCGCGCAGACCGACCTCGACGAGCTCGGCATCGCCAAGAACGCGCGCGAAGAGAAGCTCAAGGCGCGCGATCACAAGTCAGACGACGTCAAGTATCACGAAGAGATGGCGCGCCTCTACCGTCAGCAGGTACTCAAGGAGCAGCCGACGATTCAGATTCAGGGGCTGGGCGGCAAGAAGAAGGCGCCCCAGCAGGTGCTGCACAAGGCGACCGAGTAGAGACCAGGGCCCAGGGGCTAGCGAAGGCCGGCGAGCAATCGCCGGCCTTTTTCTTTTTCTAGCGTTTCTTTGGAGCTGCCGCAGGCTTGGGCGGCGGCGCGGGGCGGTACTCGATCATCACGTTGCTGATGACAGCGATCGGGCGGCCGGGCGACGAGTAAGTCGCCGTGCCGTCCAGGCGCTCCACGGTGAGCTTCTCGCCGAGGAGGCTCACCTGCGACTCCTCTTCCGGAATCAGCATGGAAATCGACTCGGTGCCCGTCGGCGCGACGGCTTTGACGCCCGCGGGCCCCGCGCCTCCCGCGATGCGGTCGACGAAGTCGGTCACCTTTCTGAACTCGTTCTCGACGACGGCGCGGCTAATCAGCGTGTTATCCATCATCAGGACGCCAATGGTCGCCGTATAGCGCGCGAACGCGCGATTCGCCTTCACCTGCTCTTCGGAGTACGTGTGGCGGTTATGGAGATCGAATGTCAGCGTCACCGGACCCTTGTGCTCGGGGAACTTGATGATGACGCCGGCGGTCACATCGCGCCCGCTCATGACGTCGCAGAACTCGAGCTTGGTGGCCACGCCGGTCCCGAGGGGCGTCGGGCAGATGATGTCCGGCGCTTCCTTCTGCGGGGGCGGCAGCGGCGCGGGCTTGCGCGCCGGGGTCCGGCGCGTCTGGGCCCCGGCCGATGCCGCGACCATCACGGCCAGCGCCGCGGCGGCTAATCGTTGACGCATGCCAGGCTGGCCGGGGCGTTCATCTCGCGGGCCGGCGTCGCGCCGGCCCGCAGCTTGATCAACTCGAGGAATTCCGACCGCGTCCGCGGATCCGAGTGGAAGGTGCCCAGCATTGCGCTCGTCACGGCGAACGAATTCTGCTTTTCGACGCCGCGCATGGACATGCAGAGATGCGTCGCTTCCATGACCACCGCGACGCCCATCGGCTTGATGGCGTCGAGAATCGTGTTCGCGATCTGATTCGTCAGCCGCTCCTGCACCTGGAGCCGCCGGCTGAAGACGTCCACCAGCCGGGGAATCTTGCTCAATCCAATCACCTTCGTCGTCGGAATGTAGGCGACGTGGCATTTGCCGAAAAACGGAAGAAGGTGGTGCTCGCAGAGGCTGTAGAAGTCGATGTCCTTTACGATCACCATTTCGTTGTAGTCGACGGTGAACAGGGCGCCGTTCAGGACTTCGTCGATGTTCGCGTCGTAGCCGCTCGTGAGGAATTTGAGGGCTTTTTCGACGCGCTTGGGGGTGTTGACCAGCCCCTCGCGCGTCGGATCTTCGCCGAGTTCTGCGAGCAGCTGTCTGATAAGAGCCTGCATCCCCCTATTGTAGAGGAACGCTGCAACCGGATGGCGTCGCCGGCCGTCTTTATGGATGTGCCTGAAAGGCCGGGAAATGCCGCGGTCCCTGCTGGCACGGATTCTGAAGTATTCCTGAGCAGCAGAGGGACGCGATGCAAAAAGTGGTCATCGTCAACGGCTCGGCGGACCTGCTCGACATGGTGCAACCGGTACTGACTGCCGGGCACTACGACGTCGTGTTTGTGGAGTCGAATGCCCACGCCTACTCGCACATCAAGCACGAGCAGCCGTCCCTGATCATCCTCTGCCTGGATATGCACGAGCATGAAGGCTTCCAGGTGCTGTCCATGCTGAAGCTGGACGAGGATACACGCGCCATTCCGCTTCTGACCTGCCTCAGTGAGTACGAGTTGCTGGGCGAGCGCGCGACCTCCGTCGATCGCGATGATGACGGAGAAATGCTGGAACCGGTGCCGGCAGTCTCCATGAATTAGCATGGTATAGTCCAGCCCGATGGCGGGCGGACCCGAAGACAAGCGCGACACGGAACGCATCGAAATCCTCGGCGAGCTCAACGGCGAGGTCATGGTGTTCCAGCCGACGACGATCAAGGAGATCAGCCGCGGCGGCGCACAAGTGGAAACCGCGTTTCCGCTCCACCTCGACTCCCTGCACGACTTCCGGCTGACCCTCGGCGAGCGCTCCATCGTCGTCAAGGGGCGCGTCGCGCACTGCAGCATCAGCGACGTCGAACAGCAGGGCGTGATCTACCGCTCGGGCATCGAATTCATCGAGCCCAGCGAACGCGTCTTCGGCGTCATCTCCGACTTCATCGAAGCGATCAAAACGGGACGCCGCGCGCTGTAAGCGCGGAGTTATTGCGGGAGCGTCTTGACGTCCCCGGTCTCGCGCACCGGGGCGACGTAAGGAGAGACGACGCTTTCGTGTCCTCCGGCGTCCACCGCGGCGACGCCGAACACGAGATCGTCGATGAGCGTATCCGGCAGCGTCACTTCGGTCACGTTGCCGACCAGCATCTCGTGCTGCCAGTCCGGCCCCCACGCATCCCGCCAGAAGATGCGGTACGCGGACGCGCCGGCGGACGGCTGCCATCGCAGGTGCGCGTCGTAGCCCGACGGCGCGCGATCGATCGTCGGCTGCCCGCGGTCGGTCACGACGACGGGGCGCGCAGGCGCGAGGGCCACTGTCGCCGCGGCGGCGAGGTTCACGCGGGCATTCTGCGCGAGATACGCGGGCGAGACCCCCTCGAACGTGTCGGCCGGATCGTGCTGCCGTGTGAAGTTTTCGCGCGACTCGCGGAAGCCGACGGCGGCAAAGCCGTACTGGTTGTACGCCGTGTGGTCGCCGCCGCGCAGAAACCTGTCGGGGCGTGCGATCAGCCGCACGTGATGCGACGGCACGTACCTCATCCCCCATCGTTGAACAAATCGGGCCAGTTCCCGCGACGCTGAATCTTCCGGACCTTCGGAGTACACGCGAATCGACGCACCGTCGATGATGCCGTTGCCGCCGCGATCGTTGCCCACGATGTCGTTGTTGAGGACAGCGTCGATCGGGATGTGCTCTTTCAGCGCCTTTTGCGCGTGCAGCTTCGCGCCCATCAGCCCCTGCTCTTCGGCGACGTGACACATGAACACCAGCGTCGCGTCGAAGTCGATGCCGCTCTGGCTGAAGATTCTCGCGAGCTCCAGCGTCAGCGCCACGCCGCTGCCATCGTCGTTCACGCCTGGCGCCGTGGTGTCCGGCGCGGCGATCGTAATCGCTCCGCCGGCACGTCCCGTTGTGTTCGAGCCGGTTTGCCCGCCGCTGATCGCGATCGTGTCGTAGTGACCGCTGACGTAGATTCGCCGCGGGCTCCGGCCCGGCAGAACGGCCATGATGTTGCGGGCTTCGACATCGCGCGTGATGCGCCCCTGCTGCGCGATCCGGTAGGTGTCGTAGCTGACCTGGAGCTTCGAACCGTAACTCCTGAATTCGTCGAAGATCCAGTGGCGCGCGGCGCCGATGCCGCGTGATGGCGAGTCGGTCGATGACAGCGTGTTGCGAGTGCCGAATGTCTCGAGTTTCCTGAGCGTGCCCGCGAGGCGATCCTGCGAGACCTGGCCGATGAGCTGCACGATCCGCGGGTCGAGATCTGGCGCAGACTGCGCGGACACGGCACGGCCGACGCTCGCGAGCGCGGCGAGCGTCAGAAACATGCGCGCGGCACGACTCATCGTTTCACTCTGAGATAGTCGAGGTAGTCGCCGGATTCGATCCGCGGCGCGTTCCCGAGCGGCGCGTTGTAGAAATACGTCCACGCCCATTCGGTCCGGCCGTCGGTCAGGGTGACCGGTGTCTCCTGCCGCAGATACAGGCTCCGGTCCGGCTGTTCGGGCCTGAAACCTTCGATTTCGTCGAGCTCGCGCAGCACGGCATCGGCATCGCTCATGCGATGCAGTTCGCCCTGCACGGATGCATCTGACGCCGGGATCGCCGCGGGATACAGGCCGACGTCGAAGAGCGCGGCATGAATGGAGCCTCGCCCGACAGGGGTGAGCTTCGCGTCAAGCCGCTGACGGCCCGGCCGCTTGAAGCCGCTCATCAGTGTGCCGTAGAAGAAAACCAGATTGGTCACGGCAGATTGGGATTCTACCGCAGGGGACCGGCGCGGGGGTGAAATCTACTGAGGCTTCTGTGCGCCCGGCTGCGTCGGTACGGCGGCGCCGAGCGCATCGAACACCTGCGCCGGCACCTCGACCGACAGCGAGATACTCTTCCCGGTGCCGGTCAGCTGGAGCGATTGCACGAAGCGCTGAAATTCGGGTTTTGAGCTGGTTTGAAGTTTGGCGAGGGCGAGGAAACCGCGGACGACGTCGCGAAGCATGTTGGCCGATTCGTCGTCGCGCGCTTCGGCGGTCAGACGGGCCTGCAGGCCGCCGTCCACCTGGCCGCGGACGCTGAACCACGTAATCGGCGGAATCTGACTGGCGACAATCTCGGGCAGCTTGGCGCGTTCGCGCAGGACGTCCATGCGGCCGACCACCCAGGCATTGCCGCCTTCGAGGCCCCGCACGTGCGCCACGAGCTCGTCATTCGTCGCTGCACTGCTGCCGCCGGCCGCATGCAGGTCGATCGCGTGCCGCACCAGCGCCGTGCCGCCAAACGCGACGAGGCCGGGCTCCATGAACGTGAGGGCGACGCTTGAATCTCCGGATGGACGGGCGGCGGGATCGAGGCCGTTGAAGTCGTTGCGGCCGAAGTGGTCGGCGATGATGAGCCGCTTACCCTTGTAGTCCTCCACCTGAGCGCCGTGTTCGCGCATCAGGGCTTCGATCTTCACGTTGTCGAAGAGGCCCCGGGCGAAGGCCAGGCCGGAGTTCTCGGGGGCCAGCTGCCCGGAGTCGAAGCACGCAACGATCCGCTCGATATCGGTTTCGAAATTGATGCCGGTGAGTTCCTGAAATTCTCGTTTGCCGTCGCCCTGAGCCTGGGAGGCAATGCCCTGACGGAGCCGCTGCCGGAGATCCGACGCCATGATCTCCCGGACCTCCACGTAACCAACCACCGAGGCCGTGCTCGGCATGTATCGGAGCTCATCCGGACCGTTGCCGTTGAAGAATGCAGTGGCGGGAAAGCCGGCGTAATAGGCGACGAGGCCGGTCCCAAGGCCGACGACAACGACGAGCAGCGAAACAATGACGAAATAGCGGGTTTTGACCGTCATGCTCCTATATCTACGATCCTAATACGAAGGCGTCAGCGCTATTGTTCGAGAACATACTCGCGTTTTTCGACCGTCCGGCCGGCCAGCCACAGCCCTAATACTGTAATGCCAGTTAAGCTCAGCAGGCTTACCCATATCGACGGCAGTTCCTGGAACACCTGCAGAAGCGCGCTGATGGATGAGTCCTGCGGCATGGCGTGCGGGACGAGCGCCTGGAGGTAGTACGCGACGCTCAGGCGCTTCAGGTAGCCAGGAATCAGAAGAACGGTCGACTCCCATCCGAACGCGAATACAAGGCCGACGATGAGGGGCCGCTTCAGCCGCGCCCCCACAAACGCGAAGACGGCGCCGTAAGAGGCCAGGCCGACGATGAGCATGCCGAGGTCCTCGGCGAGCGAAGGAAACGACTCGCCGATGTGCCCGCCAATCGGCACCACCAGGAAGTAGACGACGACCACCGACGGAAGCACGAGCAGGACGACGCACGCAAGATACGACAGGTACTTTCCGAGAAGCACGGCCGACCGCGGGACAGGGCGTGTAAACAGATATGTGATGGTCTTGTCGTCGACTTCATCGGCGATGAGCGATGTGCCGTAGAAAACGCCCAGCACCGGCACGACGAACCGGACAAACAGCAGCCAGATCAGCAGGCCGAAGAGCGTGGGCCCGCTGAGCCCGGCGCCGTTGATCACCGGCAACCCGCGCGTGACGGCGACCATGCGGATGGCGAAGGCCATCGCCATCGGCGCGCCGACCAGCAGCGCGAGAAAGACCGACCGCCTCGACCACAGCATCTGGCCGAGCGAGAAGTCGAACACACGAAGGGCGGACGAAAGGACGCCGGGGCGTGTCGTCACGATTTCACCAGATATTGGAAGACGGCCTGGAGGTTGTCGTCAGGGGACGTCACTTCGTGAATGGCGCCCAGTTCCTCCGACGCGGCAAGCTCGGTCAGCCGCGCGTAGAAGATGTCGGGGCGGCCGGTCTGGACGACGATGCCGCCGTCTTCGAATTTCAGGCTCAGCACCTGATCGTCCGCCAGAAATTCCCGCGCCAGCTCGCGGGTCCGATCGGCGCGGATGAAAACCGTGTGGGGATGTTCGTCGATCAGGTCGCGAATCTGGTGGACGTTGCCTTCAGCCAGAATCCTTCCCTGGTTGATCAGCAGGATGTTCGACGTCATCGACTCGATCTCGTGGAGGATGTGACTCGAGACGATGATGCTCTTCCCTGCGCGGGCCCAGTCCTTGATCAGGCGAATCGTCTTCCGGCGGACGAGCGGATCCATTCCCGACAGCGGCTCGTCGAGAATCAGCAATTCCGGGTCGTGGGCGAGCGCCTGCGCGAGCTTCACGCGCTGCCGCATGCCCTTGCTGTAGGCGGCAATCTTCTTGTCGGCGACGTCGCCGAGACCGACGGTGTCGAGTGCGCGAGCCGCCATCTGTTTGGCCGCCGACTCGGTGACGCCGTTGAGTCCGACAAGCGCGGTCACCCACTCGCTGCCGGTCATACGCTCGTAGAACCTGTCCTGCTCTGGGCAGAAGCCGAGGCGGAAGTACGCCGACGGATTGCCCCAGATCGGCTCGCCCAGGACCGTGATGCTGCCCTTGCTCGGCTTGAGCTGACCCGTAATGAGCTTCATGAAGGTGGACTTGCCGGCGCCGTTCGGCCCGAGGAGCCCCGTGATGCCGCGCGGCACCGTGAGCGTGACGTCGTTCAGGCCGATGACCTGGCCGTACCATTTCGACAGATGCTCGGCGGTGACGACGCTTCCCGGGCTCACGCCACGATCTCCACGCCGCGGATCCGGCGCTCGAGAATGACCGCCGAAACGCCGATGAGAGCCACCACGACTGTCAGCGACACCAGCCAGGGCGTCTCATACCGGAGCGGCACGCGGAAGATGACGTCGCCGAGCTGCGCAAGGTTGTTGCTGAACGCGATCCACGAGACCGCGGTGCCGCCCGTGACGGCTCTCATCACGCCGTACAGCGCGTCGCTGAAGAAAATCAGCGCGGCGTAGAGAATCCCGACGAACCGGCTGTTGGTCGACAGCGACGACAGCGCGAGCACGCACATCGAGACCGTCAGCACTTCGATGAGCGAGTACACGGTGATCGCCGGAAACAGGTACGCGTTCGCGGTGAGGAACGTGAAATTGCCGGCGAACACCACCTGCACGACGAGCAGCAGGATCGCCGGCACCCACGTGATGAACAGCAGAAACGCCATCAGCACGGACAGCTTGCCGCAGATGTACTCCAGCCTCGTGAGCGGTTTGGACAAGTAGATCTGCAGCGCGTTTGCGCGGCGATCCTGGGCAATCGATGCGGCGCCGAGCATCACCGTCGCCACCAGCACAAAGAAGTCCTGTTTGTCGAAGAAGTCGCGGAACGTCGCCGCCGACGGCGCGACGACGGCGGCCTGCGAGAAGTTTGCGGCGATATAGAACTGCACCGCCCGCACGATGAACTGAATCCAGGAAGCGATCATCACGACGATCCACCAGCGGCTGCGCATCATCGCGCGCACGCCCGTCGTGAAGATCACGAACCAGGCCCGGCCCCGCGACCGCGATCCGCCGTACCGCCGGTACCCCTGATCGTGGATAGGCATCAGTCTTCGCCGACCGCGTGCGCGAACACGTCCTCGAGCGTCGGAACGCTCGGACGCAGATGACGCACCTGCACGCCTTCCGCCGCGGCCAGCGAAAAGAGCTGGCGCGCTCCCCCGTCGCCCGGCACGAACACGCGCACGACGTCGTCGTCGGTCGAATGGCATTCGAGGCCGGCCGCAGTCAGACGGTCGAAGAACGCCTCGAGCTCGCCATGCGTCTTCACGCGAAGCTCGTACACGCGGCCGCGCGGCTGCTTGAGCGCCTCGATCGGCCCGGCGGCGGCAATCCGGCCCTTGTCCATCACGACGACTTCATCGCAGGTGTATTCGACGTCAGGGAGCAGGTGAGACGAGAGAATGAGATTGATGCCCTTGTTGTGGGCGAGGTCGCGCACCAGATCGAGCATCTCGTCGCGGCCTTTGGGATCCATGCCGTTGGTCGGTTCGTCCAGAAACAGGAGATCCGGATCGTGCACCAGCGCCTGGGCCAGCTTGATGCGCTGCTTCATGCCCGTCGAGTACGTCTCGACGTTGCGATATCTCGCTTCGCCCAGGCCGACGTAATACAGCACTTCGTGCGCCCGCTGCGTGGCGTCTGCCGCAGGCAGCCCCGCCAGCTCGCCGCAGTACGCGACAAACTGCACCGCGCTTAAACCGGGAATGTGCGCGTCGTTTTCCGGCATGTAGCCGATGCGCGCGCGAATGTCGACGGGCGAGGTCGCGACATCGAGCCCGAGCACGCGCATCTGCCCCTGCGTCGGGACGACGAACCCGAGCAGCGACTTGATCAACGTGCTCTTGCCGGCGCCGTTCGGCCCGAGCAGGCCCACGGCCCCCCCGGAAAAGGACGCCGTGACGCCGTTCAGCGCGCGGTTGCGGCCGTACTCGACGACGACGTTGTCGAGTGAGACGACGGGATCGGTGTCAGCCATGGATAGTCAGATATACGCGCACATGAGGGGCGGCGTTCCTGCCAGTCCCGACATTTCTTATAAGGCGCCCCGGAGCCCCAGCGCGTCGGCCCGCTCTCGCATGAACGCGATGACGTTGCCGATGTGCTCGTCGAGCGGCAATCCCAGCGCCTCGGCGCCCCTGCGCAGGTCGTCGCGCTTCACCGCGCGGGCAAACGCCTTGTCCTTCATCCGCTTGATGACCGACGCCGGCTCGAGGTCCAGGATGCTCTTGCTCGGCCTGACGAGCGAGGCGGCAGTGATGAATCCCGCCATCTCATCACACGCCCACAGCGTCTTCTCGAGCTGGCTTTCGCGCGGCACGCCGCTGTACTCGGCGTGCGACAGGATGGCGCGCGTCACCCACTCCGGATAGCCCTGCTCGCGAAGAATTTCGCAGCCGCGGAACGGATGATCGTCAAGCGACGGCCATCGCTCGTAGTCGAAGTCGTGCAGCAAGCCGACGATGCCCCACGCGTCTTCGTCTTCGCCGAATCGCCGGGCATAACCGCGCACGGCGGCTTCGACGCCCATCGCGTGCTTCAGCAGGCTGTCGCTTTTCGTGTACTCGGCCAGCAGCCGCCACGCCGCATCACGATGCATATGAGTGGATGAATCTTAATGCAGTCACCAGACAAGCGGGCGGTCGCCCGTGTCGAACCCACGCGACACGGCTTTCTGAATGACGCTGACGGTGACGGCGGCGACTTCGTAACGCCCGAGGTCCGGGAGCGCGACCCACGCCGCATCCTCGGCATCGGACGCGCTCCGCAGGACGCCGCCGTTCGGGCGGCAGACAAAATCGATGAGCACGAAATGATGCTCGACCCGTCCGTCGGCGTCGCGGCTGATCCGGTCGAGCACCTCGACGATCGGGCCGACCTCCACGGTCAGGCCTGTTTCCTCGAGCACTTCCCGCGCCACCGCCTGCTCCAGCGTCTCGCCGGTTTCGACGCCGCCGCCCGGGATGTTCCACTGCCCCTTGAGCGGCGCGTGTCCCCGTTTGATCAGCAGGACACGTTCACCGTCGAGCACGACGGCGCCGACGCCGACCACCGGCCGGTCGGGATACGGCCTCACGACGACTCGCCTCGGACACGGCGCGCGCGCACGTGCACCCCGCGCTTCTTCACCTTGACTTCGATCGAGTGCAGCGGCTTGTCGGACGCCGCCGGCCAGTACCCGACCAGGTAATAGCTTCCGGTATCGCGCCGGACGATGTCGATCGGACGAATGATATCGGTCGTGTTGGTGAACACCTCGCCGCCGGTCGCATCGGCAATCGTCGCGCCCGACAGGTTGAGGCGACGGGACCCGCCGTTCGGCTCGAGCGAATACAGGCTGGTGTTCGCGCGGGCCATCGCGCCGGCCGTGTCCAGCCAGTAGCGCCAGATCAGGCTCGACCGTCCGCTCGGCTCCTGAATGCCACAGACATCCGCGACGCCGATGCAGACGAGGGCCTTCCGGCGATGCTCGATGGCTTCGAGCGTGCGTGACACTTTCGCGAACACGCTCAGCGCGTTTTCGAGCGTCTCCCGGCCGAAAAACGGCAGCGCGTCCGAGCGATATTCCGCAATCCGCAGCAGCGCTTCCAGGCGATCGCCGAACGCTTCGTCGCGGCGGTTGTTCAGGCGGATGACGCTGAACTCGTCGGGCGCGGCCATGCGCGCGACGAACATCCGCGCGATCGTCTGAATCGCCAGCGTGTTGCCCGACCCGACCCCGCTGTCATCGAGCAGCAGCACGATTGATCTCGCCACCGGCCGCTCGTCGGTTTCCGCCACCGCGTCGAACGTCTTCAGCTCGACGGGCTTTCCGTCGTCTCTGACTTCGAAGTCTTCCTGCGTCAGGCCGGCGACAGGCTTCCCGGCATCATCGGTGACGACAGCGTCGAGCTCGACGAGATACGTCGTCGGCTGCGGCTGCCCCGCACGCACGACGATGCCGGCCCCGATCAGTCCGGCGACGGCGAGCGCGATCGCCGGGCGGCGGCGCAGCATCATCACGATCATCATCACAGGCCCATGACCTTGACGACGACGCGCTTCTTCCGCTGGCCGTCGAATTCGGCGTAGAACACCTGTTCCCACGGCCCCAGATCGAGCCGGCCGCTGGTGATCGGCAGCACGACCTGGTGCCCCATGATCGTGCGCTTGAGATGCGCGTCGGCGTTGTCTTCGCCCGTCTGATGGTGCTTGTAGTTCAGGCCCGCGGGCGCCAGCTTCTCGAGCCACACCTGGAAGTCGGCGATGAGGCCTTCTTCCCAGTCATTCACGTAGACGCCGGCGGTGATGTGCATCGCGGAGACGAGCACCGTGCCTTCCGTCACGCCGCTGGCCGTCACGATGGCGGCGACATCGTCGGTGATGCGGATGAACTCCTGGCGCTTCTTCGTGTTGAACCACAGGTAGTCAGTGTGGACTTTCATAACGCCAGCGCGGCATCGGCATTGAGATCGGCCGGCGCGAGGATGCCTGCCCGGAGCTTTCGCAGGCCAGCCGCGGCAATCATCGCCGCATTATCCGTCGACAGGGCGAGGCTCGGAAGAAATGTCGGCATCTCGCGCTGCCCGCCGTGGTGCGTGAGGTCCGCGCGCAGCCGGCTGTTCGCGGACACGCCGCCGGCGACGCCGATGCTTTTTGCGCCGAAGCGGCGCGCGGCATCGAACGCGCGATCGACGAGCGTCGTGACGACGGTGCGCTGGAAGCTCGCGCAGATGTCGGCGACTTCCTTTTGAGACATCGCCCCCGCGCCGGCGTGCTCGCGCTCACGGACGAATCTGAGGACCGCCGTTTTGAGGCCGCTGAAGCTGAAATCCAGATCGCCTTTCAGGTGAGGCGCGTTGCGGTCGGCATGCGTCAGGCGCGTGCCCGGCAGCCGGATCGCGTGATCATCACCGGACTTCGACAGACGATCGATGACCGGCCCGCCGGGATAACCGAGGCCGAGAAGCTTCGCGACCTTGTCGTACGCCTCGCCGGCCGCGTCATCACGCGTGCGGCTGATTAGCGCGTAGTGTCCGGGCCGATCGACGAGATACAGGCTGGTGTGTCCGCCGGACACGACGAGGACGATCGCCGGCAGCGGCAGCTCGCCGTTCTGAAGCACGAGCGATTCGATGTGGCCGGCGAGATGGTGGACGGCGACGAGCGGCAGTCCGGCCGCCGCCGCCGTCGCCTTGGCAAACGAAACGCCGACGAGCAGCGAGCCGACAAGGCCCGGCCCCTGCGTGACGGCGATCGCGCCGAGGTCCCCCCAGGAGGTACCGGCATCCTGCAGCGCGCGTTCGACGACGCCGCAGATGTCGCGGATGTGCTGACGGGACGCGAGCTCGGGAACGACGCCGCCCCACTCGCGATGGATGGTGTCCTGCGAAGCGACGACGTTCGAACGGATCGCCCAGGGCCGTGTCGCGTCGCCGGTCTCCTCGACGACCGCCGCCGACGTCTCGTCGCACGAGGTCTCGATGCCGAGAATACGCATTGATTCAGAACTTGTCAGGCGCGAGCGGCCTCGTGTTCGAACGCCCGGGCGAGCGAGTCGACGTACGGCGCTCGGAAGATGCCTCGCTCAGTGATGATGCCGGCGATCAGATGATGCGGCGTGACGTCGAACGCGGGGTTCCAGATCTTCGCCCCGTCGGGCGCGAGCTGCGAGCCGCCGACATGCGTGACTTCCCTCGAATTGCGCTCCTCGATCGGAATGTGCCGGCCGTCCGGCGTCTTCAGATCGATCGTCGACAACGGCGCGGCCACGTAAAACGGAATCTGATGCTCGCGGGCGAGCACGGCGACGCCGTACGTGCCGATCTTGTTCGCGGTGTCGCCGTTGGCGGCGATGCGATCCGCGCCGACAACGACGAAATTCACCTTGCCCTGCAGCATCAGCGCGCCGGCCATGTTGTCGGTGATGACCGTCGTCTGAATACCGTCGCGGACGAGCTCCCACGCCGTCAGCCGCGCCCCCTGCAGAAACGGACGTGTCTCGTCCGCGAACACGGCGACGGTCTTGCCCATCTCCACTGCGCCGCGAATCACGCCGAGCGCGGTGCCATAACCGGCGGTCGCGAGGGCGCCCGCGTTGCAGTGCGTGAGAATGCGCGCGTCGGCGGGCACGACCTCGGCGCCGAACGCGCCCATCGCCCGGCAGCTCGCGACGTCCTCGTCGTGGATGAGTTGGGCTTCGCGATCGAGCCGATCCTTGATCTGTTCGACCGACTCGCCCGCCTGCGCCGCCGCGGCGAACGTGCGCTTCATGCGGTCGATGGCCCAGAACAGGTTCACGGCGGTCGGGCGCGTGCCCGCCATGAGCTCGCAGGTGTTGTGGAAGTCGGCGGCGAACTTCTGCGTCCCCGTCGCCTTGCTCTTCCGCATCCCGAGCGCGATGCCCATCGCGGCGGCCACGCCGATGGCCGGCGCTCCGCGAATGACCATCGTCTTGATGGCGCGCGCGACTTCAGCGGCGGTCTTGCAGCGGACGTAGACCTCCTGCGCGGGCAGTTTGCGCTGGTCGATCATCACGACGGCATCATCTTCTCTGGCGATGGTGGGAAGCATGAACTGCGATTGTATCGGTTCCGGGTTCCAGGGTTCCAGAGTCCAAGGTTCTAGGTTCCGGACAGCAATTCGAACTTCAGGCGAGGTCCGATGGTCGTGAAACCATATCGTTCGTAGAACGCGACAGTGCGCTGCCATTGCGGAACCGCTGGCGCCCCAACCTCAAGTCGCAGCCACCCCCGTTCGCGCGCCAAGTCCACTGCCGAGTCGATGAGTTGCGTGCCCACCGAGCCTCCACGGAACGGCGGACGAACGTACAACTCGCAGATCTCGCCGAAATGACCGCCTGAGTAGATCGAGGCGCACTCATTGAGCGT
>Ga0153915_10003746_pt1 | contig 13965 bp, 16 predicted proteins | sample Opewatmetagenome_2_FD_107003 | JGI IMG/M metagenome (GOLD analysis project Ga0153915, IMG submission 107003) | Freshwater wetland microbial communities from Ohio, USA - Open water 3 Core 3 Depth 3 metaG | ecosystem: Environmental > Aquatic > Freshwater > Wetlands | place: USA: Ohio, Lake Erie... | reverse complement strand
ATCGTCGCCTAACCCCCGCACCTCACAGGACGCGAAGTGTGCGCGTTCCTTGTGCAGGCGCATCTTCAAGTAAGCCGCTACGCGGCAGACAAATAATTTTTCAATCTATCCCGGATAAAACCCATCCCAGGCAAGTTGCAAAAACCCTCGAATTTTATCATACCATTCTCAATTGGATCCCCATCCAATAAACCTAACCGGATCAGCATATTTTAAGGTGTTACTAATTATCATGCTTTAGGACAGAAATAACCTGTCAGAAATGACAGGTTTACGGTAGTCTCAGATTAATTTTATTATAAAATTAGGATAAATTATGAGATTAAAATGGAGTAAGTATGGCAAGACAGGTCATAGGATGAAAAGATTATTCTCCATGGCTATGGCAACGGCGTGGGTCCTGTTCATTGCATTGAGTTTTTTTAGAATATTATTGATATGAAAGTTTATAACTCTTTCGCTCCTGTTAAGGATCATCGATATTTCCCACGAGGACTTGCCTTCCTTAAGCCACTTCAGGACTTCCAATTCGCTGTGTGTCGGTACCACGACATCTGCTTTTTTGGTGAAAGGAATCAGATGCTTTATTGCTATTGATAAATATGGCGCCAAATATTTGATTATAGCTCTGGTGCGCTGATCGTTTTTGATTGGTTGCCCTACTATAGAAAAGATTGTAAAAGAATTTAACTCAGAATCACAAATCCCGTAAAAAAAAATATTATTGATCACGAAGTCCTCACGTAATCTGAGGACAGGATGATCGGGGACCAGCTTGTATAGGTCTTTGAGTTCCTTGGAGTTTTGAACCTCCAAGGTTTTATAGAATAATTGGATTAAAGGATCTATCAGATGGTAATTATGGTTTAAATATGTTTCAAAGTATCCAGGAGGGTATCCGATATTAATAGATGCTGACATCATACGGCCATAAGAGATGTGTCGCGTATCCGCTAATCCGCTGATAAAACAATCAAAAGAGAGGAGTCTATTGAATTCTTCTATGAGCTTTCTATAATGCCCCTCCGTCTTGCAGAAAAGGCTCGCATTAGTGATTTCAAGCATGATTAGAGTGTCATTTTTAGAAATCCATTTGCCCAGTTCCAAGAGAATAGCCTCCAATGCCAGACTGACGGACACTTAAAATTTGCTACTAATTTTGACTAACCCGATGATTGCATGATTTTGTAGAAATGGGGTCTGCTCTTGACTCACCTTTAAATTTTTACCCATAAAAGTTCATAATATCATCCAATTTCCGCACCCCTTGCGGGATAAACTACAGCCGGAATCAAAAAATATGCCGGATTACCCCGTATCAAAGCCTGTCCTGGACAATGATCCGGGATCGGGGCAGGCTCGTCGTCGCACTATGATTGCACTGAATGGTAACTTGAAAACAAAATGTAATAAGACTGATATATTGAGATCCAACTTTTTTAAGTTGAAATTGATTCGATATTTAGAAGTTGGGCCGGGGTCGGACCAAGATAAATTCTTGATTATTTAATTCACAATTCAGGCATTATGCCCATTCTTATAATTAGTGTCCATCCATAAATCGGAGATTTCTGGATGGAGCATTCAGCGGTCAGCTAGTTTATTGTTATAATTAGATTTTGCTGAAAGCTGAGTGCTGATGGCTGATAGCTTGAATCCGAAAGTTGGTGTTTTCGGATGAACACTAATTAGAATTTAAGGTAATTTAATATAGCAAGAAGTAATTTGTCAACATAATAATTTATAAGGCATTTAGCTCCCTGTTTAGCAAGAACTTTTTTGTATATTGTATTTTTCAGGAGGCTATTTATGTCTGATATTGAAAAGCTGATTGGCGGGAAAATTACAGAGGTCCGCTTACTGAAAAAAATGACCCAGGCACAGTTAGCAGAAAAAGTGAATGTAAGCGTTGAGACTATATCAAGAATGGAAAGAGGCGTGGCCTTCCCTTCTTTAAAAACAATGGACAAAATAGCAAATGCACTGAATGTAGCTCTAAAAGATTTTTTCGATTTTGGCGACAATAATGTAAAGGTAAAGGATAAAGCTTATGAGCGGGAGATTTCAAAAATTAATGCATTCCTCCGGACATTAAACAAAAAGGAAATTTCTGTGGCTCATAAGGTACTAAAGGATATTTTCGGGAGGCTGGTGAAGGGATAAGACCTCCATTCTCCATTATATAAGTAAGGGGTAACAGTTTAGCAAATGACCCCGGCGTGTTGCTTCGGGGTTATATATGAAAGAAACTTGCTTCAAGTTTTTTAGGAGTCACTATTCCCAGCGCACCTATCAAGGCGCATTCAGCTTGGATGAGATGATAAGACCTGCTTTTCTGAGACAGAACTATAAGTGAGAAGGGACATGCATAATGCCCTTAAGATTCTAAGTTGTCAAACAAGATTTAAAATAGCATGAAACCTTCTATGAGGTAGAGGACTCAATATTTGAACTTTGCAGAAGTTTTTTCATGTGATGAAGGTCATCCCAAGACAATCCCGCATCGGCACCCCTGATGCTTTGCACCATGTAACAGGCCGTGGAATCGGAAAGAGACCATATTAATAATACGGATAGATCAGGTTTTGTTTTAAGTTGCTTCCATCCGGGCATAGGGGTATCCGGGTCATGGATAAAGTGTTATTAACCGGCGCAGGTTCATCATATGCGGATGGAAAAATCAAATAATCTTTATTCGTGAAGCGACGTCAAGAAAGAAATTCGGCGGCTTTTTCAAAAAACTTTCCGCGCCAAAGTCCCAGGAGTGCTATTTCCTGAAGGATTTCCCGAAGGGCGTTTGTATAATCATTCAACCCCCGGCATTCATATTTGGACAGCATACGTGCGACTGCGTCATGCATGGTTTTTTTCCGTCTCTCCGCCCACGCGATTAATTAAATCACTGAGAAGGTTTACTCTCCTGGATCTGTAGCGCCCGGATATTTCGACAAGATGCGCCGGTTTCATTTTATGAAGGTATGCGGGTTCAATCCTTAGATTCTCTTCAAGATAGGTCCTTAAATCCTTTTGTGTTCGGATGCCTATGCCACGGTCCTTATAGAGTTTGTCTGCCAATGCCTTCTCGGGCGTGGCAATCAGGAATGAGCGGCCATCACTGACTGTCACACTATCCATCCCTATACTGAAGGCGTCCAAAGGAATCATATTATATATAAAAAGCCCGACAGGAGTGAGGAACCTGTGGTATCTCCCTGTTGTCACGGCTGTCACTGCCTCCACTCGTTCCGGAATCAGGCCATAATACTGCAGGGCATAATCCAAAGATATATAGGATGGTCCATAAATAAGGTTGGAAAGGATCTCTCGCGAATATGGTCTTAGCCTGTATTCGTCTCCAAAAAGGTAAAGACCTTTTTTAATCCTTACAATGTCACCGGTTTTAAGAAGGTCTGTAATTTTATCCCTTGGGCGTGAATAATTTTTCAGGCAGTCCACAAGTGTCTGATAATCGAATTCTTCATGAGGTATTTTTTTTCTGATTGACTGAATCATCTTAGGTTTTTCCTTAACCGTTACAAATCAATGGTTCAAAATCCAGGACGCAGGATTTTAACGATGGGTAAGTTTAGCATTTTACGACATAGCATGTCGAGGAAATTTCGACATACTATGTCCTAAAATGCTATTAAAGGGGTTGTGGACTATCGGGCGATGTCCCTAATCAGTTGACAAATGTTTCCGGTTTGTATATTAATATCTTGGTCGAATTCATTTTTTACACCGGAGACAATCTATGATCGAGCTTGAGCAATATTTCTGTCCCAACGAACAATGTAAAGAATACGGTCTACGCAATCAGGGCAACGTTGCAATTCGTGGCAAGTATGGCAAGGACAAAAACCGCGATCTGCTTTACTGCCGGACCTGCGGAAAGCGTTTTGCGTCCACCCAGGCCAGCGCACTATTTGGCCTGCATCTGCCGGCTGAGACGATCCGACAGATCATCCACCACGCAGCCGGGGGAGTAGGCGTACGAGCCACCGCGCGCTTACTGGATTTGGACAAGGACACGGTCAACCGTGTGATTCTGCGGGCTGGCGAGCATTGCGCCATTGTGCTTTCCGGTCTGCTGACCTCCTTGAAACTGACCGAGGCGCAGCTTGACGAGCTATGGACCTTTGTAAAAAAAAGAAAAGTTCTAGCACCGAAGACCTCGAACGCCAGTACGGGGAGACGTGGATCTGGACAGCTATTGATGCCCCCACGCGCCTGTTGATTACGTTCTGGATTGGTGGGCGAGGATTGGACGATGCCTGGCGGATGCTGAAGGATTTGACCGCCCGCAGTCAAGGCAAGCCCTTGTTTGTCTCGGATGAACTACCCCATTACGGCACGGTCCTGGGCGAACTGTTTCACAAAGAGGTCCAGACAGCGCCGACAGGAAAACCTGGACGGCCCCGGAATCCTGAGAGGGTCATTGATGCGGATCTGGATTACGCCACGGTTCATAAGACGCGCCAAGGTGCACAAGTGATAAAGGTCGAACGCAAGGTGGTCCACGGGAGTGAACAGAGCGTTCTCGCGCGATTGGAGCAGTCACCCAGTCACACGATCAATACTGCGTATATCGAACGTTCCAATCTGGACTGGCGGTTGTGGGACGCTCATCTGACGCGCAAGGCACCTACTGTAGCCCGTTCGATGCGTTGGCTGAAGGCCAAGTTTGCCATCTGCGTAGCCTGTTACAATTTGATCCGCTCCCATGAAACATTAAGCCGCGGCGAGGATCGGATCTTCCGGCCAAAAACTCCGGCTATGGCAGCAAAGGTAGCAGATCATCAATGGACGTTTTCTGAACTGCTGGCCTATCCAGCGCTATGTCAATGATTTGGTGACATCACCGACTATCGTGACTAACTCTTATCTGCTTTATTTTTTTCTTATGAATATTTTTGAAACAGCAGAAGTCGATACTCCAAATTGTCAGTCTGATTCCGCTAAAGTTAAACCATGATCTGAAATGAGTTCTATTGCCAGTCACGTCCTCAAGTCAAAAATATGAGTCCTGCGGCTTCCCCGTCTTAACTCTTCAATATTTATTCCTCCTGTCTTACAAAACTCATGGTCTATGGGGACAATCCTTAATTAAGTAACTAACTCAATCTATCGACCTGTAGTCAAACTCTTTCAAGATATGCTCGCCCCTCCTGACGGCATAAATGATTCCTGCCGCTGAAATATTCTGTTGCCTGGCGAGTAGAACGACAAAAGAGATTGAAAAAATGCACCAAGGGTTGGCATAATGAAGTGGACAAAGGGTTCATAACGGGAGGGGAGTGTTATTTATATTGCAGGTTTCTATAATATCATTAACCACCAGTTCCAATTTTGGTTGCTGATTAATGGAGAATCCAGAGATAGTATCTTGAATTTTATTGACAAATCTCCCAATAAAAATATATTTTATTACACTAGTTTGTGCCCGTCCAGAAATCAGCTAGCTCCACGGGTGGATAAATAGTCAGACAACATATAGACGTTTGATACTAATTAATGTAAAAAGGGGGTGATTCCGATATCTATTGGAATTAGAGCGGGGGGACTTTTTAGAGATTTGTTAATCCTTAAGGATGAGATTTATTCCTTAAAGGCCCCCGTGTGTTTCCCGGCTTCTGCAACATGTTATGAGGTAATTTAATATATAAATTAAATATGTTACAGATCGTTAAATTTTTAAACGATATTTGAGGTCGGGAAAAGCATCTCTTCTGGAAATTGGGATGCTTTTTGTTTTTGATATTGGATTCTTTCGGGCAATATCGCCCCTGAATTTACATTTAATAATAAAAGGATGAATTTATGAAGGTTATTGTTCAGAACAATCAGTTAGAAAGGGCCATTAAGGACCTTAAAAAGAAATTGACCAAGGAAGGATTTTTCTCTGAGATAAAAGAAAGGCGTTTTTATGATAAGCCCAGCGTGGCGAAAAAGAAGAAACAGGCCAAGGCCGCAAAAAGACGCAGAAAAAGGATGAGGAAATTCCCGAGGGTTTTTTAATATGCTTCATGAGCCTTAGTTTAACCGTCGATCCTTTATAGAACAAGCAAGGGATTGACGGTTAAAGGATCTTTTCAATTACCCATCCTTTGACGTACAACCTCAGAAAGAATCACACCGCAGGCCACAGATACATTAAGCGACTCTGCCGCGCCGGCAGATGGTATCCCCACAACCTGATGGCACTTGCTCCTTGCCAGGTGGCTTAAACCTTTATCCTCGCTTCCTAAGACCAGGACTATATCCCTCAGCCAATCGAACTTATAAATGGATTCCGTACTTTCACCGGCAGCGCCGATTATCCAGAAACCGTTTTCAGTCAGGATATCCAACGCCCTTGACAGGTTTACAACCCTGGCAACGGGGATATTCAGATAGGTACCTGCCGATCTTTTCATTACAGTATGGGTAATCTGTGCTGAACGGTCTTTGGGGAGTATGATCCCCTGGGCGCCGAAGAAGACAGCGGTGCGGATCAACGCCCCCAGGTTCCCTTCATCGGTAATATGATCAGATGCAATCAATAGTCCATGGCCCTGCATATTCCTTGACTGGTCTATCAGGTCTTCAATTTCAATATAGGTGAATTCCCCGGCTACAGCAATTATCCCCTGATGTGCAGTGTCTGGAAGCGCGTCATTAAGATGGTCTGTCTTCTTATTGATCACCGGGATCCTTTTTTTTCCGGCGATCTCAAGGATCTCCCTGACCCTTGCAGGATCTCTTCCTTCACTGATCCATATCTCATGCACCTTTATCCTGTCAGAAACAAGGGCCTCTCTGACGCTATGCAGTCCCGGTATCAGATGGGGTTTGTTTTTATGATTTTTTTCTATGGGAAGTCTCAGATCTTTAACATCTCTTTCACAACAGGGAGCATCCTTGAATTCCGGCAGCGGTTGGAAATGATAATAGCCTCGACCTCGCCTACGGCCTTTTCCAGGTCATCATTGATGATCAGGTAATCATACCATTCACAGTTTCTGAGGTCGCCGATTGCCTTTTTTATCCTGTTGTTTATAACGTCAGCATTGTCGGTAGCCCTTGCCTTTAATCTGTTTTCAAGTGTTTCAAGAGACGGTGGAAGGATATATATCAGGACGCTGTCCTGAAAAAAGAACCGTATATTTTTCGCGCCCTGGCTGTCTATATCGAGAATGACATCAAGACCCTTTTCTGTCTGCGCCCTAAGACCGGATATCGAAGTTCCATAGAGATGGTCATATACCTTTGCCCATTCAACAAAGGCGCCTTCATCTATCATTTTAAGAAATGTATCTTCACTCACAAAATGATAATCAACGCCATCCGTCTCATTATGCCTGGGCGAGCGGCTGGTATGAGATACTGAATATCCCAGACCGGTTATCCGTTTCCTCAACTCCATGATGACGGAAGACTTCCCCGCGCCTGAGGGGCCTGAAAATATATAGATATTACCCTTCATCTTTATCTTTGATCTCTTCTTTGGATAAAGTTATATCAGGGCTGAATCTCTGAGCTATAGTCTCTGATTGGATGGCTGATAGGATGATATGATTGCTGTCGGTAATAATTATGGATCTTGTCTTTCTCCCCTGAGTGGCGTCTATGAGTCTTTTGTCCTGACGCGCTTCATCACGCAATCTTTTCATCGGCGCTGCATTGGGGGATATTATGGCAACGACCCGTCTTGAAACGACCGAATTCCCGAACCCTACATTAACAAGCTTGTGAGTCATTTATAAAACTCCTTTCATTCCACATTTTGTATCTGTTCTCTCAACTTTTCCAATTCCGCTTTGACTTCCACTGCCCTTGCGGATATCAAGGAATCGGAGGCCTTGGCGCTTATTGTGTTGATCTCTCTGTTCAGTTCCTGTGTTAAAAAATCCAGCCTCCTGCCGATGGAATCGTCCATTGACATGTAATTGCGGAACTGCTTCAAATGACTCCTTGTGCGGACGGTCTCTTCGGTTATATCACATCTTGACGCGAATATGGCTGTTTCCTGAGCCAACCGTCCTTCGTCCATCTGGATGTCTTCTGACAGGGCTTCTATCCTGTTCTTCAATTTTTCTTTATACTCGTTCACTACAATCGGAGCCCTTTCTTCTATGACTTTAAGGTGCATCTCGATCAAATCCAATCTCAGGGAAAAATCATCCTCAATTGCCTTGCCCTCCTGAGCCCGCATAACATCCAGGGAATCAAGGGCCTGTTCCATGGCCTTTTTGATGCACGCACATGATTCACCAGGATCGGTTTCATCAGGTTTCATGGTTATCATGTCCTTAACCTGACACAGGTAATCAGGTCTTATCATCTCATTGAGTCCGAATTCATCGCTCATTCGCCGGAAGATATTCAGGTAGGACTTTAAAAGAGGGACATTGAGATCAAGGTTATAGTTATTCTCTTTGTCCTTCTTGCTTATTTGCAATGCTACTTCCACCCGTCCCCTCTTTACCCTGGAAGAGATCTGTGTCTTGATTTCCTCTTCAAGTTCCTGAAGGGAGTTAGGCATCCTTATGACAATTTCTCTGTAACGATTGTTGAGGGTTTTAAGCTCAACCGAAAACAATGTATTGTTTAAATCATATTCGCCGCGGCCAAAGGCGGTCATGCTTTTTATCAAGGTGTGGTCCTCCGTTGTTGCCCTTTATATCTGCTGCGCACATCATTGAAATATCCTATCGTGACTGGGTCCCTATAATCCGGATATGTCCATTCAATCGATTTAAAACTTTTTCCATGAAAGATCAGGGTCAGATCCGCATAGATGCCATCGGACAGGTATATCCTGTGAATATAATTTTTACCGGTTGCAAGAACGAGACGCTCAAGGGAGATATAACCGGGATCAATATTTATACTTCTTGTGCCGTCCTCTTTCGTATAATTATTTTCGATTCTGTTAGCGGCTAATTTTATCCGGACAATTTCTTCAGGTCTTATCAGATCCCTGAATGAAATAAAACGTCGGTGCAGCGGCCACCCCATCTCCTTTTCATAATATCTGGTGCGATCAAAAAGGAGCCACGGGCTTATCCAGTCCGTCGGGCCGAAGAGCAGTTCCAGTTCATTGATGACGTTATCGATCAATTCTTTATCGGATGAAAAGAGGCTTGATATCAGCTTTACATCCTCAGCTTCATTGGGAGTGCTCATTGTCGGAACCCCGGATTATTTTTCTGAATCTTTATCAAGCGGTATACAGCAAAAGGATGCTGCCGTGGCGATATCATGATCACAAAAAGTGGAGATGCATTATCCGACCGATTAAAAAATTCATCGGTTGTCAACGGCCTTTTTCAACTCATCAACCGTCACAACAGAGGTCCCTACCTCTCCTACAACAATGCCCGCGGCAAAATTAGAAATGATGGCAGCAGAAATGAAATCCATTCCAGCGGCAAGCCCAAGGCAAAAGGCGGCAATAACCGTATCTCCCGCGCCTGAGACGTCAAACACCTTTCTTGCAACAGTAGGGATATGACATGGAGGGTTATCCTTTTCAAAAAGCGTCATGCCGTCTTTACCCTGTGTAATAAGCACTGACCGGCAATTCAACTCATCCAGCATATGCCTGCCCGCGCGTATCAGGGTCTCTTCATCATGTATTTCAAATCGACAGAATGCCCCTGCCTCGTGATGGTTGGGTGTAATAACGTCGATTCCATTGTAATAGTCGAAATTTTTAGGCTTAGGGTCAACACCGATGATAATATCCGTCTTCGCTGTCAGGTCTCTTACTCCCTTCATCAATGATGAAGTTATGACACCCTTGCCGTAATCGGCGATAATAATGGCATCTGTTTCGTCTATCCTGTCTTCAAGGAACCCGAGGATTTTTTGGGTGATATCGTTATCAATAGCCCTTTTTATCTCACGGTCGATTCGCACCATCTGCTGAGTATGCCCCAGGACCCTGGTCTTGACACTGGTGCAACGCATGGGATCTGTGATTATACCATCTGTTTTTAATCCCAGGCATTTAATGTTTTCAATAATCTCCCTGCCGTAAGCGTCGTCTCCAACCACGCCGCAAAGATCGGTTTGGCCGTTTAAGGAGACTATATTATTGACCACATTGGCAGCGCCTCCCAGTCTTTTTGTCTCCTGTCTGATTTCCACAACCGGAACAGGCGCCTCAGGCGATATCCGTGATACATCGCCCCATATATATTCGTCCAGGATAATATCCCCTATCACAAGAACCCTTGCTTCAGGGAAACTATCGATATATCTTTTCAGTTCCTCATTTTTCCCGTTTAAATTTATTTCCTGCATTATATCATTTTTACCGCTGGGCTATCGGTCCGGACCTTGTGCAAAAAATATAACTGATAATCCCGGGATAGAAGACATATTCGTTTAGATAACTTGGACTTTTACCCGTAAAAAGTTCAGCATGTGAAAGGCCGCAAGCATTATCAGATAAAAAGGGGGCATTTTTTCCAATGCCCCTTTTTTAAAATTTAACCGGCCAGACTTTTCACAACAGCATCAAGACTGGGAATATTGAAAACCATAAGGAAGCAGATTACCAGGGCATAGATACATAGTGATTCGATCAGGGCCAGACCTATGATCATGTTTGTCTGTATCTTTCCGGTTGCTTCAGGATTTCTGGCGATCCCGTTAAGCGCCCCGTTTATTGCATTGCCCATGCCTATGCCTGTGCCTAAGGCCGCTATGCCGATACCCAAACCGCAACCAAGGGCAATAGCTCCGAACAAGATCCCTAATCCGGTGGCCTTGGATGCTCCGTCATCGGCCAGTGCCATGGATGCCATCCCAAAAACCAGTAACAATGATAAAGCCGCAATTAAATTTTTCTTGGACATAAAAGAATCTCCCTTCATTAAATTATTTTTTTCATTTTTACTTATATTTTATTGTTCATAAACCTTGCGAATTTGATGATTATAAAGGGCTTTCGGGTTATTTACTCCTTACACCTTATACCTAATACCGTATACCATTCTTTATTAATGCGCCTCTTCCATCGCGCCGGCAAAATATACTATTGAAAGAAGCATGAAAACAAGGGCCTGAATGAAACTTACCAGTATCCCTAAAAAGAGGATCGGCAGAGGGGCCAGGTAAAGACCCCAAAGCCCGAAAAGGATTCCGAGGACCTTTTCTTTCCCGAATATATTTCCAAAGAGTCGAATGCTCAGAGACATGATCCTGGCAAAATGCCCGATAAGCTCAATAATCAACATGAAAGGCGCCAGTGCCCACATGGGTCCAAGGAAGTGTTTGATATATTTTGCCCCATGGTATTTTATGCCTATCGCATGGGTTAAAATAAATGTGCATAATGCCATTGAAAGGGTCGTATTCAGGTTGGCAGTAGGAGAAAAGAATCCAGGGATCAGGCCGAGCAGGTTGGAAAATAATATGTAAATAAAGATCGTCGCGATATATGGAAAGAAGGCCCGGCCTTCAGGTCCGGTTATTTCCACCATAAAATCCTCCAATCCGCCGACAACGAGTTCCACTATGTTCTGACCTTTGCCTGGAACCAATTTTATCCTTCTTGTAAGCAAGAAGCCCCCCACGATCAGAAGGAGCATAACAAACCATGAGTAGATGACATGCTTATAGTTTTCTGCAAAATGCTCCAACCCAAAGGCGCGCAATATCTCAACCAAAAAATAATACTCATGTTCCATGTTTTAGAATACCCTCCGGTTCCTGATTTTCCAAGCACTGCTTAAGCCCAGACTCACGATGCTGAAGAATATTATCGAGAGTCCTATAGCCAGACCGATCGGATCTGCTAAATCGTATTTCAAAAGGGCATATATGATGCCGCCTAACAAACTCAAACGAACAAAAGATTTGGCTATTAATAAAGATTTTTTTTTCTTGATCACAGGATTATATTGAAAAGCTTTTATTATAGTTGACTGAAGAAAACTGAAATTGATGATAATTAATATTCCGCCCAGTATAATGCCCAGAGTAAATGACCGGCTCATGAAAAAGTAACCTGCAGAGGCCAATATCAGCAAAATAACCCAGCCTCGTCTTTTTAAATCACCGTATATTTGGTCCCAGTTATTCACTTTTTTGATCGTCGCGTCTTGATTTCCTGACCATGATTATGAGGTTCTCAAATGCGGCTATTATGCCGAACAAGAGAAAAACCAGTAAAAGCCATGGGTCGGTCTTAAATTTTTTATCAAGATAATAACCTATAAGGGCGCCCAAGGCAATACAAATGGCCATTGCCATGCCCGTAGTGCTAAGGTAGCTTAAGGTCCTTATTGTCTTTTTGGTATCTTTATCCATTAAAAATAATGACCCTGATTTCCGACATGAAAGCTTGTGGCGCTTTTAACATAAATTTTTCTGAAAAGTCAATAACCTTTTCCGGTAACAGTATAGGAATTAAGGCCGAAGGCTGAAGGCTTTTCGGTCAATTCATCCTTTTACCTTCAGCCTTCAGTCTTCAGCCTAAATACCTTACATTTATATCCCATTCATACTCTCTTTAGCACATTCAATTGTCTTTTGGATGCTGTCATTATCATGAGCTGTCGAGACAAAGGTCGTCTCAAAGGCCGACGGCGCGAGATATATCTCCCTTTGCAGCATGGCCCGGTAAAAATTCGCGTACTTTGCGGCATCGCCTTTTTTGGCGGAGGCATAGTCTGTCACCGGGTCATTTGTAAAGAAGATCGAGCCCATGGAGCCGATCCGGTTGACCGTGATGCTCAGACCGGCTGATCGGGCCGCATCTTCCAGGCCGGAAAACAGGGCCTTTCCTTTTTCTTCCAGTTCACGGTAGATGTCTCCCCTTTTAAGAATCTTTAATGTAGCAAGACCGGCAGCCATGGCAAGTGGATTGCCCGAAAGTGTGCCTGCTTGATAGATATCGCCGGATGGGGCCATCCTTTCCATTATATCCCGTCTTCCGCCATAGGCGCCTACTGGCAGGCCGCCGCCTATGATCTTGCCCAGGCATGTAAGATCGGGCATAATGCCGTAAAATTTCTGGGCGCCGCCTATGCCTATCCTGAAACCGGTAATGACTTCATCAAAGATGAGCAACGCGCCCCTGTCTCTTGTTATGTCCCGCAACCCTGAAAGGAATTCCCAGTCCGGCAGGACAACACCCATATTGCCGGGCACAGGTTCGACAATCACCGCGGCAATATCCTTCCCATGCCTTTCAAAGGCATCCATGACCGCGCCCAGGTTGTTAAAGGGAAGTGAAAGGGTATGCCTTGCCAGATCTTTCGGCACTCCCGGTCTCCCCGGAATCCCCAGGGTGGCTACGCCTGACCCGGCAGAAACAAGCAGGCTGTCGGCATGACCGTGATAACAGCCGTCGAACTTGATGATCTTATCCCTGCCCGTAAAGCCCCTTGCGAGACGTATAGCGCTCATTGTCGCCTCTGTGCCTGAGTTTACCATCCTGACCATTTCTATTGAAGGGACCATGTCGATGATGATCTCAGCCATCTCCACTTCCAGTTCGGTAGGGGCGCCGTAACTTGTCCCCATGGAGATCCTGTCTTCCAGGGCTTTTACAACCTCGGGATGGCCGTGTCCCAGGATCATAGGCCCCCATGAACAGACATAATCGATGTATCTGTTACCGTCCACATCCCACAAATGACACCCCTCGGCCCGCGAGATGAACAGCGGATCAACCCCGACCGCCTTACCGGCCCTCACAGGGCTGTTAACCCCGCCGGGGATAGATTTAACCGCCCTTTTAAAAAGTGCATCAGATTTATCTCTCATGATTTATCTCCAAAAGAAATTTACTTGACCATCCAAGCTATATAAAAATACAAGCAATTAAGATTACATGTGAGCTAAAAATATTCCATGCTGGTCTTTTTAAATTCCTTCTCGCTGAAGAGGAGGATATAATCTTCAATCCCGACTTGTTGCGACATACGGTTTGCTATGTCGCGGCAATCGGCGTCGCTTTGTCCATGT
>Ga0153915_10003745_pt1 | contig 13965 bp, 10 predicted proteins | sample Opewatmetagenome_2_FD_107003 | JGI IMG/M metagenome (GOLD analysis project Ga0153915, IMG submission 107003) | Freshwater wetland microbial communities from Ohio, USA - Open water 3 Core 3 Depth 3 metaG | ecosystem: Environmental > Aquatic > Freshwater > Wetlands | place: USA: Ohio, Lake Erie... | reverse complement strand
CGTGCTGATAAACCTGGGTTGGGGGGCGTAACGGGTAGCTCCAGCCGGCCGAGCCGCTAGGAACTGCCGAAGCGGGCGCGTCGGTTCATTTTTATGAAAATAAAAAAAATGTCCCCCACCGTCCCGGAAATCCCGTACAATGGTGGCCGCTGGAAGCATGGACAGAGAAATTCCCGAGACCCGGTTCGTCAGGCGCCTGAACCTCATCGATACGGCCTTCCTGGTCGTCGGAGCCGTCATCGGCTCTGGGATTTTCCTTACCCCAGGCTTGATCGCCGCCGACGTCCCCTCCCCCGGCCTCCTTCTCGCCATCTGGCTGGCCGGAGGACTCGTCACCCTGTGCGGGGCCCTCTCATTTGCCGAGCTCGGGGCCATGTTTCCCCAGGCCGGAGGCCAATATGTCTATCTCCGTGAGGCCTACGGCCCGGGAGCGGCTTTCCTCTTCGGCTGGGGTTTTTTCGGCTTCATCATGTGCGGCGGACTGGCAGCCTTGGCCGTTGGCTTCGCCGAGTTCTTCGGCTCCTTTGTGCCGGCCCTGTCCATGGGCGTCCGGATCGCGCACTTTTCGGTCCTCGGTCTCTCCTATTCGCTTTCCGCCGGCCAAGTCGTCGCCGCGGCCGCTATCCTCCTCCTGACTCTCCTCAACTCCTATGGGATCCGGGCGGGGGTTGCGGTCCAGAACCTCCTGACTGTATTCCGAATCGGCGCGGTCCTGGCGCTCGTCCTCCTGGGCTTGGTGTTCGGGGTCAAATCGGGTGGGTCGAACTTCCATCCTCTCTTCCCGGGCGGGCTGGGATTCCCGGGGATCCTGAAACCTCTCGGTCTCGCGCTCGTGGCGGTTTTCTGGACCTACGACGGCTGGTATTCCGTGAATTGCACCGCCGAGGAGATCCGGAACCCGGAAAGGAACATCCCTCGAGGGCTGACTCTCGGCGTCACCATGGTCACGGTCCTTTATGTTTCGGTCAATCTGGTCTACCTGCTGGCTCTTCCGCTGGCGAAAATGAGTGGCGTCACGCGCGTCGGAGAGCTCGTCACGACGGCGCTCTTCGGCCCGGGCGTGGGAGCGGCCATTTCGGCCGTCATCATGATCTCGGTCTTCGGCTGTCTGAACGCCAACCTGCTGTTCGGGCCGAGAGTTTATTACGCCATGGCCAGGGATGGGAGCTTTTTCCGGTCTATGGCCAGGCTCAGCCCGCGCTGGCATGTCCCCGGGCGCGCTCTCTGGGGCCAAGCCGCCTGGTCGGTCGTCCTTTGCCTTTCGGGCACGTACCAGGCGCTTTACGAATACATGGTCTTCGCCCTGCTCGTCTTCTTCGCGGCCACGGGCCTGGCCGTCATCGTCCTCCGGCGACGGCGTCCGGATGCCGTCCGTCCGTACCGGACTCGGGGATATCCTATAGTTCCGATGGTATTTGTCGTAATTAGCCTTTCGATTTTCGCTAGTATCCTCCTTGCCCAGCCCCTGAAATCCATGGCCGGTCTGGTCCTGCTCGGAGGCGGCCTCCCCGCCTATTTCATTTGGAGGCGCCGGCCCACGGCGGGCGGACCGGGTCGCAAAAAAGAATAGGCACGGCTGGGAAATTAGTTTAAAATGAGGCTTCTTTAGGCCGGCGGCCGACCATGACGGACATCAGCCATTCGCTCGAGATTCTCCCGGACGGGATCAAGGTCCGTGTCCGGGCCGGCGAGCCCCTCGCCGACGCCCTGCTGCGGGCCGGCATCCCCGTCAGCCTCTATTGCCACAAACGGGCGATCTGCGGCAAGTGCGCCGTCCGGATCCGGTCGGGGCTCCTCCCCCTTCTCGAGGCCCCCGAGAAGGCCGTCCTCGAAAAAAGGGGCCTCAGCCCGGACCACCGGCTCGCCTGCAGGTTCGCCGTCCGGGGCGACCTAGTGGTTGAGGTCATTCCGGAGTCGCGCTTAGGTAGGATTACGGTCCTCGAAGCCGGCCTGTCCGTTCCGGTCGCCCTCGACCCCCAGGTCAAGAAGCTCGCCGTGGTTCTCGAAAAGCCCCCGCTCTCGGCCCCGGCGGCCGTGTCGGAAAGCCTGGAGTCCCTCCTCGGCACACCGGGCCTGAGCCTCCCGCTCCATGCCCTGAAGGCCTACGAAAGCTTGGACGCGGGCTCTCCCCGAACGGTCACAGCCGTTCTCTACGGAGAAAGCGAGGCCCTGGACCTCGAACCCGGCGACACCTCCGGGCAGGCCTTTGGGCTGGCCATCGATATCGGCACGAGCACGGTGGTCATGGAGCTCGTCGACCTCGTCACCGGAACATGCGCGGGCCGGGTCTCGGCCCTCAACAGCCAGGCCTCCTACGGCGCCGACGTCGTTTCGAGAATCAGCTTTGCCTTCCAGGAGCCGGACAATCTCAAGCGCCTGAGGAAGTCCATCATCCATCTCCTAAACGAGCTGGCCGGCGAATTGACTCAAACGAGCGGCGTCCCCAGGAATCGAGTTTACGAGGCCGTGATCGCCGGGAACACCGCCATGAACCATTTCCTGTGCGGTGTCAGTGTGGACTCGCTCGCCCTGTCCCCGTTTCATGCGGTGTTCTCAGCCCTGCCGCCCTTCCCCGCACAGGAAATCGGCCTCGAGCTCCATCCTGCGGCCAGAGTTTTCGTCGTGCCCAACATCAAGAGCTTTGTCGGTGGGGATATCACCTCCGGGTTGGCGGCTTGCGCCCTCGCCGAGAAGACGGGAAACGTGCTCTTCATTGATATCGGGACCAACGGTGAGATCATCCTTAAAAAAGGGCCGCAGTTCATCGCCACCTCCACGGCCGCGGGTCCGGCGTTCGAAGGGATGAGCATCAGCTGTGGCATGCTGGCCGTCGAGGGTGCGGTCGCACGGGTCGAATGGCGGGATGGCTTCCGGCTCCAAACGCTCGGCAGCGGCCCTCCCCACGGACTCTGCGGGACGGGACTCATCGACGTCCTGGCCCTGAGCCTGGACCGTGGGCTGGTCAGGCGGGACGGAAAGATCTCTGGCCGGGAGAAAAGACTGCGGCTGGGCGACAAGCTCCATCTGACTCAGAACGACATCCGCGAGCTCCAGCTGGCCGCCGCGGCCATCAAGACGGGCGTCCGGCTGATGCTCAAGGAGTTCGAGGTCCCCTTGAAGACCCTGGATGCCGTTTATGTCGCCGGCGCATTCGGGAACTCGCTCGATATCCGAAACGCCAAGGCCCTGGGCCTTCTGCCCGGGATTCCGGAGAAAAAAATCACGTTCGTGGGGAACTCCTCGCTGGCCGGGGCGCGCAAACTCCTCCTTTCGGCCCCCGAGCGGATCGCCGCCGAGTCCCTGGCGAGGAGCATCACCCACGTCTCGTTGGCGACAAGGCCCGATTTTCAGGATGAGTTTGTCCGATGCCTGGAATTCGGGCCGCTTCCAGGAGGTGGATGATGAACCCTTCGCTGCTCGAGCTTGTCAAGCAGAGGACGGTCCTTCTCGACGGCGCCATGGGCACGGAGCTCATGGCCCGCGGCTTGCCGCAAGGGACTTTTCCCGAGGAATGGAACACCGAGAGGCCCGAGGTCATCAAGGAGGTCCACTTGAATTACTTCGGGGCCGGTTCCGACGTCGTGTCGACGAACAGTTTCGGCGGGAGTCGGATTAACCTCGCTAACCACAACCTGAACGGTCGGACTGTCGAGCTCAATCTCGCCGCTGCCCGTCTGGCGCGGGAAGCCGCCCCGCCCGGAAAGTACGTTGCCGGAAGCATCGGGCCGACAGGCAAGTTCCTCAAGCCCCTGGGCGAGTTCACGGAAGCCGAGTTCGAGGAGGTCTTTACCGAGCAGGCCCGGGCCCTGGCCGACGGCGGAGCGGACGTCCTGCTGGTCGAAACCCAATACGACCTTCGCGAGGCCCTTTGCGCGCTCCGGGGCGCCCGCCGGGCTTCCGGCCTCCCGGTATTCGTCACCATGACCTTCAACTTGACTCGCCGGGGGTACTTTACGACCATGGGCGACTCCGTGGCCCGGTCGATGAAAGAGCTCGAGAAGGAAGGCGCGCAGGCCGTGGGGGCCAATTGCTCCCTCAACAGTGAGCAGATGACGGGCCTCGTCAAGGTCATGCGCCCGGAGACAGGCCTTCCCCTGATCGCCCAGGCCAACGCCGGCAAGCCGGTTTTGTCGTCCGGCGGCCAGGTGACAGCTTCCCAAGGGCTTGAAGATTATGTCCGTTTTGTTCCGGATCTCGTCAAATATGGGGTCAATATCATCGGCGGCTGCTGCGGCACCGATCCGATCTACATAAAAGCCATAGCTCAATCTGTTTTTGGGAGGAAACCTTGAAAAAAGAAACACTCTTCCTGGACATGCACAAGGCCATCGTCGATGGGGACAGAGCCCGGGCGGGAGAGCTCGCCGCCGAGGCCGTCCGGGCCGGGCTGGACCTTGTCGAAGTCGTAGCTAAAGGGTATGTCCCCGGTATTCAGAAGGTCGGCGAGCTCTGGGAACAGGGAGAATATTTTCTGCCCGAGCTCATTTCGAGTGCGGAGGCCATGAAGGCGGCCATGGCCGTCCTCGAGCCTGAGCTCCAGCGTTCCCACCTCCGGGCCCGGACCAGCGGTAAAGTCGTCATCGGCACGATCGAGGGAGACATTCACGACATCGGGAAAAACCTCGTGGCCTCCATGCTCCAAGCGGGCGGCTTCGAAGTCTTCGACCTCGGCACCGACGTCAAGCTCGACAAGTTCATCGAGAAGGCCGAGGCCGTGGGCGCCGATTTCATCTGCTTGTCTGCCCTGCTGACAACGACGATGGTCAACCAGAAACGATTCGTCGCGCTCCTCAAGGAAAGAAAGCTCAGGGCCAAGTATAAGGTCCTCGTGGGCGGGGCGCCGGCCAGCCAGAAGTGGGCCGATGAGATCGGAGCCGATGGCTATGCCGAAAACGCCGTGGCCGCGGTCAAGCTGGCCAAAAGCCTGGCCCCGGGGCGGTCGTAGGAGGCGGATCATGATTGAGACAAAGAGACCGAAAATCGAACTTCTCAGCCCGGGGCTGGTCGAAAAAATAGTCGACGAGGGGCTTGCGCTTCTCGAAAGACAGGGCCTGTTCGTCGAAAACCAGGAGGCCTTGAGGCTCCTGGAAGCCGCCGGGGCCTCGGTGGACGGAGCTACCCAGAGGGTTCGCCTTGGCAGAGGTCTCGTGCAGGACTGCCTGGCGTCGACACCGCCGATCATCCTGATGTACGACGGCAGAGGGGAAAAATCCTACCTCGTCGGCGGCGATGAAATCCATTTCAACCCGGGATCGGCGGCCGTCACCCTGCTCGATCACAAAACCCAGAAGGAGAGGAAAGCCAAGACTCGGGACCTTATCGATTTTTATCGGCTCGTCGAGACTCTCGAACATATCGGCTTCCAGAGCACGGGCCTGATCAGCTCGGATGTCCCGGCCGAGATCGCCGACTGTTACCGGTTGTACCTGGGGCTCCTCTTCTCGTCCAAACCCTTCGTGACGGGAACGTTTCGCGTCGAGGGCTTCAAACCCATGAGGGACCTCCTCGCGGCCGTTCGTGGCGGCGAGGACGAGCTCGCCCGCAAGCCTCTGGCCATCTTCGACGCCTGCCCCTCCCCTCCCCTCAAGTGGAGCAACCTGACGACGCAGAGCCTGATCGATTCGGCCCGGGCGGGCATTCCTTCGGAACTCATTTCGATGGGCATGACGGGTGCGACATCCCTGGCCACAATCTCCGGGACACTGGTCCAGCACGTGGCCGAGAACCTCGGCGGGCTCGTCATCTGCCAGCTGGCCAAACGGGGCGCCCCGGTCATTTTCGGCGGCTCGCCCTCGAGTTTCGATATGAGAAAGGGCACGACGCCGATGGGCGCCATCGAGACGATGATGATCGACGCGGCCTACGCCCAGATCGGAAAGCACCTGAAGCTCCCCACGCACGCCTACATGGCCCTCAGCGATTCCAAGGTCAATGACGCTCAGAGCGGCATTGAGACGGCCTTGGGCGCCGTCCTGGCCGCCCTCGCCGGGGTCAACGTCATTTCGGGCCCGGGGATGCTCAATTTCGAAAGCTGCCAGAGCCTGGAGAAGCTCGCCATCGACAACGAAATCTGCGGCATGGCCTACAGGCTGATCTCCGGGATCGCCCAGCGAGAGGAGCCGATCGCCCTCGACAAATTCGAGGGATTCAAGGCGGACTTCCAGTTCCTGACACTTCCCCATACTCGCCAGTGGTATCGAAAAGAACATACCATGCCGGTGCTTATGGACAGGGACCCCTACGAAGCCTGGGTTATTGCGGGGCGAAAGACCGCCCTCGACAAGGCCCATAAGGACGTCAAGGATAGGATCAAAAAGTCTGGCCTCCCACCGCATCCCGTCGCAAAGCGGAGACAGCTCGATAAGATCATGAAGGCCTATGCCCGGTCGCTGGGGATCGGATCTCTCCCGACAACCGGCTTTTAGTTCAGGACGCGCGAGTCGAGGTATTCAGGCACTTCGACCGCCCAGCCCCGTTCCTGCCTGACGCGTTCGCCGAAAGCGAGGGCCACCTCCGCGTCTCCGTGGTTGACGAACAGACGCCGCGGCGGCGTTTTGAACGCGTCGAGCCACCGGCCGAGCGCTTTCCTGTCCGCGTGGGCCGACAATCCGTTGATCTTGGTCACTCGGGCCCGGACGGGCAGCGTCTGGCCGAGGATCCGGACCTGGCTCTGCTTCTCGAGGATCTGGCGGCCGAGCGTTTCCCGCGCCTGGTAGCCCACGAAAAGGATGGTGGACTCGGGCCGCGTGATGTTCCAGAGGAGATGGTGCTTGATGCGCCCCCCCGTGCACATCCCCGACCCCGCCATGATGATGGCCGAGCGCCGGATGGAGTTGATGGCCTTGGACTCCTCGATGGTCCCGACGATGGCCAACCCGGGGAAATCGAAGGGACTCTCCCCCGCCGCGAGGAGAGCCCGGGCGTCTTCGTCGAGGTCCGCAGGATGCCGAACGAAGGCCTCCGTGACCTCCTTGGCCATAGGGCTGTCCAGAAAGACCGGCAGGGCCGGGACGGCCTGATTTCTGACGAGGCGGCCGAGGTAAAACATCAACTCCTGGGCCCGCTCAATGGCGAACGTGGGGATGACGACATTGCCGCCTGCCCTGACGGTTTCCAGGATCGTGTCGCGGAGGATCTCGTCCACGGCCTTGGGGTCCTCGTGGTCGCGGTCGCCGTAGGTCGATTCCATAACGACGTAATCGGCCCGGTCGAAAACGGAAGGATCGCGAACGAGCGGCTTGTTCCACTGGCCGATGTCGCCCGAAAAAAGGACGCTCCTCGGGCCGCCGTTCTCCCGGCCGGTGAGCTCGACCATCGCCGAACCGAGGATGTGTCCTGCGTCCCGGAAGCGGAAGGAGACGCCCTCGGCGAGGGCCACCTCCTCGTCGTACGGGATCTCCTCGACGAGGGGCATGGTGCGCTGGACGTCTTCGACCGTGTACAGGGGGATCTCAGGATGGCCGCCCCGCCGGCCTTCCTTCGCGTGGCGCTTTTTCTTGAAGGCCGCGTCTTCCTCCTGGATCCGGGCCGAATCCATGAGGGCGATGGAGAGGAGGTCCGCGGTGGCCTCCGTCGTCAGGATCGTTCCTGAAAATCCGTCGCGCACGACCTTGGGGATGAGGCCCGAATGATCCAGGTGGGCGTGCGTCAGAAGGAGAAGGTCGATCTCTCCCGGCGGGACGGGAAACGGATCCCAGTTCCGTTCGAGAAACGGCCGCTCCTGGTAGAGGCCGCAGTCGACAAGAATCTTCAGCCCGCCGGCCTCGAGGAAGTAGCAGGACCCGGTCACCTGGCGGGCCGCGCCCAAGAACGTGATCTTCATGGCCATCAGTAATGGCTGATCCGGTAGTACTCCGCCTGGGCGGCGAAATAGGTCATCTTCGTCCATAAGCGGAAGAGGATGAAGGCCTGTCCCCAAAGCAGGCCGAGCCCCAGCCAGAGGAGGCCGGAGTCCGGAATGAGAGGCTCGACGAAAAAGTAGACGGCCATCCCGGCCAGGAAGCACGCCCCGATGAGGAGGTACAGGAACCAGGCCCGGAAAAAACGTTTCCTGATGAAGCCGAGGGCCGCCTTCAGAGCGTGGCGGACCCGCCTGTCGTCCTCAGCCACGACCAGGATTCTGGCGTAATCAAAGATCATGTGAACGAGGCTGAGAAGCAGGAGAGCGATGATGGTCCGAAGCCCGGAGATCCAGAAGACGGTCCACTCGGTCCGGGCGTTTTCGACGAGAGGCTTGAAGAGAGCGGAAAGACCGCCGAGGATGGCCCCGAAGGCCAGGGCGTAGAAAAGGAGTGAGACCAGGAAGAGCCGGACGAACCTCCAGAAGTAGCGTCCGCAGTCCCCGAAAAACGAATGCGGGGTCGTCCGTCCCTCCCGGTCGAGAAGCCGGCCGATGATCCCACCGTTGAGGAAGACGTAGAGGGCCACGTAGAGGAGCACGGGGACCAGGATTCCGACGAGGGCGGCCGGAACCGTGTTCTCGTACTTGTAGTAGAGCTCCCCCAGCCAGATGAAATCCAGGAACTGGACGCTTCGCCCGAACAGGGAATGGCCGAGGTCCGCCTTGAAGATCGCGAAGACCGGGGCCACGATGAACAGGGAGTAGACGAGGTTGATCACCCACAGGTCGAGGAGGAGCCTGGGCCTGCGGGCCGCCAGTCCCATGCCGTTTCCGATCGCTCTGGTGATGGCCATGAGGGTCTCCTCTTCTTCAGCTGAACGAGCTCGCCAGCTGCAGGATGTTCTGGACCGCCCAGAGGAGCTGGGTAAGGGGCCTGACGAGGCCGCGCCGGACCGGCCGGACGAGGTAGCTGTTGTTTTCGAAGTTCGAGTCGATGAGCCACACTCCCTCGGGATCGACCCTGGCCGAGAGCGCCTTGGAGGGCTTCGCGAACACCATCCGGGCCCAGCGTTCCTGGCCGTCCCAGAAGCGGGTTTCCGTGGTTCCGTCTTCGAAGGCCACGACGAGCTTGACCCTGGCGTCCCCCCTCACCCGGGCTTCGCCGAAGCGGCGGAGCGTGACCGTCGTCAGGAATTCCTTATTCTCCGCGGTTCCCTTGTCCCGGGCCGCGTCCTTCGCCTTTGATTCGAGTTCGCGGATCCTGGCTGAAGTCATTTCTTCCTTCCTGCCCTCGACGTCGAAGACCCCCCTCGGGCTGACCGGCTTTTCCTGGGATACGACCGAGGCGATGCCGTAGTCGAAATTCAGCGTGTTTCCCATGAGCTCGTCGAAAAACCAGGCCATGTCCCGGCCGGAGACTTCGTTGACGACTTGAACAAAATCGGCCGCCTTGGGGTGCCTGAACCTGTAGCGCATGTGGAAGGTGCGCATGATGCGGGCCATCGTCGGCTCGCCGAGAAACCGCTCGAGCGTGTTGAGGCAGGTTGACGCCCGCATGTAGACGTTGGCCCCGTAGCTTCCGGTGTTATAGAAGCGCCAGGAAGACGTGAAGACCGGGTCGTATTTGGCGACGTTAATGGCGGCCGCCCGGTCGGTCTCGTAATCGAGATACCTGGGCATTTTGAAGATCGAGGCGAGAGGAATCCTCAGGAGGTCGACGGAGAACTCTCCCGGCCCGTAGGCCCAGGCCAGGACGCGGCCGGTCGAATAGGTGTTGATGCCTTCGTCGAGCCAGGCCTCCTCGAATTCGTTGTTGGCGACTAGCCCGTACCAGTAGCCGTGGCCGAACTCGTGGACGATCACCCCCTCGGGCGATAGGACATCGGCGCTGGCCAAGATCCCGGTCCCGGCGGTGAAGAGCGTGGGGTATTCCATGCCTCCGCTCAGGGTTCTGAAGGGAGGATCGACCATGGTGACGGTTTCGTAGGGATAGGGGCCGTACCACAGGCCATAGTATTTGAGGGCCGCTCGGAGAGCCTTGAAGTGGCGGTCGATCTGGCCCTTGTGCTCGGGCGCGATGAGGAGGATCATCCGGACATCGGGAAGCTTCACCTCTTCGACGGCAAGGCCCAGGAGGGCAGCCGTCTCCTGGTATTCGCGGACCGAAACCTCCTTCGAGGCCACGAAGTCCCGTTCGACTTTTAGATACCGGGGATCTGCCATCCAGGCGAAATCATGGACCATGGACTGGCGAAAAGTGTGGATGACTTTAGCCGCGGCCTCGTCGACCCAGATTTCGGATTCCTTGCCGGACGACCCGACGGTGAATCCCCGGGGCACGGTGACGTGAACGACGAAGTCGGCGAAGTCGGAGAAGAATTCGGAGTTCTGATGGTACTCGTGGCAATTCCAGCCCTTCCCCTCCTCGTAAATGCCCGGCTTGGGGAACCACTGGCCGAGGAAATAGGAGTTCTTGTAATAGCCGGACCGGACCACAGTCCGCGGGATCTTGCTCTGGAAGTCGAGGCGGAGCCGGACGTTGTCGCCGGGCTTGACGGGCTCGGGGAAACGGACGCGGAGGACCGTCTGGTCCCCTTCGTGGATGGGCTCGTCCCGCCTGACGAACTCTCTGGTCGGGCCGAGGTCCCGGCCGTCCGCCAGCCGGATGGCGGTGACATCGATCCAGCCCCATTCGCCGTCTTTTGGCTCGCTCCCCCGCGCCATGAGCGTCTCTTCGGCGACCTCGCGGAAGAAGGTGCTCGTCGAGTTCTTGAAGGCGTTCCAGTAGAGATGAAAGAGCATGTCCGGCACCGACTCACGGGTGCGATTGGTCCAAACGATGTCCTCCTTTCCGCGGAGCATCTTGGCCGCGTCATCAAGCTCGACCCAGATTTCGTAGCGGAGGACGGGCAGATCCGTGCCGGGGTCAGCCGGCGCCTGGACCGCGGCCCTGGCCGGCCCGGAAAAAAGGCACCACGCGGCGCACAGGACGAGGATTCCAAAGCGGTTGCTCATGACACACCTCCGGGGGAGATCAAGACAGCCACTCTTCCCAGCCCGAACGGCGGGGAAAATACATGAAAACGAGGACCAGAGAAACCAAGAGGAGGACGTAGAAGTCCAGGCTAAGCCCTCCGAGGAGGAAGCGAACGAGGCCGAGAATGCCCGGAACCTCAGCCAGGACAAGGGTCAGCAGAGTGACCCGCTCCAGCCTGTGGAGGGCCGTTTTCCCGTCCTCGCCCGGGACCTTCTTGAGGAGGATCTGGCGGAGCAGGCGGAGCAAAATGATGGCCACGATCGCCAGGGCGAACAGGGCATAGCGGAGCCGCTGGAGGTCGGCGACGGCGACGAATCCGTGAAACGGCCTGAACCAGGCATTGATGAACTCCGCAATCCCCAGGTAGATGAAGAGGCTGGCGATGATGGTCCAGCCGACCAGGGAGACTGTTTTGAGGTGCCTCCGGAGTTCGTCCTGGATGTCCATGCGAGCCTCCTTGCGCGCCAGGCGGCCGGCTTCCGACGGGCCCGGTAGAGAGGGATTATATGGCATTCCGGCGGGCCGCGCAATTGTCTCCCGGCGGCGAATGGACTATACTGTCCGGCGTTGTCCGTCAGCGGCGCGCGTGAGGTCGGAGTATGAAGAAAAAATGGCTTCGGGTCATCCGCGGATTGTGTTTAATGGCCACTGCGGCTTTTCTTTTCGAAGCCTTGACGCCATCGCAGGCCGAAGACGGGCTGACCGCCAAGGCCCGCCAGTTCCTGACGGCGCTCGAGAAAGGCGACTTCAACTTGGCCGTCCGCGACTTTGACGAGACCATGCTCAAAGTCTCAGGTCCTGGCAAGCTTGAGGCACTGTGGACCTCCCAGCTTCCGAAACAGCTGGGCGCGTTCAAGAAGCAGACCACGGCGCGGCGCGAGGCGCTCGGGGGCTACGAGATCGTTCTCGTCACGTGCGAGTTCGAAAAGGCGACCCTGGACGCACGGGTCGCTTTCGACAAGGCCGGCAAGATCGCCGGGTTCGGGTTCGTGCCTTCCGTTCCTCCGGCCAAGTATGTGCCTCCGGCCTATGCGGACCCAACAAAGTTTATAGAAAGGGAAATCACTGTCGAGTCCGGCGAATGGCAGCTTCCCGGCACCTTGACGGTTCCCGGAGGGGATGGTCCCTTCCCCGGCCTGGTCCTCGTCCACGGCTCCGGCCCAAATGACAGGGACGAGGCGCTCGGCCCCAACAGGCCCTTCCAGGACCTGGCCTGGGGCTTGGCGTCGCGGGGCATAGCGGTTCTCCGATACGACAAGCGGAGCAAGGTGTACGGAGCCAAGATTCTCGCCGACCCCAAGCTCGAGTCGACCATGACGGTCAAGGACGAAACGATCGACGACGCCCTGGCCGCCGCGGCCCTGCTCCAGAGGACGGCCAAAGTCGAAAAAACCCGGGTGTTTATCCTGGGACACAGCTTGGGCGGCTTCCTTATGCCCCGGATGGCCATGGCCGCAAAACCGCTGGGCATGGCCGGCTTCATCAGTCTGGCCGGCCTGACCCGGCCTCTCGAGGACACGATCCTCCGCCAGATGAACTACCTTTACGGGCTGGGCGGCGGCGCGGTCTCAGAGGAGGACAAAAAGAGGCTCGACGGCATCAAGGACGCCGTCGCAAAAATCAAAGCCCTTACGGACGCCGAAAAATCCTCGACGGTCAAGCTCCTGGGCGCGATGCCTGCCTACTGGCTCGACCTCCGCGGCTACAATCCTCCGGAGCTGGCCAAGTCGGTTTCAGAGCCCATGCTCATCCTCCAGGGAAGCCGGGATTACCAGGTGACCATCGAGGATTTCGAGAACTGGAAGGCGGCCCTGGGGTCACGGAAGGACGTCGAGCTCAAGCTCTACCCCAAGCTGAACCACCTCTTCTTCGAAGGCCAGGGGTTGATCATGCCCCTCGAGTACGTCCAGGTTCACGGCAGCGTTGCGCCCTATGTCATCGAGGATATCGCCGCCTGGATCCACAAGCATTGAGGTTTAGCTCGGGGGATTCCCTCCGTCGGGTCGCGTGTTTGTCCCGGCGAGCCAAACCCGCTTCGGTTCCGGGCCTCGCTCTGGCTTCGCCACCCCTGCCCGCTCGGCCCTCCACACGCCCTCCTCCAGGAACTCCCCCTGCGCATTTTGGTTCTATTGCTTCGGCCATCAGCCAAGCGTTAAGGGCCAAGAAAGCGCTGGCAAGGCTGCATATCGCTCTCCCTCTCATTCGACATAGAGGAGCAGGCCCTTAAGATACTCGGTTTCCGGGTGGAAGATGTTGACGGGGTGGTCGGCGGCCTGGCGGTGCCTCTGCAGAATCTTGACCCGGCGGCCGGCCTCCTGCGAAGCCTCGAAAACGACCTGCTGGAAGAGCTTCTCGTCGACGAAATGAGAGCACGACGATGTTAAGACCAGCCCCCGCGGCCTGACTTTCTGAATGGCCAGCCGGTTGATGTCCTTGTAGCCGCGGCAGGCCTGGATGACGTCCGTTTTCTTCTTGGCGAAGGCGGGGGGGTCGAGGATGATGAAATCGTAATCGAGCCCCGGCTCGCGCAGGAAGTCGAAGACGTCGGCCGTAAAGAACAGGCCCGAATCTGACGGCAGGGCGTTGAGTTCGAAATTCTCCTGGGCCAGGGCAATGGCGCTTTCAGAGGAGTCCACCGAATCGGCCCGGACCGCGCCTCCCTTGAGAGCGAAAACCGAAAACGCACCCGTGTAGGCGAAGGCGTTGAGGACGTGCCGGCCGCGGGCGACGTCCCTGACGAGTTTCCGCATCTCCCGTTGGTCCAGGTAGAAACCCGTCTTCTGGGAACGGGCGAGGTGGACCTCGAAGGGAAGCCCTTCCTCCAGAACGCGGACGCTCGCCACGCCCTCTCCGAAAATCGTCCCTTCGAAATCCGGCAGGCCCTCTTCCCGACGGGCCGGGAGGTCTGACTTCTCATAGACGCTCCTGGGCTTGACGGCCGCGACAAGGAGCTCCAGAACGGAAGGCTTGAGCTTCTCCATGCCGAGCGTCGCGACTTGGAGAACGAGGACGTTGCCGTAGAGGTCCGCGACAAGACCCGGAACGAGGTCGCCCTCGGCGTTGACCAGGCGAAAAGCGTTGGTCACGG
>Ga0153915_10003744_pt1 | contig 13967 bp, 10 predicted proteins | sample Opewatmetagenome_2_FD_107003 | JGI IMG/M metagenome (GOLD analysis project Ga0153915, IMG submission 107003) | Freshwater wetland microbial communities from Ohio, USA - Open water 3 Core 3 Depth 3 metaG | ecosystem: Environmental > Aquatic > Freshwater > Wetlands | place: USA: Ohio, Lake Erie... | reverse complement strand
GAAGAAGCCGTTGTTGTAGTCGCCGCCGTCGAGGCTGATGTTATTGAAGACGCCGCGCTGGCCATTGAAGTTAATCTCGTCGCCGTCCGGGCCCTGGGTAATGCTCACGCCGGGGGTCAGAGTAAGCAAGTCTTCAAATTTGCGCCCCAGCACGGGCGTCCCGCTGATCATGAGCTCTCCCAGTGTTGAAGACGATTCGGTCTTGGTCGTCTCCACGGTGGGAACGTCAGTGACAATAATCTGTTGAGAAACCGCAGAAACCTTCATGGTGACGGGGATGTTGAGCGTCTGGCCGACGGTGAGGTTTACGTTTTGCTGAAGAACGGTGGCAAAACCCTGCTTGCTGATGGTGAGGGTATACCGTCCAGAAGCAAGGCTGAGGAACGCAAAGTGACCATCGGTGTTGGTGGTGTCCGTCTGCGTGAAATTCGTATCCAAATTCTTGGCTTCGACGGTTGCGCCGGCGACGGTTCCCCCTCTTTCGTCGACAACATCTCCCTGGACGGTTCCCGTGGTGATTTGCGACTGACCCCACCCGGATGAAGCAAATCCCAGCGCAAGTGTCAGCACAAAAAAAGCACACAGCAGTTTTTTCATTTTCTCTCTCCCACTTCACAACCCCATTTTTCGCAAGCCAAGGTAGTCCTCAAAGGCTTGAGGCGGCCCGCGAAAGAATTGCTGGCGAGGAGTGTAGGCCGAGTCGACAAAAAAACACAAGAGCAGGGGCTGTGGAAACTTTAGGGGATTCCTATCAAGTTTTCTGATGGACTGAACCTGGGGCGGGAGAGGGCCGCCGGATCAACTCCACTTTGCGGCAGAGCAAGAGCAAACGAGCGAGGCCTCGCGGCCCAGGCGTTCTTACTTCACTGAGGCGGGGGAAGGTGGCCGGTAGCCAGGTCAGCTATAATCTCGGGCCGTGGATACCATTCTGGATTCGATTCGCGTAGTGGAGATGACCGAAGCGCTGGCCGGCCCGTATTGCGCCATGCTGCTTGGCGATTTTGGCGCCGACGTGATTAAGGTGGAGCGGCCGGGAATTGGCGACCAGTCGAGAAGCTGGGGCCCGCCGTTTGTAGGGAGTGAATCCGCCTATTACCTCGCGGCCAATCGCAACAAGCGATCGATGGCCCTCAACTACGATCATCCGAGGGGAGCGGAAGCGCTGCACAGATTGCTTTTGACGGCCGACGTTTTCGTTCACAACCAACCGTCCCTGGCGTCGCTGCAGAAGCGCGGGATTGATCCCGAAACGCTCTGTGCCAGGTTTCCGCGGCTCGTCTATTGCAGCATCACCGGCTACGGATTCACCGGCCCTAACGCAGGAAAACCCGGGTACGACATCCTGGCGCAAGCGGAAGCCGGCGTAATGAGCTTCACGGGTGAGCCGGGCGGCGGCCCGCTCCGCTATCCCATCGCGATTGCGGACATGACTTGCGGGATGTACGCGGCCATGGGCATTCTCGCGGCGCTCTTGGCACGGGGAAAAACCGGGCGCGGACAATTCATTGATATGGCGCTTTTCGATTCACAGCTTACGTGGCTCGCGAACGTGGGAAGCAGCTACCTGAACGCGAATGCCACGCCGAAGCAGTGGGGCAATGCGCACCCGAATATCGTGCCTTATGAGGCGTATCGCGGAAGCGACGACCGCTATTTTGTCGTTGGAGTGGGGACCGACGCATTGTGGAAGAGATTCATGCAGGTGCTGGACGTGGAGGAAGCTATCGGCGGTGACCACCGATTCGAGACGAATGCCGAGCGAATAAGGGCCCGTGGAATTCTTGTGCCGCTGCTGCAAAACATTTTTCAAAAAAAGCCGGCAGCGGAATGGCTGGAAAGGTTCTCGCAGGCAGAGATCCCGGCTGCGCCCATCAATACAGTCGCTGAAGCGGTCGAGGATGTGCAGACGCGCGCGCGGAATTTGATTGTTCAGCTCGAACATCCGTCAATCGGCACCGCGAAGAGCATCGCGAATCCCATCCGGTTCTCAAATACACCGGTGAGCTACCGCTTGCCGCCCCCGCTGCTCGGAGAACATACGGACGAGATTCTGCAAAGCCTGGGCTATACCGCGGATGAAGCGAATAAAATGGCGGCTGAGTTCGCTACCTAAGAAGACAGGCAAAGACGGCAGGACGGAACGGGTAGATGAAATTTTTTCGCCGGCCACGAATCGATCGTTCCTTACGAGCCGGCGTAGAGCTGGAAAGGCGCCCAGTAGAAGGGCTTGCGGAAGATGCTTTGCGACCGGACTAGAGCGAGCTTGGCATTGCGGAGAGCGGTGGCGGGATCCTGGCCTGCTCTCAGGCCCTTGTAAAGATCATCCATTAGTTTAGGCGTGGAATCATCGTTGACTTCCCAGAGTGAGGCGATGACGTTGTGCGCCCCGGCGCGCAGGAAGGCCCAGGAAAGACCGACGAGGCCTTCGCCGGCGTAGGTGCGCTTGCCAACACCGTCGCAGGCGGAAACGGTGACGAGATAGGCGTGCAGCGAACGCGTGATGATCTCGTGCGCATAGAGCTTCGTTGAATCGCCGGACTTCGTAAGAATCACGGCCGAATCAAGCGGGTGCGTACGGCTCGCAGTGCCATGCGTGACGAAGTGGAGAAAGTCGAAGCGCTCCGGCTCGCCGGAAAAATAGGCCGGAGAAGTCGCGTCCCTCCCACTGAGAATGCGCCGGTGATCTTCCGGAAAATAACCTTTGACCGAAGCCATCTCGCGGGCCGCCTGGCGCAATGGAGGAAACTGATCCTCCGACGAGACCGGATCGCCAACGAGGAAGAGCCGCGGGTTTTGGGGAGGAAGAGTGGCTCGGGAGCGCTGCAGGAGCGTCAAGGAGTTGGCGGTAGTAAGGGTGACGTCCTGGATCCAGTAGTGCGGTGCGGGCTTGGGGACGATCAGAGTTTCGAAATTGAGAGAATAGAGGCTGCCGTCGGGCAAGACGATGACGCGAGAGCCGGGAGGAATAAGCTTCGCGGCAGGCTGAACGAGCATGGAATAGAGCTTGGAGGCAGGAGAGTTGGACGCTTCCAGGGGATCGTCTCCATCGAAGATCTGTTCACGGTAGGACTTGACCAGCGAATCGATCTCCGGCTGAGAAGGAAGAGAGACAAGAGTGGTTTTCTCCGGAGTGATGACCCAGAGATAGGAATGAGGCGTGCCCAGCGAATAAAAAAGAAGCGCGGATTGGAAGCGAGCCGCGAGTTGTTGCGGATTAACGCGAGGGAAGGACGTCGCAAGCGCCTGGGATGGCTCGGTGAGACCTGCGGTGAGGGCCTGCGCCCGGCTGCGCTCGGCGATCGCCAGAGCTTCACCGGGCCGGTGCTGAGCCACAAGGAAATCCACGTAAGCATCGTAGAAGCGGATGGCGCTGGAGAGAAACGAAAGGCGGAATTCTTCGTGCTGCAACCCTCTCTGCGCTTTAGCGATCGTGGAGATGGCCTCGCCAAACTCCCGTTCCGCGGCAAGGGTTATTCCTTGCGCGGCGTGGACCTGAGCGAGGCTGGCCTGCGCTTCCCAGCGCAGAGAGGTAGGTGTCTGGGGGTCGCGAATGATAGCGGAGAATTTTATTTCGGCCTGCGCAAGATCGTGGGCCTTTGCTGACAAGTGAGCGCTGATGAACCGGGTGTAAAGTTCGCGCTTAGAGTCGGGAGCGACGGACTCCAGACGGATGGCTTCATCGATGTAACGGCCTGCTTGCGGCAGCTGGTCAAGCGCGTTCGCGATGAGCGCGAGGTTTTGCAGGCAGTAGATCACATTGGCGGTGTCCTTTTGACTTCGGGCAAATGTGAGTGCTTGTTGCGAAGCGGACTCGGCGGATACGTAATCGCGAGTGTCGAAGTATATGGTGCTGGCATTGATTAGCGAGAGCACGCGGGTTTGGTGAAGGCCCGCTAGCAGCGCGTGCTTTTCGGCGTCTTTGTTGAGGGCCAGCGCGTTCTCGAGATCCCCCAGTTCGTAGTAACTCCACGCGACGTTGCTTTCGATCTTCGCCACTGAACGGAGGTCGCCGATAGATTTGGAAAGTTGCAAAGCCAATCTATTCCAGTCGACGGACTCGTCGTAGCGCTCCATGCGGGTGGTCACAACGCCCAGGCTGCCGAGCGCTGCGGTCTCCAGGAAGGGATCGTGTTGTCTGCGTGCGAATTCCAGTGTCTGGTGATAGGCGGACAGGGCTTCAGGAAGCTGCCATTGCAAAGAGTACAGGGTACCCTGGCGCAGAAGTACTTCACCGACGAGCTGTGATTGGACGGCTTCCGCAAGCGAACGGGCTTGCTCCAGGGCAGTTCTTGCTTCCGCAAAACGGTCCAGGTATGCGAGGGCGGAGCCTCTGGTGAGTTGTTGCCAGACGGCCACGTCGGAGCGTGCCAGGTTTGCCGGAAGCTCGGCCCGCAGCAGTGCCAGAGAATCTTCGTAGAGACCCTGCCGCATCAAGATCTCGGCTTCCAAGGTGAGAAATTGCCAATGCCAATCGGAGTGAGGATCGGAATGATCCGACAAGCCCGCGCTGGCCGTCGCCAAAGCAGTGCTCAAGTCGCCTAATTTTGTTTTCAGCCAGGCGGTCTCATAAAGAGACCGTGTGGACGCGGCAGAACGTTTGCAGCCAACCGAAACGAGAGCGCCTAGAAGCGCAACCGTGAAGATTACGGCCAGTGACTGCCATTGGCGAAGGCCTGGACGCCGGTGCCGCTGCCGCTGATAGCGGAGCCGATTTCGAGGCGCACCATCGTCAGCGTGCGTTCCGCATGTTTGAAAAGAACCTCGCCGAGAAAGACCTTCCCAAAGCCGGGCACGATGAAGCAATGTCCCACGCGCTTGACGCCCGGGCACTCCGTCTCCATCTCTTTGACGCAGGTACAAAGAATGGCTCCGTCCGGCTTGATCTCTTTCAAGGTCTGGCCGGTCTGAAAAGGATCCTCCGCTATTTTGCGGAATTCTCCCTTTTTAGCAAACTCATTCTTGGCATCTTCGAACGTTTGCAAGCGTTCGAACAGCCCGGTGTTCAGTTTGATTTCGACGGGGCAGCCGGCGATGCGGAGATTCTCAAATTTTGTGCCGACCATGGTGATATGGCCCTCAGTATCGTTCGCCGCATGTTTCGAATAAAGGCGCGCAACGATGCGGTCGGCCGTGACCACGTCCAGGAGATTGAGACCCTCAACCGTGGAGGTCACCAGCGTGTTGTTGCTGTCGTCGTCCGCCTGGTGGCCGCCGGAAACATGCGTGTAGCCCTTGCGGAACGATACAAATTCGCGAAACTGAAAATTCTCGACGCGCGAGCTGCCGTGGCCGCCGATGATGGGCAGCGCACTGGGAGCCTGCACGTCGATGTTCGCGGTGAACGGACGAGTAAAACTGCCGCTGAAGGCATGAGCGCAAGCATGGTAATGAAACGTGCGGGAAGGTTTGGGGCTCATCGGGTCACCTTCTAAAGAATTGCCTGGGAAGCTACTGATGCTGCTCAAAATCGGGCCCAAATTCAACTACAAAAGGGATGCTTGCAATTTCCCGATCGGTTTGGCGCTCCGCGCCTGGCTGCGGCTTGCCGAGCACGACGAGCTGCGCATGGCCCGGCGGAAAACCGGCTGGAACCTCCACGAACACCGAATTCCGGGCTTCTTCCTTACTGACCGTGCCAAGCAGATGCGCCGCGCCCGAGGCATCAACCAAACGAAGCACGTAACTGGACGACGAGGACGGATCAGGATCGGTAATATCCACCCTGAGGGCAAACGATTCGCCAGGCTTGGCATGAAAGACCGGGAGGCCGCCGCCACGCCGGTTGGCGCCTAGCAATGAGAAAGTGGGCAGTACGCGCGGGGCAGCGGCTTTCGAAGTAATTGGCGTGGCCTGGGCGGGGGCTTGAGCGGATTGCGAAGCCAGCCCTTTCCAATGCGGAATACTCACCAGATTCTGATAGCCGACCAAAAGCACGAGCGCGGCGAAAGCCGGAACAAGCACAGGTTCCAACCAGCGGCGCCAGCGGGAAAGCGCGGGGAGAACTGGCCGGCCGCCATGGACGCCTACAGCGCCCCTCACCACGGAATTCGCGGTTTCTTGCCGCAAGACTTCGCGGGCGTTGTCCGCAAACGCCGCCGCAGCCTTCAAATCTAGCGCGCAGTCTGCGCAGTCGAAGCAATGCTCTTCGTATTCCTCCCGCTGAGTCTGGGAGAGTTCGCCGAGCACGTACTTTTCTGCCGCTTGCAGCCAAACCGTTTCGCTATGGTCCATTCGTGCCATCCGATAGGTAGTGCAGGAGATAACAAAATCGTTTCACTGGGTTCCTCAACTGGCCGCCCGCCGCCCAATCCCGATTTGGTCCTTCTCATAGAGGGCCCTGAACTTATCCTTGGCCCGGTGGAGCAGGACCCGCAGATAATCCCGGTCGACACCGAATTCCCGGCAGATGGCGTCTTTCTCCTTTTCTTCCAGGAAGATCGCGCGAAGCAGGTCTCGATCCCGCTGCGGCATTCCTTCAAGAATCTGCCGGACGCGCTGCGACGACTGCTTGGAGACCAGCATCCCGTCCAAATCCAATACTTTATCGGGAATTTCCAAGTGTGAGTCCTCAACGGGCTGGTTCTTCGCCGAAGCCCGGTAGAATTCCAGTAAGACGTTGTTACAGATAGAGTTAACGAAGGCGCCGAATCGTTCCGGCTGACGGACGCCATCCTCCCGGCGAAGTGCGGCTATAACCCGGATAAAGGTTTCCTGGCGCAAATCCTCTACTTTATCGGATGTCAGGGTGCGGGCCCGCAGCTTGATCCGCAGAAGTTGCTCAAAATAAGCTACAAAATGGTGTTCGGTCGGAGGGTCCCCGGCCCGCAGCCGTTCCACGTAGGCTTTGTCAAACGCGAAGAAATCCACTTGAGCCTCGGAGTCTTGGGGAAGGAGTATAGCTTCGGCCCTCCTTGGGGGCAATGAGACATCCGTTTTGTTCACATAACCCTGAAACGGAATCGGTCTCACGCGCACCATCTTTCTGTGAGAACCCGGTAGCTCCGGGATTCTATATCCATGGGGAACCTTCCCCGGTCCCCATGTGCCCCAGTGGGCGCATCCTGGCCTGCCCTGAACAGGCGAGGATGCGCCTCCCCTCTCTCAAGGGTGGGCCTATACCATGGAGGAGCTGTGGAAAGTCCCTTGTCCGGCTCGCGTCTCGCAGGAAATGTGGTGCTTCCCTCGCGTCAATCCTCAGCGTTGAAATCCAAACGGGCTGCGCCGAAAGAGGCAGGCGCTCCTGGCGTGACTGCACTGAGCGTGGAATTTGTGGCCAAGCCGGAGAAAGCGCGGAGCGCACCCACGGCGATTCCTGCGGCGATCACGGGAGCTTTTCAGGATGTGGCCGGATTCGCGGGATGTCTGGTAATGGTTTCCGCGCAGGAAGCGCGCCTGGTGACGGTAGTCACGCTGTGGGCTGGAAATGGTCGAGAGAAGCGGCGCGGCGAAAATCTCCGCTGGGTGCAGACGCTTCTCGCGCCGTTCGTGGACCACCGCCTGCGCGCACAAACGTTGGTCGTGCACGGGCCCGCATTGTCCCTGTTGCCGGGGGAGAGAAATGCCGCTGGCGCGGGTTTTATAGAAGAGGATTCTGCTTCGCCAGACAAGGAAAACGTCTGCGGCGCATAGCGCATCTTAATCAAGAGAGAACTGCAGGGGAATGAGATCGTTTGCCGAGTTGAACCAATGGGCCCTGGTCGGATGGATACGAAGCGTCTGGAGCGAAACTGCAGCGCGCGTTCTTGTCGCCGCGCCGCGATTACTTCACTGGATCAACAGACTCTCTGCCTGAACCACTTTCTCCTGCGTTGTTATGAAATGCTGGAGGCGCTGGACCCGCGGGCCCGCAAGTTCCAAGCGGCCTCCCTGGACCTGGCCGCAAGGCGGGCCTTCATCGAGGAATGTTCGAGAAAAGCGCTCGACGTCAGCCTCCATTGCGAAAATTTGAACAATCTCCAGCGCGGACGATTGCTGGATATTTTGCTTTGGGCCGGCGAACTGTTTCTCCTGCTGCGCGCACCGCAGCTTACTTTCGCGGATTCGGCCGATTCCCAGCTTGCCGCACGCTCTGCTTCTTCCCGTTCCTGAGTTTCCGGATTTCCAACTCGATGATTCAGCCTCTCCGATCCGCTTCGGCTTACGAATCGGCGTGTGCTCAATCGTTGCCGGAAGGACGCACCAGGTTGCGGGCACGTGCGGAGAGGCGCGTTGCCCATTCGACCCAGGGCACCGCTTCCCACTCGGCCAAATAGGAATACGCAACGGGCACGACCAGCAAGGTCAGCAGCAAGCAAAGGGTTTGTCCTCCGATAATCGTGACCGCGATGGAAGCGCGCTGCTCCGAGCCCGCGCCGATGCCGATGGCCACCGGGATCAGTCCGGCAATGATGGACAGCGTGGTCATCAGGATGGGCCGCAGCCGAACACGATTGGCTTCCAGAATGGCATCCCGCACGGGCATTCCTTCGGCACGCAGCCGGTTCGTGTAGTCCACTTGCAGGATGCCGTTCTTTTTCACGATGCCCAGCAGCAGAAACATTCCCAGGGCGCTCCAGAGGCTGAGGGCGCGGCCGGTGATCCACAAAGAGAAAAGCGCGAAGGGCACGCTCAGCGGAAGTGACAGCATGATAATAAAAGGATGAGAAAAGCTCTCAAACTGTGCCGCCAGAACCATGTACATGAAAATGGAGGCCAGCAGCATGGCCAGCAGGAGATTCCAGGTCGTCTCTTCGAGGACTTTCACCTGCCCGGAAAAAACGTAAGAGTAGCCGGCGGGCAGCCCCACTTCTTTGATGGACTGCATGGTGTGAGCGGCGGCGAGGTCGAGCGGATAGCCGGAAGCCACGTTGGCGAACACACTGACTTGAAATTCACGGTTGTAGCGCTGGAGCGTCGCGGGCCCCGCGCCGCGCCCGATGGTGGCGACATTTTCGAGGCGTACCTGTCCCAGTTTCGTTGAGGGCACCATCATACGCGCCAGCACATCGGGATTATCGCGCTGCTCCGGCAGCAATTGCATCGTGACGGGATACTGTTCCGAGCCTTCCTTGAACCGCGTAATCTCGTCTTCGCCGGAATAGAAGAGCCTGACGGCATCGCTGACGTCGGTCATGCGCACGCCGATATCCGCGGCCCGCTGGCGGTCCACCTTCACCTGAAGCTCCGGGGTGTTGAGGTTCAGGCTGGGATTGACGTCCACAAGTTCCGGATAATTCGTCATTCGCCCGGCGACGAGCTTGCTGATTTCCGCCAGTCGCGCGAGTTCCGGCCCGCGGATTACCGCGGCGATGGGAAAATAGATTTCACCGCCCAGTACAGAAGGCAAGCGCACGTTGTAAGTCATGTTGCGGTAACTGGAGAGGATTCCGCGAACGGCGGTGGCCATTTGCGTGTGGCTGCGGTTGCGCTCGCTGCGCGGCACCAGCACGATAAAAAGATGCGCGTGGTTCGGCAGCCCATGCGTGAACGATTGGACAAGAGCCACTTCCGGCAGGGCCACGACGCGCTCGGCGAGTTCCTGCGAGAGCTTGGTGGTTTTCTCCAGCGAAGTGCCTTCGGGAAGCGTGTAGGAACTTTGCAGTTCGGATTGATCATCCGCGGGAATCCAGTCGCGTCCCACCAAGTGGTAGAAACCAAACGTGGAGAGAAAAGTTGCCACGCAAATCAAAATAATGGCGCGCCGGTGCGCGAGGGACCAGCGCAGCATCCTCAGATAGAGCACTTCCACCGCGTGCAGGAAACCCTGGGAGTGCGCTTTCTTTTCGCCTCCGCTCAACTTCAAGAGGCGCGAGCTCATCATCGGTGTCAGCGTGAAAGCCACCAGCAGCGAGACGAGAATCGCCATCGCCATGGTCCATCCGAAAGAATTCACGTATTTCCGGGCGTAACCGGTCATGAACGCGATGGGCAGGAAAATGATGACCAGCGAAAGAGTCGTGGCCATCACCGCCAGCCCGATTTCTTTCGTGGCTTCGATGGCGGCAAGCACGCGGTCTCTTCCCTTTTCCTCCATGAATCGAAAAATATTTTCGAGGACGATGATGGCGTCGTCGATCACGATGCCCACGGCCAGCGTCAGCGCCAGGAGCGTTATGTTGTTAAGAGAGAAGTCCATGCCCCGCATCAACGTGAACGTGGCAATGATGGAAGCCGGGATGGCCACCGCGGCGATCAAGACGGCACGCCAGTTGCGGATGAAGAGCCAGACGACCAGGCTGGCGAAAATGCTGCCGAGAATCAGATGCTCGATCAGCGAATGAACCGAAGCCTTGATGAAATCCGAAATATCATGAACCACTTGGAGCTGAACGCCGGCGGGCAGTTGCGCGCGCAAATCGTCGAGCTTGCTCCTCACGTCGTCCGCGACGCGCACGGTATTGACGCCGGATTGGCGAAGCACTTGAATGGCAACGACGTCCTGCCCGGGAAGGCCTTTGCGAAATAGCGCCGACCAGGTGCGCAGTTCCTGCGCGCCATCCTCCACTTGGGCCACATCGCGGATGCGCACCGGCGTGCCTCCGCGCGTACCGATTACGATCTCGCCGAATTGCTCCGCGGAGGTGACGCGCCCCAGAGTGCGCAGCCCCAGTTCCTGAGGGCCGGTGATCATGCGCCCGCCGGGCGCTTCGATGTTCTCGCGCTGCAAAGCCGAGCGCACGTCGAGGACCGTGAAGTTGTGAGAAGTGAGCTTCTGCGCATCCAGCAGAACCCGGATTTGCCGGCCTTGCCCGCCGTTGAGCTCGACGCTGCCTACTCCGTCCACCGTTTGAATGGCGCGACGGATTTGCTTGTCGGCGATCTCCGTCAGCTCGCGGCGGCTCATGGGGCCGCTCACCAGGAGTGTCATGATGGGATCAGACTGCGGATCCTGTTTGGTGATGATGGGCGGAAGAGTGTCGCGCGGCAGCCGGTCGATGGCCCCCGCCACTTTCTCGCGGATATCCTGCGCGGCCCCTTCAATGTCGCGCTCCAGGACAAACGTGCAAGTGATGTTGGCAAAGCCTTCGAAGGACCAAACGCTGATCTCATCGATGCCGCTGACGGAGGAGATGGCGTCCTCGAGCGGCAAGACCACTCCGGTGACAACTTCTTCGGGAGTGGCTCCGGGCAGCCGCACTTGCACGTTCACGGTGGCGGGATCGGCTTTGGGAAAAAGATCAACGGCCAGGCCGCGGTAGGAAAACACGCCCAGCGTCACAAGGAATGCAATCAGCATTACTGTGAAGACGGGATACTTTACGCACGTTTCGGCGAGCTTCATCGGTGAATGTGCTTGCTCATCACGCCCCGTTTACTTCACCGCAGGCGCGTTCCCTTCGGATCGCTCTTCTACCGTGGCGCCGTCGTGCAAATCGCCGGAAATGGCCACGGCCACACGGTCGCCCGGCTTCAGCCCCTCAGCGACTTCAAAACGCCGCCCGTGTTCGTCTTCGGTCTGGCCGGCCGGGCGGATCTGGTGCTCCGAGACGCGATTGCCGTTCAGCAGAAACACTTTGTAAACACCGTAACGGTAATTCACAGCGCGCTCGGGGAGAAAGATGGCTTTGTCTTCTTTCTCGCTGGGAATGGAGGCTTGCAGGAAGAAACCCGGCTTCAGCCGCCCGTCCAGATTGGTGATCAAAGCTTCCGCTTCAAACGTGCGCGAATCCTGCGCCACCGCGGGATTGATGCGCGAAATCTTTCCGTGAAAAGTCTCACCCGGAAAAGCCTCCACGTGCAGATCCACAACTGCTCCGTCTTTGACCCATCCGGCCCAGCGCTCAGGCACCGCCAGGCGCGCTCGCAAACGATCCGTGCGCACCAGCACCATGGCCGGGCTCTGCACGCGCAGGTACTCGCCGGGATGCACGTTGCGGGTCTTGATGGCGCCCGGAAATGGCGCGCGCAGGGTTGCGTCGCCCAGTTTCTTCTCCGCCAGTTTTTCGCTCGCGTCGCTGGAAATCAGCAGCGCTTTCAGCCGGTCGACTTCCTGCAGCGCGACCGTGTACGTCGCCCTGGTGCTCTGGTAGCGGCTCGCCGCTTCATCGAGCTGCTGCTGGGAGATCAGATTGTCCTTGAACATCTGCTGCGCCCGGCTGTACTTGCGGTCTGCGTCGAAGAGGTCCGCTTCCGCTCGCTGCACGGAAGCCAGCTTTTTTGGATCGGCGGGCGGCGGGTCATTCGGGCCGATACCCAACTGCGCGCGTACTTGGCTAACCAGACCACGCTGGCGGTCCACCTCGTATTGCAGCTCCTGCGGATCGAGAGTGACGAGCGCCTGACCTTCATTGACTGTGTCCCCGACATCGGAAAGCACGGCGGCCACGCGGCCTTCCACCTGCGAGCTCAACGTGCTCTCTTCCAGTGCGTAGAGGGAGCCGACCGCCTGGATGCGGCGCCGGGTCGATTCCTCGGCAACGGTGTAGAAGTGCACAGGTGTCGGGTGAGTGGCATCTCCCAGGACGCTGCTCGCCTGGTTCTTCGAACAGCCCCCCGCGAACATCACAGCAAGCACCGTGACGGCGACGATAGACATCATCCCCAGCTGGGAATCATGTTTCAGGTTATTACGCAGATACACTGTGATTAGGGTTCCCCCCGTCTTTCTCATTTGACGCGCGACCACAGTCAAGGGTTTCAGAGCCTCCGTCGAAGCCAGAAACACATGTTTCTCCCGCCAAAAGTTATTATCTGCGCTGCTGCGCATGGAAAAACCTGCCGACCAGGCGCGCGACCATGGGTCACGTGCAAACCGGGAAATTGTACCAACATTTCTTCGTGAGTCTCCATCGCTAACTTGGTGCCGGGAGTTAGGGAACGTGCGGGAATTCCTCATTCAGACTGCTGTTGCTATAGAACCAAGCCTCTCGGCCCTTGTCCGTAGCCGGAAAATCGCGATGGTTGTTTGCACATGCCCCTGTGCGCTGCGTCACAGCTATTTGTCCAAGGCGAGGGCAGACTTTGCTGTGGAAGGTAAGAAAATGTCTCCGGGGAATAAGGATCTGCTCAGTATTCTGAAATCCGAGCTGGAGTTTCTCGAATCGGGCGGTTACCGCACTCCACAACGTGCCGCGTGGCGCCCCCAATTCATCTTTCAAGACTCTCCCACCTGCTTGAATTTCAGAAATTTTGGGAAGCGGCTTCCCTGCAGCAAGTGCGCTTTGATGCAATTCGTGCCCAACGGGCAAAAGCAGGAAAGGTTTCCCTGCCGGCACATTCCTCTTGACGAATCCGGCCAAACCCTGGATTCCCTCTACCGCACGGGGACAGAAGAAGAAACTTACGCGATCGTCACGCAATGGTTGAAAGCAACCATCCAGCAGCTGGAGCGTGAGGGAGCTTCCGCCGAAGATCCCGCCGCAAGCCCGGAGTCACTAGCTATCGCGGCAGGAAGCAAAGACTGACATTAGGAATTTCATTGGCTCCGCTGAGACCTTCGCTGAGTCTCGCTTGACGACGCGGATCCTGACGAAGAGCTTCTTCTCTTCAAATCATTTTGCAAGTACCGCCTCCCTGCTCTGCGCTTCCGCGGGCAGGTAAGCGTTGATGATGTACTGCGAGACCATCCTCTGCGTATTGAAAAACGAACTGTTCAGCGCAATAGCCGAACGCATCATCTCACCATAGGCTTGGGGGCGCTGGTAGAACATCGGCAGGATGACGTGCTCGAGCTTGTCGTAGAGTGAAGCCATTTCCACTTCGTGCTGCTCCGGGTCCTCGTCGAAGCCGATCGACCATCCCGTTGTTCCCTCAAAGTGTCCTTCAATCCACCAACCGTCCCGGACGCTGAGGCTGGGAACTCCATTCACCGCGGCTTTCATTCCGCTGGTCCCGGAAGCCTCAAAGGGCCGATGCGGCGTATTCAGCCAAAGGTCGACCCCGCTGGTGAGGAAGCGCGCCCATTCCATGTCGTAATTCTCGACGTAGAGAACGGGAATTTCGCCGCGTAACGCTCGTGCAGCCTGGAACACTCTCTGAATCACAGCCTT
>Ga0153915_10003743_pt1 | contig 13967 bp, 8 predicted proteins | sample Opewatmetagenome_2_FD_107003 | JGI IMG/M metagenome (GOLD analysis project Ga0153915, IMG submission 107003) | Freshwater wetland microbial communities from Ohio, USA - Open water 3 Core 3 Depth 3 metaG | ecosystem: Environmental > Aquatic > Freshwater > Wetlands | place: USA: Ohio, Lake Erie... | reverse complement strand
CCTGTTTTGAAAGGTCTGGAAGGCGATTACACTGAATACTTTACAGGTCAGAAGACAACTTTTGAAACCAAGCCCGCTTTACAACTTAGTCCTTGGGGGTATAAGGTTTATATTAAAGAATAGCATTATGTAATCCTGTATTTAAAAGCCTTCAGGGAGTGTTGAAAAAGTCACTAATACTGTCAAGTTCACCTTTTAAAATTAACTATGATAAAGAATTACAGACGTTTAACAGTTTTTCTGCTGATTGCATCACTTTGCAGCATCATTTCCGCACAGAAAATTGACCGCATTGAACCACCTTCATGGTTCACGGGAATGAAGGATTCCGCTTTGCAGCTGATGGTTTACGGGAACGAGATCGGATCGTTTAACGTGACAGCCGATTACCCGGGTGTTAAGGTTACTACCATGGTCAAAACCGAAAATCCAAATTACCTGTTTGTCAATCTGGACATAAGTAACGGAACGCTTCCCGGTAATGTGGCACTGACTTTTACACGGGGCAAGCAAAAACTGGCCTACAGTTATCCTTTGCTTGCTCACCCATCTGACGAGGTGAAAGGTTTCAACACCTCTGATGTGATTTATCTGCTTATGCCTGACCGTTTTGCCAACGGTGATCCGGCAAATGACAATATTGATGGCATGCTTGAAATGGTCAACAGGAGTAATCCCAACGGTCGTCACGGAGGAGACCTTAAAGGCATTTCTGATCATCTGGATTACATAAAAGATCTTGGTATGACAGGAATTTGGCTTAATCCATTCCTTGAAAATAATCAGCAAGCTTTTTCCTATCATGGATATTCAATCACTGATCTTTACCGTGTTGATCCCCGGTATGGAAGTAATGAAGAATTCAAAAACATGGTTTCAAAGGCACATAGTATGGGTTTGAAATTAGTGATGGACATGATATTTAACCATATTGGATCGGGGCACTGGTGGATGAAAGACCTGCCTTCAGGTGACTGGGTGCATCAGTTCAAAAACTTCACCCGGACCAATTACAGGGCCTCAACATGGATGGATCCCTATGCAGCAAAGACCGATGCAGAGCTTATGGAAAAAGGATGGTTTGATAAAACAATGCCTGATCTCAATCAAAGCAATCCTCTTGTTGAGACATACCTGACTCAGAACAGTCTTTGGTGGATTGCCTTCTTCGGCATTGATGGAATAAGAATGGATACATATCCCTACCCGGAGAAAGAAATGATGTCAAGGTGGGCAAAAAGAGTTACTGACGAGTTTCCGGGATTTTTCATAGTTGGAGAAGTCTGGTACCAGCAGGAGTCACCTACTGCTTACTGGTCATTTAACAAGATCAACAGTGATGGATACAGATCAAACCTGCCATCGGTGACAGATTTTCCGATTTCACTCGCTACCCACAAGGCATTCAATGAATTTGATAACTGGACTGACGGGGTAGCAAGGCTTTATCTGGTCCTTTCACAGGATTTCCTTTATCCCGATCCTTTCCGCAATGTGATCTTCCTTGACAACCATGATCTTCCAAGATACTTTACCCAGACCGGTAGGAGACTTGATATTTATAAAATGGGTCTTTCATTCATCCTTACTACAAGGGGCATACCACAGTTCTATTATGGTACTGAGATAGTGAAGGAAGGAGACAAGAGCCGGGGAGATGGCTATCTGAGACAGGATTTCCCCGGAGGATGGGAGGGTGACACAAAAAATACTTTTACAGGCCAGGATCTTAATCCGACTGAAAGGGAAGCTTATGCCTTTACAAAGAAGCTTTTGAACTGGAGAAAGAATAAAGAAGTGATACATAAAGGTAAGCTGAAGCAGTTCATTCCTGAAAATAATCTATACGTCTATTTCAGGTATAATGATAAAGAGTCCGTAATGGTGATCCTTAATAACAGCGAGAAGGAAACCCGGACAATAACCAGGGAGAGATATCTTGAAGCTATGGTTGGATTCACACGGGGTACTGATATCATTACAGGAGCCGAAATAAATGATCTTTCTTCATTTAAAATCGCTCCTAAAACAGCTATGATAATAGAATTGGAATAATTCAGTGATGATTTATTTTAAATAAGCGTTGGAAAATGGACAGGGCGGCTATTGTAATACTGGTGTGTTGTATTTACTTCATCATAATGATCTCTGCCGGTCTGTTTGTGATGTCTAGAAACAAAAAAGCATCTGATTTTCTTGTAGCAGGCAGGAAACTTAACCTTCCGTTCACGGTGGCAACACTTACCGCGGTACAAATCGGTGCAGGGATTATCCTGGGTGGTTCTTCAACCGCTGCTTCCATGGGAGTCTGGCCTGGAATGTGGTACTCTCTCGGCTGCGGCGGGGGATTGATACTTGCCGGAATTCTGGTAGCCGGAAAGCTAAAGCAAAAGGAGGGCTATGTTCCGCTCGACTTCTTTGAAAGAAGATATGGCTCGAATAAATGGGTTCGATTATGGGCCTGGGCAAGCAATGTCCCAAGCCTTTTAGGTATTTTTATAGCTCAGCTTCTTGCCTGCGGAAGCATTCTTTCAGGATTCGGATTACCGTTTTACAAAGGAATCATTATCTGTTCGGTTGTCATATTGATCTATTGCACCCTGGGCGGGCTCTGGGGAATCGTATTGACCGATGTTATTCAGACGGCCATAATTTTAATAAGTATACCAGTAATAAGCATTGTTTCTATCTTATCCCTTCAAACGCATAATATCAGTCCCGCAGCCGTATTTTTGACACCATTTTTACCTGCAGGGACATTCACAAAGTTTGTTTACCTGGTCATTCCTTTTCTTATTGCTATATCGGTCTCATACGATGCCTACATTCGTTACCAGGCATCAAAGGATGCAAAAACGGCCAAATGGGGATGTATAATTGCAGGAATAATCGTTATAATAATAGGCATTCTGACCTCTTCTGTCGGAGCGGCAGCAAGGCTAATTTATCCTGATGTAAAAGAGGGGGTCTTCTCCTTTATGGTTATCAGGAATCTTAATCCGGTCATGGCAGGAATTGTAATATCTGCCGTATTGGGTGCAGCAATGTCGAGCGGAGCAGGTTTACTGGTAGCTCTTGGGGCAACTTTCTCAAGAGATCTTTATAACAGATTTCTCCACCCTGAAGCAAATCTGGATGAATTGCCTTATTCCAAAATAATCTCACGCCTGGCAGTAGCATTTTCGGTTATAGCCGGAATCCTTCTTTCATTTAAAATAACAGATATCCTGGATGCAATAATCATATTTAATTATCCTTATATGGGTAGCCTTCTTATACCTTTGCTGGCAGGTGTGCTCTGGAAGGGAGCAACCAGGAAAGGAGCTATTGCAGCTATTTTCACTGGAGGAATTATCGGAGCCGGTGCATTTCTGGCCGGAATTCCCGGACCATTTAAAGGCTGGATTAATTCTGACCTGGGGCTTTTTTATGCGTATATTGCGTCGCTGGTTGTATTGATAATTGTAAGCAGGGTAAGAAACAAAAACGACGGATAATGAACGAATCAGTTTGGCCATACCCTATTGAATGGGAAAAAGAGGAAACGCTTGAGGCTGATATTCTTGTTCTTGGAGGTGGAATTGCAGGATGCATGGCAGCTATATCTGCATCAAAAAGCGGGCAAAAAGTGCTGCTAGTTGAAAAAGGAGCAACCAAAATGAGTGGTGCCGGCGGTTCTGGCTGCGATCACTGGGAATCAGCTGCAACTAATCCTTGTTCAAAAGTAACGCCGGAGGAGCTAACTCTGGCAATGCTGGATGATAATGACGGCTTTAATAACGGAATATCTCATTATATTGAATGCCGTGAAGGGTATGACAGGCTCCTTGATATTGAAAGGATGGGCGGAAAAATAAGAGATAAGGATGATGAATTCAAAGGAGCTGCATTCAGGGATGAAAAAACAAAACTGCTTTTTGCCTATGATTATGAAAACAGGTTTACTCTCAGGGTATGGGGCACTACTTTTAAGCCTGCCATGTACCGGGATCTTAAACATTCCGGAGTCAGAATCCTTGACAGGGTAATGGTATCATCCCTTCTTACGGAATCTGGCATCCAGGGCGGAAGGGTAATCGGAGCAACGGGTATTCATACACGAACCGGTAAGTTTTATATTTTCAAAGCCAGGGCCAGTATAATGTGCATGTCACGGCCAGCAAGAATCTGGCTCTTTTCGGCTTCTCTTCCAGGTTTATGTGAATTCAGGCCTCCGCAATGCATTGGAGATGGACATGCGATGGGATGGAGAGCAGGTGCCGAATTTACTATGATGGAGAAATCAGTTGGCGCAGAATTCTCGGCCTCTGGCAGAAGTTATCCTCCATACAGCACTGGCAATAATCATAATACCTGGTATGGGGCGACGCTTATCGATTCAACCGGCAAAGAGATTCCTTATGCTGACAGGGATGGGAATATCCTTAGAAATACAGACGCAAGATTCAGGCCGTCTCCCGGCCAGAAGTTTTTTTTGAAAGGAGGAGCAGTCGATAATCCGAAATATGAGTATCGCGGACCGGAAACGCTTCCTTTCAGTGACATGATAAAAAAAGGCTATAGGCTTCCTTTTTATGCTGATCTGTCCGGATTGCCTGAACATGAAAGAAGAATAATCTGGGGGATGATGGTGGGAGAAGAGGGTAAAACCCGGATTCCTGTTTACCGGAATCATACCGAATCAGGTTTTGATCCTGAAAAACATGTTATTCAGTGTTATGGAACAGGATGGACCTCAGCGGAGTTCCTGCCAAATGAAAGGCAACTTTTTGGTCTTCCGGGAGGATTCCTGAACGACTGGAAATTAAGCACTAATCTTGAAGGATTATTTGTTGCCGGAGATTCTTTATATGCATCTGATTGCTATGGACATGCAGCTGCAACAGGGCATTACGCCGGAAGACATGCCGCATACTACTCAAATGGTATAAAATTATCACAACCAGACAGTTATCAGGTGAAATCGGAAAAGGAACGTATTTACAGGCCTCTTTTTAACAATCCGGAATCCGGTATAGGGTGGAAGGAACTCAATATGGGCATTTCCAAGACAATGCGGAATTATTGCGGTGAGATTAAAAATGATGAACTTCTCAGTATAGGGCTGGAACTGCTTGCAGAATATGAAGACCGGATAGTACCTGAGACATATGCATATAATCCTCATGAGCTTGTACGCTTGCTTGAAGTGTTCGACATTCTTACTGTTTCCAGGATCATTCTGAATGCATGTCTCTCGAGAAGATCAAACTCAAAACCACTCAGGTTCACGAAAAATAATTATTCAGGACCGGAAACTGAAGATTCCGGAATGCTTATTACAGTGAAACAATCCGATAGCCGGATAGTAATCAATAAATTGCCTTTAGATTTTTATGGTGATCTAAAGGAAAACTATGAAAAGTACAACAAAGAATATTTAGCCGGAAAATAATATGTCTCAGAGAAACTTTTATACTATTCCAGAAATGCCTGCAGCCAACCCTGTAATTATTGATAGCGCGAAGTGTACAGGCTGCAACAAATGTATCGATATTTGCCAGGTAGACCTTTTTGTTCCGAATCCTGTTAAAGGCGGACCTCCCCGGATTTTATACCCCGGAGAATGTTGGTATTGCGGATGCTGCGTTATGGAATGTCCGGTTGATGGGGCAATTAAATTGCGCCACCCCCTTATGAACCGGGTTCACTGGGTAGCAAAGGGAAACCTGAAATAAGGGAATATAAAAAAAATAACCTATTTTTGATTTGATGAAATCTGGCTGGCAGATAACAAATATGTAACTCTAAAACTATTATAAAAATGAATGTACCGGAAAGTTTATTGTACACAAAAGACCATGAATGGCTTCGGGTTGAGGGTGAATTCGGATATGTTGGTGTGACTGATTTTGCTCAGGGTGAACTGGGCGACATAGTTTTTCTTGAAATCGAGACACTTGGAGAGACCCTAAAAAAAGAAGAAGTATTTGGAACTATTGAAGCTGTTAAAACGGTTTCCGATATATTCATGCCAGTGGGAGGAGAGATACTTGAGGTAAATCCAGCCCTCGAAGATTCACCCGACGTGGTCAATAAAGATCCTTACGGGAAGGGATGGATGATAAAGATTAAGATTACAGATCCTTCAGAGGTAAATACACTGCTTTCTGCTGATAAATATCAGGCGATGTTATAGTGTTTTTTTCACCTCTACTTCCTGATATCCTTCAACTACGTCTCCGACTTTAATATCGTTAAAATTAGAGATGTTTAGTCCGCATTCGTAACCTCCGACAACCTCCTTAACATCGTCCTTAAAACGTTTAAGTGAACCGAGGTCACCGGTGTAGATTACTATACCGTCCCTGATTACCCGGACCCTGGTATTCCTTGTTATTTTGCCTTCTTTTACGTAGCATCCTGCAACCGTTCCTACTTTGGTGACTTTGAATATCTCCCTTATTTCAAGTGTTGCAACTATCTCTTCCTTCACTTCTGGAGATAACATACCTTCCATAGCTGCCCTGACCTCTTCGATGGCATCGTAGATGATTGAATACAAACGTATATCGATCTCTTCTTTTTCAGCAAGCTTACGGGCGTTCATAGACGGACGCACCTGGAATCCGACAATGATTGCATTGGATGCAGCGGCAAGCAGGACATCAGATTCAGATATTTGTCCGACCGCTTTGTGAATAATATTAAGCTGAATTTCAGGAGTTGAAAGCTTGATGAGCGAATCGCTCAATGCTTCAACAGATCCGTCAACGTCACCTTTTACAATTATATTAAGTTCCTGGAAGTTGCCTATTGCAATACGCCTTCCGATTTCGTCGAGAGTTATATGCTTCTGGGTGCGCAGGCCCTGCTCCCTCTGAAGCTGCGCTCTTTTTGTTGCAATGTCCTTGGCCTCGCGGTCGCTATCCATTACATTAAACTTGTCGCCTGCCTGAGGTGCTCCATTTAAGCCCAGGATCAATGCAGGTGTTGCCGGCCCTACTTCAACAACCTTTGAACCCCTTTCATTGTACATAGCCTTGACATGTCCGAAGCTTGCTCCGGCGATCATAATATCCCCAACTCTGAGCGTACCCGCTTTTACGAGAACCGTCGCAGTAAAACCACGCCCTTTATCGAGCGAAGATTCAACGATTGTTCCAATAGCAGATTTATCGGGGTTGGCTTTGAGATCGAGCATTTCCGCTTCAAGAAGCACTTTTTCAAGAAGAAGCTCTACGTTGAGTCCTGTTTTTGCTGAAATCTCCTGAGACTGAAATTTCCCGCCCCAGTCCTCAACAAGGTAATTCATGCCGGCAAGGGCTTCCTTGATCTTATCAGGATTAGCCGTCGGTTTATCGATCTTATTAATTGCGAAAACAATAGGAACGCCTGCTGCTGATGCGTGGTTTATAGCTTCAATTGTCTGTGGCATGACCCCATCATCAGCTGCGACGACGATTATCGCTATATCGGTTATCTGTGCCCCTCTCGCACGCATTGCAGTAAATGCTTCGTGTCCAGGAGTATCGAGAAACGTTATCTGGCGACCGTCGTCAAGATTGACACTGTATGCACCGATATGTTGTGTGATACCACCAGCTTCACCGGCAATCACATTGGTACGCCGTATGTAATCAAGAAGCTTGGTTTTCCCGTGATCAACATGTCCCATTACCGTAACAATAGGCGGACGCGGCTTCAATTCTTCTGCGGAATCCTCGACTTCCTTCACTACTTCCTGCAGCTCTGCACTTACAAACTCTACCTTATATCCGAATTCATCGGCAAGAAGCGACAGAGTCTCAGCATCAAGGCGCTGGTTTATCGATACGAAAAGCCCAAGATTCATACATGTGGAAATGATATCAGTAACAGGAATATTCATCATCGAGGCAAGCTCGTTGACCGAAACAAACTCAGTTACTTTCAGGATATTCTTTTCCTGTTCGATCCTGTCCTCAACCTCCCTGTGCTTCTGACTTATTGCCTCCCTCTTCTCCCTGCGGTACCTTGATCCTTTTGATTTACCTTTAGTGGTAAGGCGGGCAAGCGTCTCTTTAATCTGCTTCTGTACTTCTTCTTCATCGACCTCAGTACGGACAGCTCTTTTCTTAATAATCCTTTTTCCCGGTTGTCCTTTTTTATCAGAAGGAACAGGTTTTCTTACAGGAACCTGTTCTTTTTCCTTAGTTATCCTCTTCCTCTTCTTTCTTCGTCTGAAATCAGATTCCCCATCGATATTTACCTGTTGATAAGGAACGGGTTTCTTTTTCTCTTCTACGGGAAGATCAATCTTACCTACTACTGTCAGTCCTGACAGCTTTTTGAATTCAGGCTTGTATACTTCAATAGTCTCTTCCTCCTCGGGTGTCAGCACAGCTTTTTCAGTGCCTTCTTCAGCCTTTGGTTCTGCTGCCTGGGTTTCAGCTACAATTTCTTCAACCTGATCCTTCGCTTTTTTTGAAGCACCTTTCTTCTCTGCTTTCCCGGTCGGTACAGTTTCCTTGACCTTTCCTCTGGCTTTCCCTTTTTCCTCCTTCTTTGGCGTCTTTGCTTCCTTTGTTACTGTCTCAAGATCAATTTTACCGACAATATGAAGATCGATCGGAGATTTCTGATCTTCCTTAACAGCTTCCTTTACAGCTTCTTTTTCCTTTGTGTCGGAGACCTTCTTCTTTTCAGTAACCTCCTGGACCGGAGCTTCCTTATGTACTTTTTTCTCCTGAACTTCAGCAGGAGCTTCAGGTTTTTGTGTTTTCGGCTTTAATGTTTTGTCAAGATCAATCTTTCCGACGAGTTTAATATCAACCTTTTTAATTTCGGGTATTATATCAACGCCCTTCTTCGTCAATGAAGCATCTTTTATAAGTATCTCATCATCCCTGTCCAGATCCTCGCTGGTGGCTCTGTCAGAAAAATCATCAATTGAAACTGTTTCCTTTTTTCTGTGGAGATCTTTCAGGATAAGTTTTTCTGATTCCTTTTTAACATTAAGGTCACTGCTATATTCTTTTAGTAGAAGGAGATATGCTTCCTGGGGGAGTTTAGTATTGGGATTTGGATCAAGATCAAAGCCCTTTTTGTGGAGGAATTCCACAATAGTGGCTATCCCCACATTAAATTCGCGTGCGGCTTTGCTTAATCTCGTTGCCTTAACATCTTCTGCCATAGATATGTTTCTGTCCTTTCTTAAAACTTAAAACTTGAGAGGTCAAAGATAATTTAATATCATTCAAATTCAGCTCTTAAAATATTTACTACCTCTTTTACAGTCTCCTCCTCAAGATCCGTTCTCTTTACCAGGTCGCTGATTGAAAGATTCAGAACGCTTCTTGCAGTGTCACAACCGATCGCTTTCAGCTCATCAATTATCCATTCTTCAATTTCATCGCTGAATTCCTCGAGATTGACATCTTCTTCATCTTCACCTCCCGGTTCCCTGTAAACATCTATCTCATAGCCTGTAAGCTGGCTCGCCAGCTTTATATTGAGGCCGCCTTTTCCTATTGCAAGCGAAACCTCATTTGGTTTCAGGTAAATCTCGGCTCTCTTTGTCTCTTCTATAAGCTTGATTGAGGTTATTTTTGCAGGACTGAGAGCTCTCTGGATGAACAGCTGGTTATTTGATGTATAATTGATAACATCTATGTTTTCGTTGCGAAGCTCCCTCACAATTCCGTGTATCCTCGATCCTTTCATCCCCACGCAGGCTCCAACCGGATCAATCCTTTCGTCGTACGATTCAACTGCTACTTTGGCACGTTCCCCCGGAACCCTGACGATCTTCTTGATGGTTATCAGACCGTCAAAGATTTCAGGAACTTCAAGCTCAAAGAGTCTTTCAAGGAAGACAGGAGAGGTGCGGCTGAGAATAATGAACGGGGTATTGTTCCTCATTTCCACCTTAATAACAACGGCGCGAATTGAATCTCCTTTCCGGAAATGATCGGAAGGTATCTGCTCGCTCTTGGGAATTATAAGTTCATTGCCGTCATCGTCAAGAACAAGAATCTCTCTCTTCCATACCTGATAAACCTCGCCTGTAACTATCTCGCCGATCCTGTCCTTGTACTTTATGTAAATATTGTTCTTTTCAAGATCCAGGATCCTGGCAGTAAGGTTTTGCCTCAGTGAAAGAATTGCTCTTCTGCCAAAGTCAAGAAACTTAACTTCGTCTGAAACCTCTTCTCCTGCTTCATAATCTTCATCAATCTCTTTTGCCTTTGAAAGAGGTATCTGCGTGTTAGGATCAGCGAGCTCATCATCCGGTACAACCACCCTGTTCCTCCATATTTCAAAATCACCCTTGTCGATATTGACAATAATGTCAAAATTATCAGCTGACCCGTATTTCTTTGCAAGCATGCTCCTGAAAACATCCTCCAGTACACTCATCATAGTTGGACGGTCAATATTTTTCAGCTCCTTAAATTCCGAAAAGGTATCGATCAAATTAACATTTTCCATCTCGTATAATCTCCTTGATATTATTTAATTGCCAATACTGTTCTTGCCGATTTTATCTGGTCAAAATTGAATGGGATATCCTTAACCTCTTTTGGTTTCCCCTTTAGTTTTATTTCAGTTTCCAGGTCAAAGCCTCCCTTCGTGACATTCTTCATAATGCCTGTATATTTAAGTCCCTCATTATCTACAACTGCCACTTTATGGCCTTCATTCTTGTAATACTGCTCGATTACCAGAAAAGGCATATCGAGTCCCGGTGAAGAAACCTGCAGTTCAAAATCCTCAACGTTCCGGTCGATGTTCTTTTCAAGATAACGGTGCAATCCGGCACATTCGTCTATTGTAATGCCCTCATTCCTGTCAGCAAGTACAGTTATTCTGTTCGAACTGTTAACTTTGACAGCCACAAGAAACAGTTTTGTCCCGCTTATATAATCCGTTACAAGTTTTTCTATTTTTGCCTTGTCAATCATCCACTTAAAACGATAATAAAATAGGGGACTCCGGTCCCCTAGGTCTCAGTTGCCCCTCAACTCGGGGACAAAGGTAAGTAATGTTTTGGAAATAGCAAAATCGATCATATAATTATTAGCCCCTACTTTTGTTTCACCCCACTGCTTCCTGAATAGTCCCTTTTTAACCGCTAAGTACGCAAAGTATTTTCGCAAAGTTCGCTAAGAAATTAAAATCATGAATATAACTTTGTGTTCTTTGCGATTTCCCTTCGCGCGCTTTGCGGTTAATGGATTTCATTCGATAACATAGTTGTAGTTTAAAATGTCTGTTAATAAATTAACAATCAGAGAATTATACGACAATAACGATATTGAGCTTCTTTCCGACTGTACATTATGTCCCCGCGAATGCAGGGTGGACAGGTTTGAAGGTGGAACCGGATACTGCAGGTCAGATGCAGGCACAAATATTGCCTCCATTTGTATCCACAGGGGAGAGGAGCCCTCAATTAGCGGACCAGACGGAATCTGCAACATTTTTTTCTCAGGTTGTAATATGAGGTGTATCTTTTGCCAGAACCATGAGATAAGCCATCCAGGTGCTGAATGCAGGAGCAGTTCTGCCGGCTTTGAAAATGCACTTAAAACAATTACAGGAATTCTGGATAAGGGCATCGGAGCTGTAGGATTTGTTTCACCTTCGCATGTGGTACCGCAGGTCAAAGCCTTTATAAAAGCATTGAACTTACAAGGTTATAAGCCAATAACAGTTTATAATACAAATAGTTACGATAAAGCAGAAACAATCAGAAGTCTTGAGGGAATGATCGATGTTTACCTTCCTGATTATAAATACGTCACTCCGATTACTTCCAGGGAATTGTCAGATACAATTGATTATCCCAATATTGCTCATGAATCGGTAAGGGAAATGTATCGGCAGAAAGGCTCAGTGCTTTCAACCGATGATGTGGGAAGGGCGGAAAAAGGATTGCTTATAAGGCACCTTGTTTTACCGGGACATGCTGAAGAAAGCAAAAAAGTGCTCAGGACCCTGGCAGAAGAGATCTCGACCGGAATCTGCATATCTCTTATGTCGCAATATCACCCAACACCTCTGGTAACAGGTCATAAGGATTTGGGGCGAACCCTTTACAGATCGGAATACCAGGAGGTTGTTGAAGAAATGGAAAGCCTTGGCTTCCGGAAAGGTTGGATTCAGGACATGGACAGTCATCAGAATTACAGACCGGATTTCAGGAAGGAGATTCCGTTTGAATGAATCAACCCCGCTCAAATCCGGTACCTCTTTATATTTCTCAGTGAATCTCTGTGCTGCCTCTGTGGACCTCTGTGAAAGTTCTTTATTTCTTCCTTGTTGCTTTTATTTCTTCATCGGGAGTGGTGACCGACAGAGAGGTTACTTCATTGCTGTCATTGGTTATGAACTCTACCGAAAATCCCTCCATGAATTTGACTGAGAATTTTGTTGAGGAAACAGGAGTCAGTTCCATTTCGGTCTGCCCCGGAAAAACAAGGGTCAGCATTTTATTATCTTTCAGGATTACTCCGATCGTTTCCCCTTCATAGTCGTAATCACCGGAATACCGTTTGAGGATGTCTGCTGAAATTGCTATTGCTTCGGGCTCTTTTCCCTTGCCGATCTTCGATTTCACATAATCAGCCTGTTCAGTCAGTCCCTGTTTTCCTTTGGCAGTAGCTATACCGTATAATACAAAGCCGTTAATATAAGTTCGGATCTGCGGAGCATATTCCTCAGGGATTGTATCACGAAACCTGACGATCATATCAATTCCCTTCCTGAAATTTTCAGGATTTTTTACTTTTTTAAGAAAGCCGGCAAAAGGTTGTAGAATCGAAAACTTATTATTTCCAAGCGGCAAGCTATCAAACCGCGCAGCAAGTGAATCGAACTCGTTCTCTCCTGCATACATATAAAAAGTATTTGTAATTGCTCTGGAGAGATCTCCCTTTAAATGCTGCGCTGAAAGTTCCTTTGCCTTATTATAAGCGGCTGTACTATCGAGCGTCCCGAGGGCAAGCAGGGCGCTCCCGGCAACAGAATAGGAAGAATCATTTATTGATTTCATAAAAAGATCCCTGTATGAAGGCTTTTGATATTTCGCAAGTGCCTCAATTGCAGCTGATCTTATGAGCGATGAAGGATCCTTTTCGGCCAGTCCCGCCAGAATAGGTTCAACAACTATTTTAACAGAGTCGCTCAGGAGATTTAGCCGCTGAATTGCAAATATTCTTAATCCCGGATACCTGTCAAATATAGCATCCTTCAGAAGCTGAAAGGCTTTGGGATCACTTAACTGTCCTTTTCCGGCAAAATCAATGGCTTCACGCCTGTCCATGTATAAACCGGCATTTTTATACTGAAAGATATAATTATCAATTGTCTTATGATCCGTTTTTTCGCAGAGAAGGATCTTGTCTGCGTCTACATTTATGAGATCGGGACGGGTATCAGCCGGGAAGGCAAAAGTATCTGCCTGGTTTTCGAGCCATACCTTATAGCGCTTTTTATCGCCACCCTGGTACACATCAATTTTTATGGGCAATTTAAAAATTTTATCAGGCTGGGTTTGCTTTATGAAGACCTTTGCGGTTCGTAATGACGGGTCATAACCATAGTTGATATCTAGCTTCGGATGACCGCTGCCGTAAAACCACTGGTTCCAGAACCAGTTCAGATCCTCTCCGGTGACATCTTCAAATGAAAGGCGCAGTTCCTGTGCCTCCACAGCTTTGAACTTATAAGTGGTAAGGAACAGGTTCAGTGATTTGTAAAAAGCATAATCGCCGACAAAATTGCGGAGCATATTCAATATCCTGCCGCCTTTCTGATAACTCACAGCATCGAACAGTTCCTCCCTGTTCCGATAATAAAAGCGAACCAGGTTTTTCTTCCCGCTGTTGCTAAACAGATAATTCTGCATACCATTAAAATTATGCTCATCTCCTGCGTCTTTACCATGTTTATACTCTTCCCAGAGGACCTCGCTGAGGTCGGCAAAAGACTCATTCATTGCT
>Ga0153915_10003742_pt1 | contig 13969 bp, 8 predicted proteins | sample Opewatmetagenome_2_FD_107003 | JGI IMG/M metagenome (GOLD analysis project Ga0153915, IMG submission 107003) | Freshwater wetland microbial communities from Ohio, USA - Open water 3 Core 3 Depth 3 metaG | ecosystem: Environmental > Aquatic > Freshwater > Wetlands | place: USA: Ohio, Lake Erie... | reverse complement strand
TTGAAGCACACGTCGAAAACCTCCGGCATCCCCGATCCCTTCCCGAAGTAGCCGAGGTCGCCGCCGCTCTTGCCCTCGGGGCCGATGGAGGCGCGGCGCGCCAGCTCGCCGAAGCTCTGTGGCTTTCGCCGCAGCTCCTCCCGGATCTTGAGCGCCTCCTCGCGGGTCTTCACCACGATCTGCTGCACCCGCACCCGCTCCGGCTGCTCGAACTCCGACGGGTGCTCCGCGAAGTAGCGCTGGACCTCCTCGTCGCCCACCTGCACCTGCGGGAAGACCTCGTCGTTGAAGAGCTTCTCGACGGTGAGCTGGTCCCGCAGCCTGGCCTTGAGGTCGGCCGCGGAGAGCCGCTGCTGGGCGAGGAGGTCGTCGAAGTGCGTGCCCGGGTACTCGCTGCGGAGCCGCAGGAAGGCCCGCTCCACCTGGTCCTGGCCCACCGCCACCGAGCGGGTCCGCGCCTGCTGGAGCAGCAGGGCGCGGGCCACGAGATCGTCGAGCACCCGCTTGCGCAGGAGATCGATCGGCGCGTTGCCCTCCCCGCCCTCGGCGCGGGCGAGCCACAGCTCGCGCTGGAGGTCGGCGCTGGAGATGGGCTCGCCATTCACCACGGCCACGGCGTTCGGAACGGGACGCGCCTTCGACTGGCCGCGGTCGCACCGGCAGGAGGCCGCGGCCAGCGCCGCCACCGCGAGGACGAGGGGTCTGGCGAACGGGCGCAAGCGCTACTTCTGCGCCGGTGGCGGGGCAGGGAGCGTGGCGGCCGGCGGAGTGGCGGGGATCACGGTGGGACCCGGCGCACCCCCGTGCGCTCTCGACATCCCGCCCGGCATGCCCGGCATGCCGGGCATCGCCGCGGCGCCGCCGGCATTGGCCGGAGCCACGGCCACCTTGTCGAGCTCGGAGTCGTACACGGTGACGTGGGCCTCGTCGCGCAGCCGCTTCACGAACTCGTCGAAGTCCTTGGTCCGCTTCTCGCGGTAGAGCCGGTTGGCGATCTGGCCCCTCACCTGGTCGAAGGTCCGCTCGATGGCCGGCTGCCGGCCCGTGGCCTTCACCACCAGGAATCCCTGGGGGCTCTCCAGGATCGCGAGCGCGCCCTGCTCGAGGGCGAACGCGGAGGCGGCGAAGTCCTTGCCGTAGGACTTCTCCAGCTCGTCCTTGCCCCTCATGCCGAGGTCGCCGCCGGCCGCCTTGGTGGCGGCGTCGTCCGACGCCTCGCGAGCCACGGTGGCGAACGCCGTGAGGAGGTTCTTCTTCTCGTCGGTCTTCACCCGGGCGAGCAGCTTCTTCGCCTGGGCCGACTTCTTCGCGCGCTCCGGCCCGTTGGCGGGGGCGGCCACCAGGATCGCCGACAGGCGCACCTTCTCCGCCTTCACGAACTCGTCCTTGTGGTCCTCGTAGTACTTCCTGGCGTCGGCCTCGGGGACCTCCTTGGACGGATCGCCCTCGGAGAAGGTCTTCTGCACGAGCTTCTGGACCATGACCTTCTTCATGGTCAGGAGGACGTCCGGGTCCTTGTCGAGCCCCTGCTTCTCGGCGGCCCTGGCGAGCACCTCGAAGCGCACGAGGTTGTCGAGGAACTCCTTCTTGCGGTCGAGCGTGGTGTAGCGCTGGCGGATGAAGGGCGACTGCTCGTCGAGGCGGGCCTTGAACTCGCCGGCGGTGATGAGGACGCCGTCGCCCTTGGCGACGGCGGGCCCGCTCTTCTTGGGCTGGGGGCTGCACGCCGCGGCGAGCGCGAGGGCGAGCACGGAGAGGACGGTTGCACGCAGCATGGGCATCGAGGCTCCTGGTTCGAAGGTCACGGGTTTCCTGCCGAACCGGCGGCGCGGCTGGCTTCTTCCGGGCCCCCCGGCGGGCAGGGCCGGAAAAGAGCACAGAGAGGGGCCGCGATCAAGGAATGTCAGTCGCGCGCGGCGCAGGCGGCGAGCCCGGCGAGGACCTCGCGGGCGGCCCGGAGGAGCTCCATCCCGAGGGCGGCGGCCGCCGCGGGAGAGGCCTCGACACGTGGCGCGGCCGGGGGCTTCCTCGCGTCTCCCCCCACCGCCGCCACCAGCTTCATCTCCGGCGTGAGCCGCAGCGAGCCGCGGCTCGACTGGACGTGCTTCGCGAGCAGGTAGGGGTCGAGCGCCGCGGCGGGCCCGAGGGCGAAGACGAGCCGCCCCGGACCGGCGTCGAGGCCGCGGATGCGAAGCGCCCGCAGCCGCACCCGGACCGCCATGACCTCCAGGAGCGCGTCCACCTCCGGGGGCGGGTCGCCGTACCGGTCCACGATCTCGGCCCGGACCTCCTCGAGCTCCTCGTCGCTGCCGGCCTCGGCGAGCCGCTTGTAGAGCCAGAGCCGCTGGTGGACGTCCGGGACGTAAGGATCGGGGAGGAAGGCCGGGAGCGGCAGCTGGACGTCCGGCTCGATCTCCTCGCGCGGGGCGGCTCCCCTGAGCTCGCGGACCGCCTCGTCCATGAGCTCGGCGTAGAGATCGAAGCCCACCGCCGCGATCTGGCCCGACTGGTCCTTGCCGAGGAGGTTGCCGGCCCCCCGGATCTCCAGGTCGTGGCTGGCGATGCGGAAGCCGGCGCCCAGCTCCGAGAACTTCTGAAGGGCCTCGAGCCGCTTGCGCGCGTCGCGCGTGACCGGGCGGCGCGCCGGCACGAGGAGGTAGGCAAAGGCCCGTTCCCGGCTCCGGCCCACGCGCCCGCGGATCTGGTAGAGCTGCGAGAGGCCGAACTGGTCCGCCCGGTTCACGACGATGGTGTTGGCGGTCGGGATGTCGAGGCCGCTCTCGATGATGGACGTGGAGAGCAGCACGTCCAGCTCCCGGGAGACGAAGCGGGCCATCACGTCCTCGAGCTTCCCCTCCGGCATCTGCCCGTGGGCGACGCCGATGCGGGCCCCGGGAAGGAGCTCGCCGAGGAACTTCGCCATCGCCGCGATGGACCGCACGCGGTTGTGCACGAAGAAGACCTGGCCGCCGCGCCGCAGCTCCTGCTCCACCGCCTCCTTCACCGCCGCCGGGTCGAACTTCAGGACGAAGGTGCGGATGGCCCGCCGGTCCTCGGGAGGCGTCGCGATGATGGAGAGGTCGCGCACGCCCCCGAGGCTCATGTGGAGCGTGCGCGGGATGGGCGTCGCCGTGAGCGTGAGCACGTCCACGAGCTTGCGCAGCCGCTTCAGGCGCTCCTTGTGGGCGACTCCGAAACGCTGCTCCTCGTCCACCACGACGAGCCCCAGGTCCTTGAAGGAGATGTCGCTCGCGAGGAGCCGGTGCGTGCCGATGAGAACGTCCACCTTCCCCGCCGCGGCATCGGCGAGGACGCGCCGCACCTCCTCGGGCGCCTTCATCCTGGAAACGGCTTCGATGCGCACCGGGTAGCCCTTGAAACGCTCGCGGAAGGTGCGCTCGTGTTGGGCCGCGAGCACCGTGGTGGGAACGAGAACCGCGGTCTGCTTCCTCGCCAGGACAGCCAGCATGGCGGCCCGCATGGCCACCTCGGTCTTGCCGTACCCGACGTCGCCGCAGACGAGCCTGTCCATTGGACCCGGAGGGGACGACGACGCCGTCCCCCCCGGACCCCCCACGCCAGCCCTCTTCGTCATGTCCCGAATCACGTCCTCGACGGCCTTCGCCTGGTCGGGCGTAGGCTCCCAGGGGAACTCGGCCTCGAACTCCCGGAAGATCTCGTCCGGAGGCGGGAAGGCGAAGCCCGGGTGGGCGGCGCGCGCGGCGTAGAGGCCGAGCAGCTCGGCCGCCATCTTGAGCAGCTGCTCCCTCACCCGCGCCTTGCGCAGCGCGAAGGACGTGCCCCCCAGCCGGTCGAGCCGGACCTGCTCGGGGGCGGCCCCGGTGAACTTCTGCACCTGCCTCAGCTTCGAGACGGGGAGGTAGAGCCGGTCGGCCCCCTCGTATTGCAGGACGAGGAAGTCGCCCTCCACGCCCCGGATCTGCATCTTGGTGAGCCCCTGGTAGCGGGCGATGCCGTGCTCCACGTGGACGACGAGGTCGCCCTCGTTCAGGTCCCGGAAGGCGGCGGCGAAGACGTTCTCGGCGCGCGCTTGCCGGGCGCGCTTCTTCGACCGCCGGCCGAAGATCTCCTCGTCGGAGAGGAGCGCCAGGCCGCCCGCGGCGTCCACGAAGCCCTGCGAGATCTCCCCCTGGAAGAGGTGGGCGTGGATTCCCGGCTCGTAGAGGGCGGGCCCGTCGCCGAAGGGCCCGGCGTGGCCGCGCGAGGCGAGCCGGCGGTCCTCGAGCAGGCGGCGCAGGCGGTCGGCCGCCGAGGGCGTGGCGCAGGCGACGACGGAGGCGATGCCGCGGCTGCGCCAGTCGTCGAGCCGCCGCGCCAGGGGCGCGAGCGCGCCCTCCTCCCCGTGGGCCCCCTCGATCTCGGAGCGCAGCCCGGCGGTGTCCGGCCAGGCGAAGCGCACGGGCTCGCCGCTGCCCATCCACACGCCGTGGCTGCGCACGCGCGGACGGCGGGCCAGCTCGGCCTCCGCCTCGGCCGCCGAGAGGAAGTGGGCCTCGGGCGGGAGCACCAGCTCCTCGCGGTCGAGCGCGGCCGCGTGCTCGCGGGCGAGCTCGGCGGAGAGGTCCTCGAGCGCTCCCGAGACCTCGGCGGCCCCGTCCACGTAGACGAGGGTCTTCCCGGGCAGGTAGTCGAGGAGCGTTCCGAGGCCGCCCGGGTGGAAGCCGGGGAGGAGCGCCTCCATGCCGAAGAAGGGGGAGGACGCGTCCACCGCGTCGAGGATCTCGCGCACCTTGGTGGTGGGGCGGTTCACCCGCTCCGCCGCCTCCCGGACCGCCACGCGCGTCGCCGCCCTCCCGTCCTCGGTGAAGAGCGCCTCGCGCGCCGGGCAGAGCACGACCTCCTCCACGTCGGCGACCGTCCTTTGCGAGTCGGGCTCGAAGGCGCGGCAGCTCTCCACCTCGTCGCCGAAGAACTCGAGGCGCACCGGCCGGTCGTCCGCCGGGCTCCACAGGTCGAGGATGCCGCCCCGGACGGCGAAGCTCCCGGGGTCCTCGACGAGCGGTACCCGCGCGTACCCCATCTCCACGAGCCTCGCGGCGAGCGCCTCCCGCTCCACCGTCACCCCCTTGCCGAGGAGATCGGCATGGCGCTCGAACACCGCCCGCGGGACCATGCGCCGCGCGAGCGCCCTGGCCGAGACCACCACCGCCCGAACCGCCGGGCCGTGGAGGTGCAGGCGGCACAGGGCCGCGAGCCGCTCCATCTCCAGGCCGCGGTCCGGCGAGAGGTCGTCGTAGGGAAGCACGGGATCGGCGGGGACGCGCACCACGGGGGGAACGCCCGGCGCGGCCAGGACGGCGAGGAAGAAGGCGAGGTCCTTCCCGAGGAGGTCCGCCTCCTCCTCGGTCGCGGTCACGGCGAGCAGGGTCCGGGCCCCTTCGCCCGGGCGATCGAGCAGCGCGCGGGCGAGACGGCCGCGGGCCGCGCCGGAGAGACCCGTCACCTCCGCCGTGCCCGACGCCGCGAGCGTGGCGCGGACGGCCTCGAGGGGCGAGCCCCGGTGGGCGTCCTCTCCGGGGCCGCTCGCGTCCTCCGGCGGTCGGGGCGTCGTCGTCACGGCGGCGGCATGGTAGGCGGACCGGGCGCGGGTGTCGACGGCGCCGGGTGCGCCCCTCGATGGTTCCTTGATCGGCTTCCGGCCGCCCGATACACTCGGCCCGCCTCAGGAGAAGCCAGCCTCGTGACAATGCCCGCTCCCGACCGTCCCTGGCGGACCGCCGCCCTCGCCGCGCTGGCGCTCGCCGCCTGCGGCGGCCAGGTGGACGCGCCGCTGCGCGCCGCTGCGACGCCGCTCTGCGCGACGCTGGCCTCGGCTCCGGCGGCGGGTGCGGCGCAGATCCTGGCGGGGGACCGGGCGCAGGCGCGCGCGGCCTTCGAGTCTGCGCTGGCCCAGGACCCCGACCGGCTCTCGGCGCTGAACGACCTCGCCGTGAGCTACTACCTCGACGGCCGCTTCGAGGCGGCGCGCCAGCTCCTCGACGAGGTGGTGGCGAGGGGAACGGCCCGCGAGCAGCAGGCGGCGCTCGTGAACCTCGGCGAGCTGTACGCCCTCGACGGCTACGTCTCCGCGGCGCGGGCCTACCTCGAGTCGGCCCGCGGCATCGACGCGAGCCGGCCCGAGCCGCTCTACGCCCAGGGCCTCCTCGCCGACGCGCGCGGAGACTCCGCGGCGGCGCTCGGGCTCGTGCGGGAGGCGCTGCGGCTCGACGAGGGCGGCGCGGCGCGCCAGGGGCTCACCTTCGTCTACCCCGAGGAGCGCACGCACCTCGAGGCGCTCCTCGCCGACGCGCTCGGGGACCGGGACCTCGCCCTCGCCCGCTGGCGCGACCTCAAGGCGGGACGCTTCCCGGCCCTGGCGGCGGCCGCCCAGCGGCACCTGGAAGAGCCGTAGCGGGCCATGACCGCGGCGGCGCCGGAGCTGGGCAAGCGCGAGCGCGAGATCCTCCGCGCCATCGTTCACGACTACATCCACAGCGGCGAGCCGGTCGCCAGCCAGCCGTTGCTGGCGCGGCACGCCCTCGAGTGCTCGCCGGCCACCGTCCGGAACGTGATGGCGGACCTGGAGGCGCTGGGCTTCCTCGAGAAGCCGCATACCTCCTCGGGCCGCGTCCCCACCGAGCGCGGGTACCGGCTCTACGTCGACGCGCTCCTCAAGGTGCGGGCCCCGTCGCCGGCCGACCGGGAGCGCATCGAGCGGGCCACCCAGGAGGCGCCGGCGGTGGACAGCCTGCTCGAGAACGCCGCCGAGCTCCTCCACTCGCTGTCCCACCACGCCGGGGTGGTCACCACCCCGGCGCCGCGCTCGGACCCGACGCGCCACATCGAGTTCGTTCGCCTGCGGGAGAACCGGGTGCTGGCCGTGTTCGTCTCCCAGGCCGGCATCGTCACCAACAAGCTGGTGCAGCTCGACCTCCCCATGGAGTCGGCCGAGCTCGAGGGGGCGGCGAGCTACCTCAACGAGAAGCTCGCGCACCTCCCCATCTCCGCGCTGCGCGAGGCCATCCTCGCCGACATGCGGGCCGACCAGAGCGCGCTGCACGGCATCATCGCCAAGGCATTGCGGCTCGCCGAGCAGACCTTTCCTCCGGCGAAGGCGGCGGGGGAAGTGCTGGTCGAGGGCGAGGAGAGCTTCCTCGACGCTCCCGAGTTCGCCGACGTCGGCAAGGCGCGAGCGCTCCTGCGGGCCTTCGCCGAGAAGGACCGCATCCTGCGCGTGCTCGATCGCGTCCTCTCCGGCTCCGAGCTGCAGATCTTCATCGGCGCCGAGAGCGAGTTCGCGGCCGTCCCCGACGTCTCGGTGGTCGCGGCCCCCTACGGCCGCGGCGGGCAGGTGCTCGGCGCGCTGGCCGTGATCGGGCCGACCCGGATGAACTACGCGCGGGTCATCCCGCTCGTGGACCTCACCGCCCGCGAGATCTCCCGCGTGCTCGGGGGCGGACGCGATTCCTGAAGTGCCCGATTCTTGTCCGCATACTTCCCGTATGCCATGATCGCGGCACGGACGCTCCCCCCCTTCCATGCTCCGGATCAGTTGGGCCGGACCCGTATTGGGATAAGGTGGCTCGAGGCAAGACGATCTCCCTCCATGCCGGGCGACAGAGAGAAGAAGGGCGCGATCAGCGCCGACATCCCGAGCGACGCCATCGAGGAGGCCCTGCGCTCGGTCGAGAAGCACGCCGACGACGCCGAGGTGGCGATCGAGGTCGAGCAGGGTGGCGGGGAGGCCGGCCCGTCGCTCGAGGCGCTCGCGGCCGAGAAGGACGGCCTGGCCGCCCAGCTCGAGATGTCCCTCGCCATGGGGCGCGAGACGATGGAACGGCTCAAGGAGGAGCACGAGCGCTTCCTCCGCGCCGCGGCCGACCTCGAGAACTACAAGAAGCGCGCCCAGAAGGAGCGCGAGGAGGTCCAGAGGTACGGCGTCGAGCGGCTGCTCAAGGATCTCATCCCCGTCCTCGACAACCTGGAGCGCGCGCTCCAGGCGGCCGGAGAGGACGATCCGCTCGCGGGTGGCGTCCGCCTGGTGTTGCGCACCCTCGAGGAGACCCTGGGCCGCCACGGCGTGACGGGGTTCAGCGCGCTCGGTCAGCCGTTCGACCCGCGCCTCCACGAGGCCCTCATGCAGGTGGCGACGTCGGACCGGCCGGCCGGCACGGTGGTGATGGAGCATGGCCGCGGCTTCTTGCTGAACGACCGGCTCGTCCGCCCCGCGATGGTCGGAGTCGCCATCCCGGAGGCGCAGCCGCCCGGTGACCGGACGGCTGCCTCGGAAGGTCCATCCGGGGACGGAGACGCCGGCGGCGCGCAGCAATAGGAGGCCCCTCGGGGACGGCGCATGGGCAAGGTCATCGGCATCGATCTCGGAACCACCAACAGCTGCGTCGCCGTCATGGAGCAGGGCGAGGCGGTGGTGATTCCGAACAGCGAGGGGTCCCGGACCACGCCCTCGATGGTGGCGTTCACCGAGGGTGGCGAGCGCCTGGTGGGGCAGATCGCCAAGCGCCAGGCCATCACCAACCCCGAGGCGACCGTCTACGTGGTGAAGCGGCTCATCGGCCGGAAGTTCGAGGACAAGGAGGTGAAGCGGTCCACCGGGCTCGTCGCCTTCCGGATCGTCCCCGCCGACAATGGCGACGCCTGGGTCGAGGTCCAGGAAAAGAAGTACAGCCCAGCCGAGATCTCCGCGATGATCCTCGGGAAGATGAAGCAGACCGCCGAGGACTACCTCGGCGAGCCGGTGACCGAGGCCATCGTCACCTGCCCCGCCTACTTCAACGACGCGCAGCGCCAGGCCACCAAGGACGCCGGCCGGATCTCGGGCCTCAACGTGATGCGCATCATCAACGAGCCGACGGCCGCGGCGCTCGCCTATGGCATCGACAAGCAGAAGGCCGGGAAGAGCGAGAAGATCGCCGTCTACGATCTCGGGGGCGGCACCTTCGACATCACGGTCCTCGAGCTCAACAGCGGCGTCTTCGAGGTCAAGGCCACCAACGGCGACACCTTCCTCGGCGGCGAGGACTTCGACCAGCGGCTCATCGACTGGCTGGCCAAGCGCTTCCAGGAGCAGACCCAGATCGACCTCAAGAAGGACCGCATGGCGCTGCAGCGGCTCAAGGAGGCCGCCGAGCGGGCCAAGCACGAGCTCTCCAGCGCCACCGAGACCGAGGTGAACCTCCCGTTCATCACCGCGGACGCCTCGGGCCCCAAGCACCTCGCCGAGACCATCGACCGCGCCACGCTCGAGGGGCTGGTGAACGACCTCGTCGAGAAGACCATCGGCCCCTGCAAGACGGCGCTCAAGGACGCCGGCGTGACCGTCCAGCAGCTCGACACCGTCATCCTGGTGGGCGGCATGACGCGCATGCCCAAGGTCCAGGAGGTGGTGAAGCGGTTCTTCGGCAAGGAGCCGCACAAGGGCGTGAACCCCGACGAGGTGGTGGCGGTGGGCGCGGCCATCCAGGGCGGCGTCCTCAAGGGCGAGGTGAAGGACGTCCTCCTGCTCGACGTGACCCCGCTGTCGCTCGGGGTCGAGACCGCGGGCGGCGTCTTCACCAAGATCCTGGACAAGAACACCACCGTTCCGTGCAAGAAATCGCAGGTCTTCTCGACCGCGGTGGACAACCAGCCGCTCGTCAGCGTCCACGTCCTGCAGGGCGAGCGCGAGATGGCGGCGGACAACAAGACGCTCGGGCGGTTCGAGCTGGTGGGCATCCCTCCAGCGCCTCGCGGCGTGCCGCAGATCGAGGTCACCTTCGACATCGATGCCAACGGCATCGTCCACGTCTCGGCGAAGGACCTCGGCACCGGCAAGAGCCAGCAGATCCGCATCACCGCCTCCTCCGGCCTCACCGAGGAGGAGATCCAGCGGATGGTGAAGGACGCCGAGGCCCACGTCTCCGAGGACAAGAAGAAGAAGGAGCTCGCCGACCTCAAGAACAACGGGGAGGGGCTCATCTACACGACCGAGAAGAGCCTCGAGGAGTACGCGAGCGCCCTCAAGGAGGACGACCTCGCCGAGATCCGCTCCGACCTCGAGGCCCTGAAGGCGATCCTGCCCTCGGGCGAGCCCGCCAAGACCAAGGAGGCGCTGGTGCGCCTCGAGGGGTCGGCCTACCGCATCGCCGACGCCATCTACTCCTCCCAGAAGCCGTAGGGCTCACGTCCCCCGGTCCCTCCGGGTGGCCTCGTCCGGCTCGCCCTCCACGATGGCCGGTCTCGGCGCCGTCCGGTTTGTCATGTGCCGGCGCTGCGTTATATTGAGCGCGGGCCGCGACTGATCGCGGCCAACCCCTCGGATGGACGTGGAAAAGCGCGACTACTACGAAGTCCTCGGCGTCGGCCGGGACGCGAGCGAGCAGGATCTCAAAAGCGCCTACCGCAAGCTCGCGCACGAGTTCCACCCCGACAAGAACCCCGGCAAGGAGGCGGAGGACCGTTTCAAGGAGGCCTCGGAGGCCTACGAGATCCTCTCCGACCCCGAGAAGCGCGCCCGCTACGATCGCTTCGGCCACTCGAACGGCCAGAGCCCGTTCGACCCCTTCGGCTTCGGCGGCGCCGCCTCGGTGAACGACATCTTCGGCGAGATCTTCGGCGAGATGTTCGGGGGCGGCCGGCGGGCCCGTGGACGGTCGCGCGGCTCGGACCTGCGCTACCACCTCGAGATCGCGTTCGAGGAGGCGGCGTTCGGCACCACCGCCCGGATCGAGATCCCGCGGCCCAAGCGCTGCGACGCCTGCAAGGGCTCCGGAGCCAAGGCCGGCACCGCGCCGCGCACCTGCCCCACCTGCGGCGGCGCGGGGGAGATCAGGCTCACGCAGGGCTTCTTCTCGGTGGCCCGCACCTGCCACCACTGCAACGGCGCCGGGCGCGTCATCGCGGAGAAGTGCCACGCCTGCGCCGGGGCCGGCGCGATCCGCGAGAAGGCCACCGTCGAGGTGAAGGTCCCACCCGGCGTGGACACCGGCACGCGGCTCAAGCTCTCCGGCGAGGGCGAGCCGGCGCCGATCCCGGCCGGCCAGGCCGGCGACCTCTACGTGGTGGTCCAGGTGCGGGAGCACCCCATCTTCCGCCGCGAGGACACCGAGGTGGTGTGCGACATGCCCATCTCGTTCACGCAGGCGGCGCTCGGAGCGCAGGTGGACGTGCCCACGCTCGACGGCCCGGTGAAGATGAAGATCCCGGCCGGCACGCAGTCGGGCAAGGTCCTGCGCATGAAGGGCAAGGGGATCCCGGCCCTCGGTGGCGGCGGTCGCGGCGATCAGCACGTGCGGGTGCTGGTCGAGACCCCGACGCACCTCACCCGGGAGCAGCGGGACCTTCTCGAGCGCTTCGCGTCACTGGCGGGCGAGGAGACCCATCCTCAGGCCCGGAGCTTCTGGGCGAAGGTGGCCGAGCTCCTCGGGAACCGATAGGGGCGTCGTCGGCCGCCGCGCAGGAGCCTTTCCCCGGGGCGCGATCCCGGGTAGAACCCGGGGGCCATGCGCCGCAGCGGCCCCCTCCTCCTCGCCGCGCTCGCCCTCCTCTCGACCGCCTGCCCGAAGCGGGTGACCGTGGGCGGCCAGGAGATGCCCGAGCCGGAAGCGAACGCCCTGGCGCGGGCGGAGATGGAGAGGCTTCGCGCCCAGTCCGAGGGGATGGCTCCCGAGCGCGCCGCCGAGGCCTGGGAGCAGCTCGCGGCCCGCTTCGGCGACGCCTCGGCCGCGGCCGACGCGCTCCTCGAGGCGGCGGTGAAGTGGCGCGCGGCGCGCCGTCCGGAGCGGGCCGCCACCGATCTCGGCCAGCTCCTCACCCGCTTCCCGCTCGCCTCCGTCGCTCGCGACGCCAAGTACCAGCTCGGCCTGGCCCAGCTCGAGTCCGGGCGCGCCCGGGACGCCTACCAGACGCTCGCGAACCTCTACGACAAGCTGCCGCGCGATCGGCAGCCCGGGGCGGCGCTGGCCACCGCGGACGCGGCGGAGGCGGCGCGGCTCTGGCCCCAGGCCGTGCGCTGGCGCGCCGAGGCCGCCGCCCATCTGCAGGGCGCCGACCGGGAGCGGGAGGTGGCGCGGTCGGAGGAGATCGTGGACGGCCGGCTCTCCTTCCTCGAGGTGGCGCGCCTCGCGGAGGACCTGCCCAGGGATAGCCTCGCCCTCCCCGCGGTGACGATGAAGCTCGCCCGCGTGCACGTCCACCTCCACGACTACGACCAGGCGGCGACCCGGGCGCGCGAGGTGATCTCCCGCTGGCCAGACGGGCCGTGGGCCGAGGGCGCGCGGGCGCTCCTCGACCGGCTGACGCGACGCGGACAGGTGAACCCCAACGTCATCGGCGTCGCCGTGCCCCTCTCCGGGAAGTTCAAGGGCTGGGGAGACGCCATCCTGGCCGGCGTTGGCCTCGCCCTCGGCGAGGCGCCCGGCGTCAAGATCGTCGCCAAGGACACCCGCGGCGAGCCCGACGGGGCCGCCCAGGCGCTGGAGGAGCTGGCCTTCGTCGACGGCGCCATCGCGGTCGTCGGCGCCGTCGCCAACGCCGAGGCGGCCCGCGCCGCCGCCGTGGCCCAGGAGCTGGAGATCCCGCTCCTCGCGCTCTCCAAGGTGGAGGGAGTGACCGAGGCCGGCCCCTTCGTGTTCCGGCAGATGCTCACCGCCTCCGCCCAGGCCGCCGCCCTGGCCGAGTTCGCCTTCGCGCGGCGCGGCATGCGGCGCTTCGCCATCCTCTACCCCGACATCCCCTACGGCGTGGAGCTCGCCAACGCCTTCTGGGACGAGGTGGACGCGCGCGGCGGCGAGGTCCGCGCCGCCGAGACCTACGAGCACGATCGCACCACCTTCTCGCCGCTCGTGAAGGACATGGTGGGCAAGCGCTACCTGGACGAGCGCGCGGAGTACGTCGAGAAGCTGAGGGAGCTCGCCAAGACGGAGAAGGACCCGTACCGCCGCAAGAAGGCGGTCGAGCGCATCCAGAAGGAGCTCGAGCCGGTCGTGGACTTCGACGCCATCTTCATCCCCGACTTCGCGAAGAACCTGGCGCTCGTCGCCCCGGCGCTGGCGGTCGAGGACGTGGTCACCTCCACCTGCGACCCGAAGGAGGTCGAGCGCATCAAGAAGGCCACCGGCCGGACGGACCTCAAGGCGGTGCAGCTCCTCGGCGGAAACGGCTGGGATGATCCGGCCCTCTTCGAGAAGGCGGGCAAGTACGTCGAGTGCGCCGTGTTCGTGGACGGCTTCTTCGCCGGCTCGGACCGGCCGGAGACGCGGCGCTTCTCCGAGGCCTTCCTGAAGCGGTTCGGCTACCCGCCCTCGATCCTGGAGGCGAGCGCCTACGACGCGGCCCGGATGGTGCGCCGGCTCGTGGAGAAGGACCGGGTGACGACGCGCGACGGCCTGCGCGCCGGCCTCGCGGGCCTGAAGGGCTTCCAGGGGGCGACCGGCGACCTCTCCTTCGACGCGCGGCGGGAGCCGGCACGGGCGCTCTTCTTCCTCACCGTCGACCGGAGCGGGCTGCGGGAGATGACGCCTGCGGAGCTCGCCGGCCCTGGCGCGGGTGGTCCGTAGCGGTGAGGCCGGCGGAATCCACCGGCGTGGGTCTCCCGACCCGGCGGCGGCGCTTCCCGGCGCTGAACGCCGCGCTGTTCCTCGCCACGGTGGCCACCACCATCGCCGCCGGCGCGCAGCAGACGCCGCTCCCGCAGGGCGACCTCACCGTCCGAGGCGTGGTCGAGGCCGGCCTGCCCTTCTCCGCGGCGCTCGTCGGGATCCTCTTCTGCCACGAGATGGGCCACTACCTCCTCGCCCGGGCGTACCGCGTCGACACGACGCTCCCGTACTTCATCCCGGTTCCCTTCGGCATCGGGACATTCGGGGCCGTCATCCGCATCCGCTCGCCCATGCCCACCCGCCGCGCCGTCCTGGACATCGGCGCGGCCGGCCCCATCGCCGGCTTCGTCGTGGCCGTGCCGCTCTACCTCTGG
>Ga0153915_10003741_pt1 | contig 13970 bp, 6 predicted proteins | sample Opewatmetagenome_2_FD_107003 | JGI IMG/M metagenome (GOLD analysis project Ga0153915, IMG submission 107003) | Freshwater wetland microbial communities from Ohio, USA - Open water 3 Core 3 Depth 3 metaG | ecosystem: Environmental > Aquatic > Freshwater > Wetlands | place: USA: Ohio, Lake Erie... | reverse complement strand
TTTCAGTAATAAACGCATATAAATTGGTTTAGTATTTTCTAAGCCTCTTTTAATTATATCAATATCAGCTCCAACGGCATATGCAGCACATGCCGCAGTAAGCGCATTCATCACGTTGTGCTTTCCAGGCAATGGCAATTTTACAGTTGTTCTGGTATTTGGCAGAACTAAAGTAAACTCAGGTTTGGTTTCTTCATTCAAGATGATATCAAGGGCGCTGATATTTGCTGCATTTTGTAGGCCAAATGTTAATACTTTGTGATCGCCTGCTAGTGTTTTCCAGTAATTGCAGTATTGATTATCCGCATTTATGATTGCGATTCCTTTATTATTTTTGTCGGATAGGCCTTGAAAAATTTCGCCTTTTGCTTTGGCAATTCCATCCAGACTGCCAAAGCCTTCTATATGGCAGTGTTTGGCGTTAGTTATTGCCGCTACCGCTAGCGGTTTTATTAAATCCATTAAATAGGAGATTTCACCATGACTATTAGCGCCAATTTCCAAAACAACGAATTTATGAGTTTTAGCTATTTGCCAAAGTGTTAATGGGACCCCAATTGCATTATTAAAGCTTTTTTGACTGACTAAAGTAGAGCCTAGTTCTTGCAAAATAGATGCAAGCATTTCTTTAGTTGTGGTTTTGCCGCAGCTGCCGGTAATAGCTATAATTGGAATATTAAATTGAAGTCTTTTCCAGGATCCTAATAGGCCTAATGCTTTTAAGGTGTTAGGAACTTTTAAAACAGGGATTTTGAGGTTTGAGGTCTCTTTTTCAGCAATAATTGCGATAGCGCCATGTTTTTCTGCCGCTAAGATATAATCATGACCATCAAAATTGTCGCCTTTAAGGGCTATAAAAAGATCTCCTGGCTTAAGTGTTCTTGAATCTATGCAAATATTGGAAAAAGATAGATTAGTAGCGAAAATAGGGCTTTCTGCTTGTAATAGATCTTTAATCGTTTGTAGTTTTATCATAAGATGATTAGATTTAGTCAAAAAAATCAATAAATAGCTGAAAATATACTATAATATAAAATAAAGAGTGTATTTTTCTTGTCAATATTAACATTTCTACTTTAGAAAAGGTAAAAATTTATGATAAATAATGAAAATTTTATCCAGGCAATATGGGGTTTTTTGTATCAGGATTTACCAACAAGCGGATTAGATCCGGTAGTTGCAAAAGAAATTACTGAGGTTAAAACTCATATTGATAATTGTTATGACAGGGAAAAAAATGTAATTAACTTTGAAGGATTGTTACAATATATCAGGGATATTAAAAACCAGTTAATACATCCGGTAGATACTAACTTACCGCAAGCAAATGTTAATACAGAATATTTAATTCAGTTTGTTGAGGCGTATAGAGATTATTTTTTATTGCAGTCAATTGATGAGTCTCGTGCTTGGACAAATGGTAAACTTGCTGATGCCGTGATGACAGATTTGCAAGAACTGCTAAAAGTTTCGCAGCCTGAAGATTTACAACATGAGCTTAGCAAAGAAACTAAACACATTAATTTTGTGCAATTGGGGTTGTCTTTAAAAGGCAATTCGTTTAGTTTATGGCAGCAGGCTTTAAAAGCTAGGATGCTTTTTGAATCATCCCATCGATTGCAAAATATATATAATAATAAGGCAACTGATTTTTCAAATAAATTTAATGCAGCATTAAAAATAGCTGTGGATGATATTAGGGTTGAAAGTGATAATGTAGAAATAAAAAAATTATTAGATTTATATATAGAACGTAAACTAGAATTAGATCGCTTTAAAGGAGAATTAACCGCGTATATTAGCGCAGCTAATATGACTATAAATAGTCTTACCAATGTAATGACGAAGTTAAATAATAATCCAACAAACATTAAACAACAACAACAATTTTATAAGAATTTGTTACAAATATACCAAGAAAAAATTAACTACCATCGAAACTTATTAGATCCTGTAGTTGGCATTAGTCAGCAAGAAATACCTAGATTGGAAGAAGTATTGTCAAAATCTTTGACTACATATTTTGAGCAGAATTTTTCTTCTATGATAATTTTGCACAATAATGTCAAGGTTCCATATGAAGAACTGCATGAAGACAAAGAAAAAAGAAGTATTGCTTTGCAAAACTGTTATCATGAATATTTGAATTTAATTGCAAGTATTGATCTTCACTGTGACATACTCGAAAGACTACAGAGTATCTACGATGTTGCAACGCACGTAAAACCGGAAGTTGAAGTTATGGATTGTTTAAATAGTTATTTGAGCGATTTGCAGCAATATATGCTTGAAGTTTTTGCGATTTTATCAAATATTCAGTCTGAGCGCGGTGTAATACGAGACTCATGGTACAAGAATATGCAGGTTCGTCCTACCACACGAGATTTTTTGTTAGCTAAGCCAACTAGCGCAATTGAAAAAGATGAATCTGGTTTTTATGATGAACCGTATCAAAAAAATGACATGCAAGCACGAAATATTGAAGCAGTCCATAAATTAGGATCATCTTTAGATAGAGTGGCTCAAGATAGTACGTTGTTAGGACAAAGATTAGATAATTTAGATAAACAGTTAAGTTCAGATAAACTAGATATTAAAGTTTTATCGCTCTTGAAAAAGGAGGTTAATAGTTTGCGTCAGAACTTTAAGCAACTTGAGAGCACGAAGCAAGTGGGAGAAGTACAGTTAAATTTTTTGTTAAAGACAATGCCAGACGAGATGTTAGAGCTAGAAAAAAAGAAATGGGATGAACGGTTTTCTGGTTTGACATCATTTACACGTCAGGCTGAAGTACTTGAGCGAATTGATGAAAAACTACGTGAATTGGAGCTAAAAACTACATTATCGGCTGAGCAGATTAAAGCGCCGGTTGTAGAGATTCCGTCGCCAGCACCTCTTATAGAGCCTGAATCAGAAAAAACTGAATATGCTGTCAAAATAGAGCTACAGCGTTTAAGATCATTTTTAGATAAAGAAGCGAGAAATAGTCAAGAGTTTGGTCAAGACTTAGAAAAGTTATCTAGACAATTAAATTCTTTTAACGTACCTGTCCAGGTAATATCGGGATTAAAAGAACGGGTTGCTGCTTTCTATCAGCTTTTTATGCAACGTGAGCAAGGAATACAAAAAATGCAAGTACGATTAGCGGATCTATTGAGTAAAATGCCAGGCAAGATGTTAGAGCTAGAAAAAAAGAAATTGGGGGCGCAGTTTTCTGGCTTGGCGTCATTACAATGGCAAAAAGAGGAATTTGCGCGCATAAATACAAGATTAGATGAATTGGCGCTTGGGACGCCGTCAGTAGAACCTTTCTTAGCCGCATCTTCCGCACCTGCACAAAAGCAGCCAATGCCATCATCTACTACATATACTGGTGATTTAGCTTCTCAATCTGAGCTATCTTCTTCCACTAATCAGACTACAGATGAAGCATTGGTCGGTCTTGCGCCTTCTCAAGCTTTAGTTACTGACACAGATGAAAATATGCCTGAAGAAATTACACCGCAAGAAGAAACGGCTTTGCCGGAAACTTCTACGTCTTGGACCGTTCCTGTTATAGATATTCCGCCACCAGAAGAACTTGTAGCATCATTAGATGTTCTACCATCTCCATTGGAAGCGGTGGCAGCAGCAACTGAATTGCCTAAAGCTCATGCAATAACCGAGAAATCAAATATTGCTTCTGTGCCTATAATCCAAGAGCAAATTAAAACCATATTGTTGAGTTTGGCTGGATATTATTCTGAAACTCAAAAATATAGTGATTTCCAAAAGAAGTATTTAGCAACGTCGATATTAGATTTGGCCAATGATTTACAAAAATTTTCAAATGAGCAAAAAATTACTTTCTTAAAAGAAAATAATTTGGGAGAGTTACAGCAAGTTACAAAGGCTATATTGTCAAAAATCTTACCAAAAACTGGAACAGTTCCAGATCTTGAGCGTACAAAAGAAGGACTGTTTTTCTTTGTTCCAAATGATACGGTGTTCGAGCCAAACAAAGATAGCGCAAGCAAAGAATTGGCGTCTTTGCCAAAAGATCCAAGATCTGACAATATTTCCTGGATATTGCAGGCAGTTTTAACACAACAAGAGTTAGATAGTATTGCAAAAAAAGCAGTGCAAGGTGAATTTAAGCTTGTATCATATTTAAATAAACCGTTGTGGCAACTTTATCAAGATATGTCTGTTTTACTGCAGCAAAATAAGAGCAGTTTGAAGGATTTAACAGATCTTTTTGGGGAGATATTGTCGCAACGTGTAGCAAGGTTTACTAATTTGCTCTGGAATATTGATGCGTGTAGTAGTGATCTTGTGAATGAAACACTGTTGAAAGAGTTATTTGTGAAGGCCACGCCAACACCAACTATGGCTAAGGCATCGGTAGTTATTGCCCATGAGCGAAAAGAAGTAGAGGAAAAAGCAACAGGCGCTGTAAAACCAGCAGAACTACAAGTTCCGGCTAAAATAGAAATATCTGAAGATGTTGTTACATTGGCTAAAAATATTATTTCTAACATGGTAGAGTATAAAGGGAGGTTTAACCAAGCAGAAAAATTAGGCAGTAATATTATTTTGTTTATGTATGAAATGGATTCTATTTTTCGTGAATCAAGCGATGCTATGGTTTCAGGAGTATCAAAGATACTTTCAGATAAGTGCAGCGCTGCATTAGATAAATTGTCAAATAAAAAGTTTACTAATATTGAAAGTACAGAGCCTAATAAATTATTTTCTTTTTATTCGCAAGATAAGTATCTTTACGATTTTGATGAACAAGAGGCAAAGGATCAATTAGATTCTTCATCGTCTAAAAGGCCTATGATTATTACAGCGCCAATTTCAAGAACTGAAATGATTAATTTAGAGCATTTTTTGACCGATGAGTATAAAGACGAAACGAATAATAAAATTTTCGAATCGATCAAACAATTGATTCCGTCTATGAAGCATGCAAGGATGCCTTTATGGCAGTGTTATAAGTCATTTTGTAAGGTAGCTAAGCAACACAAAGCAGAAGAAAAAGATTTACAAAAATTACATTCAGTTTTTTCCAGTCTTATAACAAAAAGAGCTTTTTTAATTGGTAATTTTTTATCTTCAGCTAATGAGAGATATAACGTTGTAAATGCAAGAAAAGGGTATAAACCAAAAGATATAGTTGACTTGATAGAGGCATTAGATAAAGATAGCATTGAATTTATTAGGGGTTTACAAATAAGTAGAGGTAACATAAATAAATTATTAGCAGACGGCAAGACTTCTCGCGATGATGTCATGGAACAAATAGAAAAGTGTTTGCAGCTAAGTAACCAGGCTGACCAAGAATTTTCTTTTAGATCAAAGCAGTTAAGTAAAACATTAATGTCTGTGGATGAGGGGCAATTACTTGCCGCGTTGCAGGCAAATGTTGCTTTAACAAAACAACAGATAAATGAACTTTGCATACCAATGCAAAAGCAGTTAGAAGATTTGCAACACCCGGTTGCATCGAATGCTTCAGTATCTATGTTAGAACCAAAGCCATCTGAAGCCCAGCTAGCAGCAACAAAGATACCAGAAGCAGAGAATAAAATTGATCTTATTCTTCCTGATACTACTGCCTCAGTGTTAGAACCAAAGCCATTAGAAGTGAAGTCAATACCAGAGGTAATAAAGATGCCTGAAATAAATAAAATTAATCCTCTACTAAGAGCTGCAATGGCGCAGAATAGAGCAGGAAAAGCTGGGGCCCCAGTACCTGCATCTGTCATGCCTCTGATCGAATTGCCTAAAGCAAAAGGATTAAGTATTGACGAAGATATTCAAGCTTATAGAGATAAGCTGCATAGCATGTATGATACTTATTTAAGCGGGTTACAAAAACGTGTTCAAGCATTAAATGCGCTGGTAGGAAATAAGCCAATTGACGATATATCGAAAGATTTGCAGCAAATATGGAAAGTCACTTCTGAAGTAAAAATGGGTTTAGGTTCCGGGCTTGAAAATTTTTTGCAAGACCGACATTTAAACGCTCTAGAAAATAAAGAAGCGCTTACACCATTGTTGCATGAAATAAACGAAATTCAAAATTCAATAGATTCGCAGATAGCAATCATGGTGGATATTGGAAAAAAATGCAATTTGATCGCTGCTATTCAGATATTTGCGAATGAGCAAGAAAAAAAATATATGGAATATTTGACAAAAGAACGCCAGCAATTTGAGCAGTGGTTTAAAACAAACCAAGGTCAAGTAATTGAACTGCAATATAAATTATTAGCATTGCAAGGGATGAAGGGTCTGATTGTTGACGATTGTAAAAGATTTCTAACTGATCACAACGAACTAGCCGGCGAAGCTGATGTTATGAAAATTTTGCCGTTTCAATCAATGTTGGAACGTGTAACGTCGGCAATTGTAGATTTTCAGACAAAGATGCTGGCAACGCAAGAAGAGTGGACATTAAGTAAAGCACAAGCACCTGAAAGAGTTCAGCTTGGTGACGAGGGGCAAAGAATGTTGGTAGCGCAAGATCTCACAGAGATAGAGAAATTGTGTGATGATTATACTAAGTCTTTAGTACAGATGAAAGTCGATGTCGACACGATAACACGTGAACATACAGATGTTCACGCCTTGCAGGATACGTTAAATATACTGAGAAGTATGTTGACAGAGCTTACTAAAGGTTTAAGTAATTTTGATAAGGAATTTGTAAACGGTAAGATGGCGATTAGTAAAACAGTAAATGATAAAGCAGAATTGCCTAAATTATTTCAAGAAGTAGATAAGAGAGCTGGCGATGTAAAACTAAACGTGGCTAATCAAGTTAGAAATATAAAGAAGACGATACAAATTTTGGAGCAAGAGTTGACTACCAAAGTAACGAAGCCTGAAGATGCTTCAGTTGCACTTGGCGATGAAAAACATGCAATGTCAGCAGACGGTCGAAAAAATATTTTGCAACAAGCAGCAGAGACACTGTGCAGCGATTATAGTAAATCTTTTGCCAAAGTGGGATCTGAGATTGACACATTAGTTGCTGCAATTCCTAAACCTGCAAATATAGAAACTTTGAAAGCAGCCTTAGGCAAGTTACAAGCTATATCAACTGAGATTAATCGAGATTTAGAAACTTTTAATGCGAATTTCGATAAGAATAAGTTGTATTTAAATCAGTCAGGAATTGCTAAGCTAGAATTGGATCCATTAGTACAGGAATTAGAGAAGAAAGCTGAGGCAGTGCGATTAAATGCTGCTGATCAGGATGTAAAGGTGATGGGTTTTATACAAACTTTAGATCAAAAGTTAAGAGCATTATCTACCAAAGTAGCAAGGTCTGAAGATGTTTCACTAGATAAAGAATTGAGGGTAACTGCCGAGACGGAAAAAACAGCGCTTACTACTAAGTTAACTACTCATATTGTTCCTCCCGAAACTATATCCGAGTTGCCACCACCACTTCCTGCTATAGTTTCTGTATCAGAGCCAAAAGCTTTTAAAAGCACCTCTAAGTCTAAAACTGCTCTTACAGTTGGCGCTGCAGTACTTGCTGTAGTTACAGCAATCGCTGCGCCAGTTGTAGCTGTTGCTGCCGCCATTGTAACAGCATTAGGTACAGCTGCAGTTACAAGTGTTTATGATAAGAAAAAGGCAGTAGAAAAGGGCAAAGCAACAAAAGAAATATTGTCTGATTTAAAGATTAGTCCATCTGCAAAAGCAAAAGCGCGAGATGCGCTTACGACTGAAACATCACCAAGTATGTTTAAGACAAATGTTTTACCTCATGATGTTGGAGTCATTCCAAAACTTGAAAAAACAACAGTAGTCGAAGTTTCTCACGAGAAACTTTTGAATCACAAAGAAATGTATCTTTTAAAAGGGCGTTTAGAGACTTTGCATGAAGCTATATGTAGGATTGCAGCTGAGAGTAACATAGTAGTCAACCATAAAAAAGAGGATTCTTTTGATCTTTATACATTATATAAAGATGGCAAACGATTAAGCACTCATGAAAAAAATCATTTTCTAAGTAAGGTTTGTGTGAGTTTAGATGTAGAAAAAAACTGTAAAATACAGTTTAAGGCTACACATCGTTGCGAGTTAAAGCATGTTGAAACGGAATATAGACAAGAAAAAAGTAAATTAATATATAATCAAGAAAAAATGCACAAACTTGAAGTATCTAAAGAATATAAAAGTAGTGCAAGTATGCGACCGAAGTTTTGATGATTTGCTTTTGTAGTGAAAAGGGGCACAAAGCGATGTGTCCCTTTTTTTTGAGTACTATTTTATTTTCTCTTGCGCATCATATAATATCGCGTACAAAATCACACCGATAAAAATAAGAAAGGAACCATGTAAAATTACAGTGTTTTTCATGATTGTCAAAATCCAGAATGAATAAATCGCTGTCAAAAACGCGATAAAAATATATATGCTATTGGTAATGTTATGTTGCTGTTGTTTGAAAACTACAAGCGATGCTGCCATAGAATATAAATAGGGAATTAACGCGGCGAGTGATGCAATGGCAACAATAATATCGAATTGATCGCCAATCGTTTTGTACAGCAACATTGCTAGAACAACAGTTTGAATCATGGCTGTTATTATCAGCCCTCCAGAAGGCATTTGGTGTTTATTTTTTTGTGCGAAAACACTCGGAAATAAATTATTTTCAGCAGCTGCAGATGCTATTTGTCCCTGAATAAACATGAGACCATTAGCACAGCCTAAGCATGATATTATAGCGCCTGCTATTATTATCCATTTGCCAGTGTTGCCAAATAATAATTCTGCTGCGGTAATAAAAGGTGATGTGGCTGAGTTAGCGAGTTCGCCAATAGGAATTAATCCTATTATGACTATGGAACTTGCAATATAAATCAGTGATGCAATTATTATTCCAAGAATTGTGGCTAAAGGAATAGTTTTTTCCGGGTTTTTTACGTGATCATAAGGAATGGTAGCAGCTTCCATCCCAATGAACGACCACAGTGTCACGCCGGCTGCGCTTGAAAGTATTGAATAATTGTAGCTGTGATTGGTTGGATCAAAATCAAACGACAAGTAGTTTGCGTTAAAGTGTATAAAACCAAAAACAATTATCGCTAATATTGGCAGTATTTTCAGTATTGTCGTTATTGTTTGTAATATTCCGACTGCTTTTGCTCCGCGTGTATTATATATTGTTAATATCCATAATATGGCAATAGAGCTGATAAACATTGGCAATGTTTGTGTCAAAATAGGGAAGAAAATCGCCAGGTAACCGAACATAGCTAAAATAAGCGCAATTACAGATTCCCACAAAGCTATCCAGTGCGTATAAGCAGTCTGAAAACCGATAAAGTCTCCAAGCCCCGCTCTTGAATAGGCATAAGGTCCCCCATTCTTGGGAACTAGTATGCTCATTTTGGCTAATATGATGCCAAGTAAAATAGCTCCGAAAGTAGTTATAATCCACGATAAAAGACTCATGGTTCCAAGTTTAGCTAATTGTGCTGGCAGAAGAAAAATGCCTGATCCAATCATAGTACCTGTAACTAGAGAGGTTAAACTCAAGATGCCTAGTGGTTTTTTGGTGGTTGGAAACTCCATATTTTTATCCTATTTTGGTTAATTTTTAATGATGCATAATGCCAAAAAATATCATATTTATTATAACTTATTCTGTTTAATCTTGCTATAAATTATTGCAATATGTTGGATGCAGGCAGTTTTAGAATTAAACTCATAATTATACTAATATATTGATATCATTAAATATTTTTATGGAGAAAGCTAATGAAAAAAATATTTTCTTTGTTAATAGTTTGTGCGGTAGTAATTGGTTTAGTCGCTTGCGAACATTATCGTGGTAGAGATGTTGGTACGGTAGTTGGAGCGGGCGGTGGCGCCGCTATTGGTAGTAGTTTATCTGGCGGGTCAGTCTTAGGCGCTGCTGCTGGCGCTGTTGGTGGCGCTGTTGTAGGTCATGAGGTTGGTAAAGGTATGGAAAACTAATGAACACAAAAAATAGGGGCGCTTAAGCATCCCTATTAATTTTATAATATTATTCATTATATTTTCTTTGTGGTATCAAATGCCATTTTCCGTAGCCAATCAAATCTGTCCGCCCTAAGCGCTTTAATTCCTGTCGTAAAAATGGCCAGTTATGTGGATCGTGATAACGTAATAATGCTTTGTGTAAACGTCTGTTTCTGCCGCTTTTGGGAATATAAATTTTAGGTTCATTTTTATCGATATTCTTTAATGGATTTCTTCCAGTGTAATACATAGTTGTTGCTAAAGTCATTGGTGTTGGTAAAAAGTTTTGTACTTTATCTAAGCGGTAATTATTAATTTTAAGCCAAATGGCAAGCTCAATCATATCTTCATCAGTCGTGCCAGGATGTGCAGCGATAAAGTATGGAATTAAATATTGTTCTTTACCTGCTTCTTTAGAAAAATTATCAAATAGTTCTTTGAAATTTTTATAAGTATCAATGCAGGGTTTCATCATTTTAGATAAAGGTCCTTCACAAATGTGTTCTGGCGCTATTTTAAGATAACCACCAACGTGATGACTGACCAGTTCTTTGACGTATGCTGGTGATTTAACCGCTAAATCGTAACGTACTCCTGAGCCAATTAGAACTTTTTTAATTCCTTTTAGTGTGCGTGCTTTTTTATAAATATTAATCAAAGCAGAATGATCAGTATTCATATTTTTGCAAACATTGGGATAAATACAGGAAAATTTTTTGCAGGCAGATTCACACTTAAAATCACGGCATTTTAAATTATACATATTAGCAGTAGGTCCGCCGATATCAGATATTATGCCTGTAAATCCAGGGACTGCGTCGCGAATTTTTTCGATCTCATGCAAAATAGATGCTTCGGAACGGTTTTGTATTATTCTTCCTTCATGTAAAGTTATCGAACAAAAAGTGCAGCCACCAAAACAACCGCGCATGATAGTCACAGAAAATCGAATCATTTCATAGGCAGGAATTGGTGTTTTATCGTAAGATGGGTGAGGCTTTCTGCTATAAGGCAAATCATAAATACCATCAAGTTCTTTACTAGTTAAGGGCAATGGTGGCGGGTTTGCGATTACGTCGCGATCGCCGTGAGCTTGAATTAATATTTTAGCGTTAAATGGATTAGTTTCAAGATAAGTTAAACGGCTAGCATGCGCAAAAAGAATTTGATCTGTTTTTACTTGTTCATAAGATGGAATGCGAATTGCTAACTTTTTTGGCAATGCGTCATCTGGTTCTTTCGCATATGTTGAGTGATTTAAAGATGTCTCATCTATTTCAATAAAGTTTTCGAGTGAATGTTTGCGCAAAATTACGCTGCTGCGCAAGTCAGTTATATCTGCTATGTTTTCACGTTTTGCGAGGCGATGCGCTAGTTCAACAAGTGCGCGCTCTGCATTGCCATATAAAAGAATATCAGCTTTGGCATCGACTAAAATAGAGCGCCGCACTTGATCAGACCAATAATCATAGTGAGCAAAACGCCGTAATGAAGCTTCAATGCCGCCAAGAACAATTGGCACATCAGGGTAAGCTTCACGGCAGCGGTTAGCATAAACAATAACAGCACGGTTTGGTCTTTTGTTTGTTTCCCCATTTGGGGTGTAAGCATCATCAGTGCGTATTTTTTTATCAGCGGTATAGTGATTAACCATTGAATCCATATTGCCTGAGGTTACGCCAAAAAATAAATTTGGTTTTCCTAGAGTTTTAAAGGCATCAACACTATTCCAATTTGGCTGACTGATAATGCCAACACGAAAACCCTGTGCTTCAAGGAGTCGCCCGATAAGCGCCATGCCAAAACTTGGATGGTCAATGTAAGCATCTCCCGTAACAAGAATAATATCGCAGCTGTCCCAACCAAGATTTTCCATTTCTATGCGCGACATTGGTAAGACTGGAGCAATGCCAAAACGTATGGCCCAGAATTTACGATAGGAGAATATATTAGTAACTGGATTGTTTGTCATTGAGAGATGGTCAAATGTGTGAAATAAATTCACGTAGATGGCAATTTAAGGGGAAGTATTCGCAAACCCCAAGGCACATAGTACCCCACGGCAAGCCGCGGGGAAATCGATAATATATACATTATATACGGAAATTGCGGATTTTTCAGATGTTTTTTTGAATTAGGAAGCTTAGCTGACGTAAAATACTGGTTAATTCTTGATTCCAGGCTGTTACTAAAGCATTTGAGGTCTTTTGCGTTAGGGGTTGGTTTTTGGACAAGGTTTTATTGAAAATGATTTTTGGTGTAAGAGTTGTTGTATCTATTAGAACAAATTGTATTGTCATAACAGCTTTAGGTGAAGCTCCATTTCTGTAGTCGGAGTAAAGTTCACTAACGTATGTTTTTAAAATGTAATTAGGTTTTAGAGGAGCTACGTTGGGGGAGATATATTTAAATAGTTCTGACGATTGCAAGTATTTAAGCTCATTTTTATATATTTGTTCAACCGGAGAGATGAAAAACGTATTATAATAATCGCTAGTATATTGCAGCTCATCACTGCGATAAATAAAATTTGACCCAGCAAATTGCGATCCTATTTCTGGATAATAAATTTCTAATATTTTTTCATTTTTCTTTCCAATAGGTTTAGCTGGTGCGACAGATAAACCAAATTTTTGTTGAGTTACATATTTCTTATCCAAACTCACACAGCTTGTTAAAAGAAAACACAAGGAGATAGTAAAAATTACTAATGAAATATTTTTTTTCATAATTTATTTAAGTCAAGTGTTGGCGGCGGATTACCAAATAAAAGAGCAGAAGGTTGTTCTTTTGCTTTCTCTGAAACTTGTTTTATATTTTGTGTGATCATTTGTAAATTTGCTAACATTTCCATAATTTGTTTATTGGAGGTTGACATAATTTCGTTAGTGTAACCTATGGTTTTATTTGTTGATGCTAGCAGTTCCTGTAAAGTTTTAAATGTATTTGGTAAGTCAATTTTACGTAATTCACCGAGCATATATTCTGCATTGTCGCCAAAAAATGCGAGAGTACTGGGTGTCGAAGGAATATATGATTCTTGTGGCAGCCATGAAATTACTATTGGGGAAATTTTCCTGGGGTCTTCAAAATCAAAATTAATAAAAGCCGATCCAGTTAGACCTTGTATAGAGAGTTTTGTGCGCAGGCCGTTTGCTACAGCAGTTTTTATAATTTGTTCAAAATCTTTTATAGGAACATTTAAGAATCTTGAAGAAATAGCCATTTTGACATAAATAGCGCCTCCTAATAAAGAAGGTTTTTCTCGATTGTAATTCATATTGGTGTTTGCACTAGTATTGGCATTAACCAGAGTCTTAGTATTGGCAGTATTGGCATTTGCATTAATTTTGTAGATACTATTTACTGTCGCAATATCAACAACGTGACCGATTTGCATTCCACGGTACTTAACAGGAGATCCTACTGATAGCCCTTGAACAGACTCATCAAAATAAGTTTCTGCATACACTACATCTTTTGTACGATCTTTTGAACCCCAAAAAATAAGTCCAAAAACTATAAGAGCCAAACCTAATAAAGCGAAAAGCCCAATGGAAAAATAATTTGTTTTTTTGTTAGGCATATTTTTAAATCTTCCTATTAAAGAAATTGATTACAATGTCGTTTGTATTTTCCTTGCTTAGTTTTTTGGGATCGCCTTCAGCAATAATTTTTTTATTATGCAGCATAATTACTCTTGTCGCAATATTATAAATGCTTGCAAGTTCATGTGAGACAATTACGAAAGTTATACCCAAGGTTTGTGATAACAAAATAATTAAATTGTCCAATTGTGCTGATGTCGTTGGATCAAGACCTGCGGAAGGTTCATCTAAAAATAAGATCTTTGGTTCAAGCGCCATTGCTCTTGCAATAGCAGCTCTTTTTTGCATGCCGCCGCTAATTTCAGCTGGCATATAATCGCAAAAATCAGCAAGCCCCACCATTTGTAA
>Ga0153915_10003740_pt1 | contig 13971 bp, 11 predicted proteins | sample Opewatmetagenome_2_FD_107003 | JGI IMG/M metagenome (GOLD analysis project Ga0153915, IMG submission 107003) | Freshwater wetland microbial communities from Ohio, USA - Open water 3 Core 3 Depth 3 metaG | ecosystem: Environmental > Aquatic > Freshwater > Wetlands | place: USA: Ohio, Lake Erie... | reverse complement strand
CACCGTCGCGCTCTTCGCGAGGCCGATGAGGCTACCGGGAGTGTTGGTGGTGTTCAGCGCCCCCACCACGTACTGCGCCGGCGCCAGGAACGGGAGCAGGTAGACCCCCGAGGTGCCGTTCGGGGCGGCCGTAGCCACCGTGTCGTTGTTGAGGACGGCAAAGACCTTGACTTTGGACAGGTCGGTAAAGGTCACCGTTCCGGTGATGGACCCAGTGGCCGCCTCACCGGTCGCCTGGATCACCGGCGTGAACAGCACCCCCGTCGGCGCGCTCGGCGGGCCGGTGAACACGAAGTTCCGCGCGACGTTCATGTCCGCAACCAGGATCGAGTGGCCCCCCTCCGTGATCACCAGCGGAGAGCTGAAGGTGACCTTGATCCCCGTCTGCATCCCGCTCGGCACCTTGAGCGCCTTGGTGTCCGTGCCGTCGGAGAAGGTGGACCCGCTCGCAAGCGTCACGGTTGCCCCGTCCACGATGAACCGCATCTGTGTGTACGTGCCGGCCGGAATCGTCACGGTGCCCAGGTTGGCGTTCACATCCCCCTGGAGATCGAGCAGGTTGTACGTGCCCGCCGCGCTGGGAATGTCGAACCGCGGTCCGCTCTCATCGTTGCCGCCGATCAGGTACACCTGGGAGATGGTCACCTCGGCGCTCTGGATGCCGGCCATCGGCGCATCTTTGAGCAGCACCGTCACCTGGCCCGTCCCCACGCTGGTGCTGGACTCGCAGCCGGCGGCAAGGGCAGCCGCGGCGGCTACGGCTGCGAGACGTGTCCGGATGCTCGTCGCAACCATACTAAAGCCTCCCTGTCGGTGTTCGAAGATGAATTGGTCCCACAGAACAGACCCGGGGGCCCCGGCGCGGTAACGCTGGCGCCGGCACCGTGACGCAGGTCACATCTGCGCGCCGACGGGCACTCGGGGCGCCGCGCCATGCAGGGCGGCGAGCGCGCGCACCAGCGCCAGCGCGGTGGCCAGGCCGCTGGCGGCGAGGCGCCCGGGCAGCACGATCGCGCGGCCGAGCGTCGTTTCGGCGGGCAGGTCCCACGTGAGCACGGCGCTGAGCCCCAGCGCGGCCGCGACTGCGACGGCAGCTCGCGCCCACGGCACGGCCGGCGCGAGCAGCAGCAGCCCGACCACCGCGGCCAGGGTCGCCCAAGGCGACAGCCAGCGCCCCAGCTTGTGCCCTAGAAGAATGAAGGAGAACTCCCCGTAGCGGCGGGGATCGAGGAGGTGCGGCTTCTCGAGGAGGGTCGCGACGTCGCGCGTCACGGTCCGCATGCGCTGGCCGTAATCCCCACGCGGCGACCGCTCGCGCAGCATGACCGCCTCGGCATTGTCGGCGTACACGGCGCGGAAGCCACGCTCTCGCGCCGTGAGGATGGGCGCGAAGTCCGGGCTCAGCGCGGCCGAGAGCGGCGCCCGGTAGAGCGCCGTGCGGACCGCGTACAGGGCGCGGCGCGCGACCACGGTACCGGACACCTGCGACTCGCGGTCGCGCAGCCACCGCTCGTAGCGGTCGTGCAGCGACCGGCCGTTCCCGTCGCCCGGCGGCGTGAGCGCCGCGCTGATCTCGCGCCCGTACGCGACGCCGACCGTGGGGTCCGCGAACCGTTCCACCAGGGCCGCGAGCGCGGCGGGCCTGGGCCGCGCCTCGGGATGCACGACGACCACCACATCGGAGTCCACGTACTTGCGCACGAAGTTCTCGGCTGCCGCGGCCGTGCGGTGCCGCCGCATGACCCGGAGCAGCTCCACGCCCCGGTCCGCGTACAGGCTGGCGACCGCGTCGGTGAAGTCCCGCGACGCGTTGGACACCACCAGGATCCGGCGGCGCTCCGCGGGATACCCCATGGTGAGCAGGCTCTCCAGCAGCGGTCGCAGCGCCGCCTCCGCATCCTGCACCACCACCACGATGCTGACCGTGGGCCTCACGTCATCGAGCCGTTGGGCCGGGAGATGCGCTCTCGAGCGCGCGCGCAGGCTCAACCAGACCGGGTAGCCGAGCCAGGTAGCGACCAGCAGCGCCGCGGAGCAGGCGACGAGGAGAGCGGAAAGCTCAAGCACGGCGGCCTCCGGCGTGCACAGGCGGCGGGGGGGAACACCCAGGGACCGTCCGCGGACGACGGAGGTAACGGGTTACATCGGGCGTTGCTCGCCGGGGCTACCCTGCTCACTCCGTTGTGAACTACCGCTCTCCGGCCAGCGTTCGCATGGGCACGCGCGGTGTCCGGATTGCCCGCGACACGGGAAACTCGCGGAGGTCGCCCGACCCGTAGACCATGCCGGAGTAGGTCCCGAACTCCGTGCCGAGCAGGCGGTCGAACAGGCCCCAGCGCGCCAGCCCCCACCCCTCCGGCTCGAGCAGGGCGAACGCCAGGCGGCCGAGGGGTTGGGAGGTCGGGACGAAGTAGGTGCCCGCGGGGAGGGAGCGACGCGCGCGCGCATAGGTAGCGGTGACCGCGAGCAGGTGGCGCCCCTGGAACTCCCGCGGGGCCCAGGCCAGCTGGCTGGCTTGCACGGTCTCGACGGTATCCGTCCATTCCGCGTCGAGGCGCTGGACCTGGATGCCGTGCAGGCGGAGCAGCGCCGCCACATCCTCCGCGCCGGCGGGGACGAGGTAGCCGACGGGGAGCGGGCGCGTGACGGAGTCGGTGAACAGGACGTTGGCGGGGATTCGCACGGTCCGGTACTCGCCGGTGGGGACGAGGCGCGGCCTGCCCCGCCGGGTCGTGTCCCCGCTCGGCCGCATCACGGCCAGCACCACCGGCTCGATGCCGCGCGAGGCCAGCTGGTACTGCACCGCCAGGTCCGGCCGCGCCGCCGCGCCCGCCCCCGACCCCTCCAGCGTCGTTTGCCGGTCGGCCTCGCGCTCGACGCGCCGGATCTCCTCGGCGTGCGCCGCCGCGTAGACCAGGATCTCGACCAGGAAGTCGTGGGTCACCTGGACGCGCGTCTTGAAGTCGGCGTGGGAGTATGCCTCCGACAGGATCGCCATCCGTCCCCTGAGGCCGACGTAGTTGGTGCCGTACCAGCCGAGCGGCGCGTACGTGTCCCAGCTCTTCGGATCGACCGGGTCCTCGACGTTGCCGTAGTCGAAGATCGGCTCGTGGTACTTCTGCTCCAGCGTTCTCCGGAGCGCGGGCAGCATCTGATCCTGGACGAACCGGGTGGGCCCGCGCGGGCCGACGGGGTCGAGGGGCGGCGCGTAGGTGAGGAGGTAGCCGTGCAGCGTCCCGTCGGTCGTGTGGCAATCCACCATCAGGGCGGGATCCCAGGTGTCGTAGACGCGCGCGAGGGACGCGCGCGTTTCCGGCGCCTCCGCCTTGAAGTAGTCGCGGTTGAGGTCGAGGTTCAGCGCGTCGGCGCGCTGGCCCACCAGGTCGGGTCCGGCCTGCTCCCCGCGGTTGACGGCCACCGGCCCGAACGCGTCGTTGCCATCCGGGTTGTAGTCCGGCGCGGCCAGGACCACCAGCTGCTGCAGCAGCTCACGTCGCGCGGTGGCCAGGTCGCGCAGCAGGATCAGGACCGCTTCCTTCCCCTCGACCTCGCCGGCGTGAATGTTGGCCTGGAGATAGACGACGAGCCTGCCGGACGCGGCCGCCTCGGCCGGCGACGTCACCGCGGGGTCGGACACGATCACCAGATGGAGAGGCTTGCCGAGCGCGGTCCGCCCCATTTCGGACACGGAGATCGGGGCGCCGGCTACCTGGAGGCTGTCGAGAAACGCGCCGACCTCCCCGCTGGACGACGTCGCGGCGAAGTTGGAGCGCTCGGCGGAAGTGCGCGGCCAGTTCTGCGCCGTCGCCTGGGATGCCGCGAGCATGAGGACGGCCGACAGATTGCGCGCAACCTTGGTCATGTGCATCCTGGATCGGCTCGAAGGGCAAGCCAATCTACACGGAATGGAGAGAGAGGGGAGTCGTGAGACGCTCGGCACTCCGCGTCTCGCACCCGCCCGGCATTCCGCACCCTGCAATCCGGAGGACCTGGTGAGCGCCCGTTCATCCGTCCTGGCAGTGGCGCTGAGCGCAGTCTCGGTGTCGCCGCTGCTGGTGCAGGCACCGTCGCTGGCGGCGGAGATCGACCGGCGGACCGAGGCCGTCCTGCCCAAGGTCGTGGCCTGGCGCCGCGACATCCATCAGCATCCCGAGCTCGGCTTTCGGGAGACGCGCACGTCACAACTCGTGGCGGAGCACCTCCGCTCGCTCGGGCTCGAGGTTCGGACGGGCGTCGGGCGCACCGGGGTCGTGGGCGTGCTCAGGGGCGGCCGGCCCGGGCCGGTGGTCGCGTTGCGCGCCGACATGGACGCGCTGCCCGTCACCGAACAGGTGGACCTGCCGTTCAAGTCCACCGCGCGGACGCTGTACGCCGGGCAGGACGTGGGCGTGATGCACGCCTGCGGGCACGACATGCATGTCGCGATGCTGATGGGGGTGGCGGAGGTGCTCGCCGGCCTGCGCGACCGCCTCCCCGGCACCGTCGTCTTCCTCTTCCAGCCCAATGAGGAGGGGATGCCGGGGGAGCGGCAGGGCGCCGACCTCATGATCGCGGATGGGGCACTGTCCGACCCGGCGCCGCAGGCCATCTTCGGCCTGCACGTCAGGCCGGACCGGGTGGGCACGATCCTGTACCGCGCGGGCCCGATCCTGGCCGGCTCCGACGTGCTCCAGATCGTGGTGAAGGGGCGCCAGACGCACGGCGCGCAGCCCTGGGGGGGCGTAGACCCGATCGTGGTCGCCTCCCAGATCGTGCTCGCGCTCCAGACCATCCCCAGTCGGCAGGTGGACGTGACCAAGGGGCCGGCGATCGTGACGGTGGGGATGATCGCCGGTGGGAACCGCTACAACATCATCCCCGACAGCGTGGTGATGCTGGGGACGGTCCGGACCTTCGACGAGGGCGTGAGGGCCGACGTCAAGGAGCGGATCCGGCGCACGGCGACGAGCATCGCCCAGAGCGCCGGCGCGACGGCGACCGTGGACCTCGGGGCGTCCGGGCTCCCGGTGACCAACAACGATCCCGCCCTCACCGAGCGGATGCTGCCGACGCTGCGGCGCGTCGCGGGGCCGGGCAACCTGCTCGAGACCCCGGTCTGGACGCCCGCCGAGGACTTCGCGCTCTACCAGCAGAAGATCCCGGGGATGTACTTCTTCGTCGGAGTCACCCCCGCCGATCGCGACCCGGCCACCGCGCCGCGCAACCACTCGCCCCTCTTCTTCGCCGACGAGGCCGCGCTGCCCATCGGGGTGCGGGCGATGGCCAACCTGGCCGTGGACTACCTGAGTGGCCAGGGTGGAGGGACGAGAGGTCGGTAGAGTCGCGAGACCGCGCAGCTCGGCGTCTCGCGACTCCTCCGCGCTCTGATCGCCCGGCGGCTGCCGGCCGGCGCAGTCAGGGCCGGCCGCGACTCTGACCCGTCGCCATGGCCCCGGCGATCAGATGCGCCGTCCGGAGCGGCTCGGGGATGTTGCCGTGCACGGCCAGCTCCTCGATCACCACTGCCGCCTGGACGAGGCTGAGACCGGCCCGCTGGACGAACAGCCCCGCCACGGGCTCGACCGGCCCAAGGCTCTCGATCAGGCGCCACTTCTTCTCCCCGCCCGCCACACGCGAGAGCAGCGCGCGCCGCACCCGATCGGGCCGCGGCCGGCGGCGCACCACCACCAGGACGGGCAGCCCCAGCAGCCGGTGCAGCGCCTCGACGTCCACCACGTTGAACCCCGCCAGGGCGATCCCCTGCAGCAGCACGAGCTGGAGCTGTCGCCTGAACTTGCTCGTCTCCACCAGCCGGGCCAGGCGGCCCGTGGCGTTCGCGCCGTCGCGCCGCACCTCTCCGCAGAGAATCCCCTCCAGGCGCAGCCGCGCGTACACGGCTCCCACGATCGGCACGTCGCCGCGGTAGCTGCGGGGAAACGGGGCGTCGTCGAAGCCCACCACGTGGGCGAAGGGCGAGCCGGCCATGAACCGGGAGTATGGGGCGCCGGCGCGGCGAGCGCGAACTGGGGGCCGGAGACCGTGGCGGGTCCCGGTGAGCCGCCACACCGGAGCCGGCGGCGCCGCCGGCCCGACGACGTTACGGCGCCGCCACCACCCGGAGCGTGAGCCGGTACCGGTCGTGCGGGATCGGCGTCGGGTCCTCAGGGTAGGGCGTGATTCCCAGCGCCTCCGCGCGCCAGGAGCCCGCCTGGGACGACGAGGGCACCGCCAGGTCTACCGTGACGCTGTCGGACACGGTGCTGAGGATCAGCGTGACGCGAGCTTCGCCCGCCCAGATACACATCACCCTCCTGGGGCAGCGCGAGTCCGCCACGTCTCGAAACACTATCGAAAGGCCGGTGCCGCTGACTGCGACCGTGTCGCCCACGGCCATGACGAACGTCTGGCCGGGGCCGACCGCTGTCGGCGCCTGGCACGCGAGCGCGAGGAGGGTAGTCAGTGGTAGTAGCCGCATCCTACTTGAATAGACCCCGGCAGCGGCGCCGGCGTCATAGAAAGTGCTCCCGGACGGGTGGGGCTGGCTCGATCGGGGGTCGCGGCGAGCGCGACACCGGGGGGTCCTTGCGGCTCTGGGGTCCGCGCGGCACTATGGGCCTGACTCCCCGGGGCGGAGGTGGATCATGCCGCTCGACCGCTTGAAGCAGTTCCTCGACAGCAACACCGTCAAGTACGTCACCGTCAAGCATTCCCCCGCTTACACCGCGCAGGAGATCGCCGCGCTGGCGCACGTTCCCGGACGGGAGTGGGCGAAAACCGTGATGGTCAAGCTCGACGGCAAGATCGCCATGGCCGTCGTGCCAGCCTCCTGCCGGGTCATCTTCGACCTGCTGCGGGAGGCCTCCGGCGCCAGGGTCGCCGAGTTGGCCACCGAGCAGGAGTTCAAGGACCTGTGCCCCGGCTGCGAGATCGGCGCGATGCCGCCGTTCGGCAACCTGTTCGGGATGGACGTCTATGTAGACCAGGCGCTCGCGGAGGACGCCGAGATCTCCTTCAGCGCCGGCAGCCACACCGAGATGGTGCGCCTGCCGTTCGCCGATTTCGAGCGGCTGGTCAGGCCGAAGGTGGCCAAGCTGGCGCGCCGGCCCTAGAGCGGACGATGCTGACGCCGCCTAGTTGTCCCCGTTTCCGGACCGGTACTGCCTGAGCTTGTCGTAGAGGGTCCTGAGGCCGATCCCCAGCCGTTCGGCCGCGGCGCGGCGGTTGCCGCCGGCCGCGGCGAGCGCCTGCTCGATGGCGGCGCGCTCGATCTCGTCCAGCGTCCCCGCGGCCGCCGCCGCGCCCACGGCCACCGGCTGCACCTCGCCCCCGCTGGGGATATCCAGGTGCTCGGCGCGGATCTCGTCCCCGTCGGTCAGGATGGCGGCGCGCTCGAGGACGTTGGCCAGCTCCCGCACGTTGCCGGGCCACGGCGCGGCGAGAATCCGCTGACGGGCATCGGGGGCCAGCGCCAATTGCGGGCGCCCGACCGCCGCCGCGATGCGCGCCAGCAGCGTCTGGGCCAGCGGCACGATGTCCTGGCGGCGCTCCCGCAGCGGCGGCAACCGGATCGGGAAAACCGCCACCCGGTGGTAGAGGTCCTCGCGCAGCGCGCCGCTGGCCCGCAGCTCGTTGATGTCGCGGTTGGTCGCGGCGATCCAGCGCACGTCCACCTCGATGGTGCGCGTGCCGCCGACGCGCTCGAAGCGGCGGTCCTGCAGCACGCGCAGCAGCTTGGCCTGGAGGGCGGGCGTCATCTCGCCGATCTCGTCGAGAAAGAAGGTGCCGCCGTCCGCCAGCTCGATGCGGCCGCGGCGCGCGCTGCTGGCCCCGGTGAAGGCTCCCTTCTCGTGCCCGAACAGCTCGCTCTCGAGCAGCGTCTCCGCGATGGCGGCGCAGTTGACGGCCACGAACGGGCCGTGGGAGCGCTGGCTCCAGGCGTGCAGCGTCCGGGCGGCGACTTCCTTGCCGGTGCCGCTCTCGCCCAGCAGCAGCACCGACGAGGTGGTGTGCGCGACCTTGCGCAGCGCGTCCACCACGGGGAGCATGGCCGGATCGCCGTAGCTCAGGGGCGGCAGCGCCGGGGCGTCGCGCACCGCGCGGTCCTTCTCGGCGAGGAGCGCCTTGCGCTCGAGCGCGCGGGTGGCCAGCAGGCGCAGCTGGGCCGGGCCCGAGACCGGCTTCTCCAGATAGTCGAACGCGCCCAGCTTCATCGCCTCCACGGCCGTGTCCACCGACCCGTGGGCCGTCAGGACGATGACTTCCGTCTCCGGCTGGACGGCGCGCACCTGCCGGAGGAGCGCCATGCCATCCATCCGTGGCATCCTGAGGTCGGTGATCAGCAGGTCGAACGTCTCGCGCGCGAGCAGCCTCGCGGCCTCCTCGCCGTCGGCCGCCTGCGCGACGGCGTGGCCGTCGCCCTCCAGCGCCTCCGCGACGAAGGTCCGCAGACCCTGCTCGTCGTCCGCCACCAGGACCCTGGCCACTACGCCGCCCCGCTCGCCTCGGGGACCACGATCCGGAAGATCGCGCCGCCCTCCGGATGGTTGTCCACCGTGATGGTGCCGCCGTGCATCTCGGCCACGCGCATCGCCACGGCGAGGCCGAGCCCGGTGCCGCTGGTGCGCGTGGTGAAGAACGGCGAGAAGATCTTCTTCTCGTCGCCCGGCGGGACGCCTGGGCCGAAGTCGCGCACCGTGAAGACCAGCGTCCCGTCTTCGCGCCCCACCTCGACCTCGGGGCGCGTGCCCTCCGCCGACGCCTGGCGCGCGTTGCGCAGCACGTTGGTGAGGGCCTGCCGCATCCGGTCGGCGTCGAGCGGCCAGGCCGACGTCTGCAACGTTCTCCGGATGACGAAGCCATCGCGCGCGACCTCCTCGACGCACGCCGCCAGCAGCGCGGCCGGGTCGGTGGGCTTGAGGTCGATGGGGCCCGTGCGCGCGAAGTCCAGCAGGTCCGCCGTGAGGTCCTCGAGGCGCCGCGCCTCGTCCACCACCAGCTCGGCCTTGTCCCGCTCCTGGGTCCCCCCCGCCAGGCGCTCGACCAGGAGCTGCGCATGTCCCTTGAGCGAGGCCAGCGGGTTCCTGAGCTCGTGCGCCAGCACCGCCGACATCTCGCCCAGGGCGCCGAGGCGGCGCTGCTGCTCCAGGCGGTGCTCCGTCCGCTCCTGCCGCACCGACAGGCGCAGGAAGATCACGGCCGCCGCGATCAGCGCGCCGGCCATGAGAACCGACAGCAGGAGGGTCTTGGTGGCTTCGGCGGCCAGGCGCTCGGCCACCAGCGGCTCGAACTCCATCACGAACGTGAGGCGGCTCGGCCGGGCGCCGCCGGGCCGCCGCCCGCCAGAACCGGGCGGCGGGGGCGGCACGAGGCCCGCGAACCCCCACAGCCGAACGCGGTCGCCGGTCTGCTGCAGCACCGGCGGGCCCGGCGGCAGGGGGCGGACGGGAACCCGCACGGGCGTGCCAGGCTCTCCCGCCTGCGCGAGCTGCCTCCCCGATGAGTCGTAGAAGGCGAGGTAGCGCAGGCCCGCCTCCTGGTGCTGCCGCAGCAGCGAGTCGAGCTCGGTCTGCTGCGGCGGCTCGCCCATCGTGCGCGCCTGCTGCCGGATCGACTCGAACAGCACCAGGCTCTGACCGCGGTTCAGGGTCGCCGCCGCCGCCACCGCGCGGCGACGCCCCACCCACGCGGTCACGACCAGCGCCGCGCCGAGCGCCACCGTGGTGGCGAGCCATCCCCAGCGCACCCAGCGGCCGCCGAAGGCCTTCACCGGCGCGGCGACCCTGGCACGGCGAACGTTCGGGCCCTCATGGGCTTGCGAATATAGCCGCCGCCCATCGGACCGCGAGCCCGGCGCCGTCGCGTCGGGCGTCGGGAGCGCGGGGGGCGTCGGGGAGGCAGCGGGTCCAGGGGGCACGAGCGCGCCGCTACCGCCTGCCATCTCAGAAGCCTCCGGGCGGCGGCGGGCCACCCCCTCCTCGAGTCCGGGTGCTCTGGAACGGGCTCGCGGCGCCCGTCGCCGCCGTGCCGTTGGCGGAGACGCCCGCGATCACCCGCATCCCGAGCCGCACGGCCGCCCCTGAGACCTCCGTGCTCTGGTCGTCCGTGAGTCCGGTGTGCACCACCGCCCTCTCCGGGCGGCCGCGCTCGTCGAGGTACCACAGCGTGGCCCACCCGTCCGAGGTCTGCGCGCCTGCAGCGCGCGCCGAATCGGGGTGCGCGGCGCGCCACTCGGCGACCAGCGCCGCCGGCGCCTGGAAGCGCAGCGCCGCGTTGGCCACCTTCAGCACGTCGCCCACGCGCGCGATCTGGAAGATCACGGTGGCGGTCATGCCCGGAAGGAGCGTGAGGTCCCGGTTCGCGACGCCCACCACCACCGTGTAGTTGACGACGTTCTGGGTGGTAGCGGACTGAAGCCGGACCTGCCGCACCGTGCCGGCGAAGGTGCGGTTCGGGTACGCCTGCACGGTGAACGACACCTTCTGCCCCACCCGGATCTCGCCGATGTCGGCCTCGTCCACCGAGACCAGGATCTGCATCTGCCGGAGGTCGGCGGCGATCAGAAACAGCTGCGGCGCCGAGAAGCTCGCCTGCACCGTCTGGCCGACGTCCACGTTGCGCTGGATCACCGTCCCCTCGATGGGGGCATAGATGTAGACGTAGCGCAGGCTCTCGCGTGCCCGCTCGAGGCTCACCTCGGCCGAGGTCAGGGCGGCCTGCGCGGTCTCGTACGCCGTCTCGGCGGCGATGGAGTCGGTGCGCGCCGTCAGCCCCGTCCCCGACAGCGCGCGCGCCTGGTCGAGCGCGAACTGCTTCTGCACCGAGTCGGCGCGCGCCTGCCGCACCGCCGCCTCCGCCTGCCGCACCGCGAGCCAGAGCAGCGTCGAGTCCAGGCGCGCGATCAGCTCGCCCTGGCGCACGAAGGAGTTGTAGTCGGCCTTGAGCTCGGCGATCTGACCGGAGACCTGCGTCCCCACCTGGACGGTGCTCACCGCGCTCAGCGTCCCGGTCGCGCTCACGGTGGAGGTCACGTCGCCACGCTCCACCGCGACCGTGCGATACGAAGCCGGCCGGGCCGCGCGTCCTCGCAGGATGAGACCACCGGCGACGGCGCCCGCGACACCGATCACCACGAGACCAAGAACGATGCGCTTCATGACCACGACCCCCTGACCGCCCCTACTCGTACCGGAGCGCCTGGATGGGATCCAGCGCGGCCGCCTTCCGCGCCGGGTAGAACCCGAAGAAGATCCCGACGGCGGCCGAGAACCCGAGCGCGACCACCACCATCTGGGGCGCAATCGCCGTCTGCCAGCCGGTGGCCTTGGACAGGACCGCCGCGCCGCCGAAGCCGAGCCCGACGCCGATCGCACCGCCGATCAGGCTCATCACGATGCTCTCCACCAGGAACTGGGTGAGCACGTCCCCGCCCCGCGCCCCGATCGCCATGCGGATCCCGATCTCGCGGGTCCGCTCGGTCACCGATACCAGCATGATGTTCATGATCCCGATCCCGCCCACGAGGAGGGAAATGCTGGCGATCGCCGCCAGGAGGAGGGTCATCACGTTGGTCGTGCTCTGCGCCGCCTCCGCCAGGTCGGTCTGGTTGCGGACCGTAAAATCGTCGTCCACGTAGCTCGGCAGCTTGTGGGAACCGCGCAGGATCTGCCGGATCTCTTCCTGCGCCGCGGGCAGGTCACCCTTCGACGCGGCGCTGGCCAGCAGCTGCGGCAGGAAGGTGAACCCGCCGGTGAGCCGCGTCTGCACCGTCGTATAGGGCGCCAGGACGAGATCGTCCTGGTCGTTGCCCTCCGCCGTCTGGCCCTTGGGCGCCAGCACGCCGATGACCTGGAACGGCTGGTTCCGGATCCGGATCTGCGCACCCACCGGGTCCTGGCCGGGAAACAGGTTGTCGGCCACCGTCTTCCCCACCACGGCGACCTTGCGCCGGGCCTGGAGGTCGTTCTGGTCGAAGAACCGCCCCGAGGCGATCGTCCAGTCCCGGATCGCCTGGTAGTCGAGCGACACCCCGTTCACCAGGCTGCGCCAGTTGGTGTTGCCGCCGATGATCTGGCTCGGCGCCACCACCACGGGCGAGACATGCGAGAGGAGCAGCCCCTCTCGCTGCAACGCCAGATAGTCGTCAATCGTGAGGCGGCCCGCGCTCCCCGCGCCCTGGCTCACACCACCCTGCCGGTTCGCCGCCTGGGTCACGACGATCATGTTGCTGCCCAGGTTGTCTATGCGGCGCTGGATCTCCGACTTGGCGCCCTGCCCCACGGCCACCATCACCATCACCGCCCCGACGCCGATGATGATGCCCAGCATCGTCAGCAGGGTCCGCATCTTGTTCTTCACGATGCTCTTGGTGGCGATGTCCACCAACCGAGTCGCTTTCATGTCAGCTCCCCACTTCCAGCGGGGCGAGCTGCGCCAGGTCCTCTGCCGCGACGTGGCGATCGGCGATCGGCTCGTCGCGCATCACCAGCCCGTCCCTGAGCTCCACCACCCGCCTGCAGTACAACGCGATGTCGTGCTCGTGCGTCACGAGCATGATCGTCATCCCCTGCTCGTTCAGCGCCTGGAAGACCGCCAGCACTTCGACGGATGTGTGCGTGTCGAGGTTACCGGTCGGCTCGTCCGCCAGCAGAATGGCCGGCCGCGTGACCAGCGCGCGGGCAATCGCCACTCGCTGCTGCTGGCCACCCGACAGCTCGCTCGGCTCGTGGTCCAGCCGGTCGCCGAGGCCGACGCGCTCCAGCGCCTCCCGCGACAGCCGCCTGGTGTCCAGCCTGTGGCCGCTCCGGTCGTAGAGAAGGGGCAGCTCCACGTTCTCCAGCGCCGACGTGCGCGCCAGGAGATTGAAGCCCTGGAAGACGAACCCGATCTTCGCGTTGCGGATGTCCGCCAGCTGGTTCCTGCTCATCCCGTCCACACGCACGCCGTCGAGCCAGTAGCTGCCGCTGGTCGGCTGGTCGAGGCAGCCGAGGATGTTCATCAGCGTGGACTTCCCGGAGCCCGACGCGCCCATGATCGCCACCATCTCACCGCGCTCAATCGTGACGCTCACGCCCCGGAGCGCGTGCACCTCCGTCTTGCCGGTGGGGTAGTTCTTCCGGATGTTCTCGACCCGGATCACCGTGTCCTGGTCGCTCATGGCTACAGCACCCTTCCCCGGAAGCCGCCGGCCTGTTGCTGCTGGAACGGATTGCTCGCGCCGGCCGCCTTCTCGTTCGTGACGGCCGCGATGATCTTCATCCCTTCCTTCACGTTCGGGCCCGTGATCTCGGTCTCCTGCCCGTCCGTGAGCCCGGTCCGCACCCGCACCGGCGTCGGCCGGCCGCTCTGATCGAGCGTCCACAGGATCGCGAGACCGTTCGCCCCCCCGAGGCCCGCGCCGCCCGCCATCACCCCGCCACCCTGGCCGCCGACGCCGCCCGCGCTGCCCGGCCGCCCACCTGCGAGGGCGCGCGCGCCGCCCGGTCCGCCCTGTGCGCCACGCTGCGCCATCATCTGCCGGAAGCGGGCCGAGTCGGCCGCAGTGAGTTGGCGCCGCCCCGAGTCCGGCGTGCCCGAAGCCGCGCCGCCACGCCGCTGCGGCAGATCGGCCGCCGCCAGCATCGCCTCCGAGGGCCGGAACCGCAGCGCCGCGTTCGGCACGCGCAGCACGTTCGCCGCCTTCGCGGTCTCGAAGTTCACCGTCGCCGTCATCCCGGGCAGCAGCGTCCCGCCCGGATTGTCCACCGTCACCACCACGGTGTAGTCCACCACGTTCTGCACCACCGCGGACTGGAGGCGTACCTGCTGCACCTTGCCGGGGAAGACCTGGTTCGGATACGCCTCGACGGTGAAATGCACGTCCTGTCCCGCCTTGATCTGGCCGATGTCCGCCTCGTCCACCTGCACGAGGATCTGCATCTTCTTGAGGTCGGAGGCGATCAGGAACAGCTGCGGCGCCGAGAAGCTCGAGGCCACCGTCTGGCCCACGTCCACGTT